>SDBS01000224.1_pt1 | contig 50968 bp, 42 predicted proteins | sample 2277091 | NCBI WGS metagenome assembly SDBS01 (sample SAMN10404972, study PRJNA504765) | marine sediment metagenome | isolation source: marine sediment core GS10_PC15, 163 cmbsf | place: Arctic Ocean: Southern Knipovich Ridge | collected 2010 | reverse complement strand
CCTGGTTGGGTGAACACCACACCGATAAGTGAAAATGTCACCATAACTGTCCAGGATCTGGAGCATGAGGTCAACTTCGGCAACAAAGCTCTGGGCATTATTACCGGTATAGTCTGGCATGATCTGGATGAAGACCAGGTACCCGGAATCAACGAACCGCGTCTTGAGGGCTGGACGATAACTCTGTTTGGCAGTGATGCTACCACTATTATTGCCACAACACTATCGGCAGTCGACGGTTCATTCAAGTTCGAGAACTTGCTACCGGGCAAATACTACATCACTGAGACTCTATATAGCTTCGAATGGTACAACACGACACCGCTCAAGAGAGAGGTAACGCTTGTCTATGGCGGCTTCGGTGAGATCTATCAGGCATACGTAGAGTTCGGCAACAACCTAGACGAACCACTGCCATTCACACCTGAAAGCGAACTTCCTTATACAGGCGGCATACCGATCTTTGGTGACCGGCCAATCGAGACAGCAGCATCGTCATGGTGGCTAATAGCGCTACTAGCGTCACTGGGTGTCTCGCTTAGTCTCGGTGGAGCTGTACAGCACGCCCGGAGAGCACATGGAAGGCGTGAAGATCTAAGCTAATATATCTGATAATTAAATAGATAGACGATACCGGAGCATCTCTAATGTATGAGAAATCATGAACTGGGGTTGCTCCGGTTTTTATTTGCAATTGAAAGGATCGGCTGGAAAGTTGTGCGTTGATCAAATAGATAGAACACCTGTAATTTCTTCAAACAAGGATCACCTCAAGCGTATTCCTCGATAGCTAGATTCCCAAATCACTGACTTCCCAGTCTCTGTGGTTGAAGCTCATAGGACAATAGTAAGCGACAGTCCTTAGAGATCTTTTGGTTACAAAGCAAGGGTGCTTGTTTTTAAAAGAATTATGTTTTATTTGTTTTAGGTATTGACAACTAATTACTACTTTGTTATTGAATATAATTACCCCTAAATTTTGCACACTTTTAGTATTATTTCGTTTTAACAGGGCAACGTCGATATATAAACATTAGCCGACACTTCTATTAGCGCAAGCCAATAGCAAGACTGTCTTAGCTCGTTTCTTATCTACGTGCAACTGGCAGGAGGGGCCAGAATGAATGGGCAGCATTTGGACAGGAAGAGCATCCAATTTCCCATGAAGAAAAAAGGATCTGTCCTGTCCTCATTATGCATAACGATTCTTATTAGTATCTGTCTGTGGAGCGCTGGATCACAGCTTTACTCATTGGAAGCAACGTCAATGTCGAATAGCGGCAAAGAAGAAAAAGTTGACAACGGCAAAAACAAAACTGAAAAAGGTAAGCCTGAATTGGTAGGATCTTCTGAAACAAATAAAGGACAAAACCAAGGCAAACAACAACCCACAGAGCATAATCCAGAAAAACCACATCCAAATGAATCCAATCAGACAGAATCGCAGAATTCATCAATAAGTACAAATAGCACCGAAGCACACAGCTCTCCAGCGTCGGAGCAATCAGGACTTGAAGCAGAGACCACATCTGCCGATGCCACCACACTTGTTATATCACCATTTGAAATAGTGGAGGGCCCCGGAAACGGAAGTGCAGATCCACAACAAATTGTCCTTGGCGTTCAACTGGCTATTGCTACCCCAATCTATGATGCCACGGCAACTCTGCATGATCTTGATTATGAAGGATCTCAATTGCAGACTGCGGACTCAACGGATGACTTAACGATTGATGACACAAATCCTCGTAGTCTTGGGGATCTTGCAGAAGGGATATATTATCTATATTGGAATCTTAATAAGAATGATTTAATAGCTAGGCCGAACAACAAAGAGAATTTCTATGTCGAACTTGAATATGCGCTAGCATCTGGTGGTTTGGTTGACCAGTTTACGAGTTCCCCGGTTTATACGATCACCCTAGATAATTCGGCGTCGATTAAGCAGAATAGTCTAAGGTTTATCGAGAGATCCCCACCAGAAATATCAACTGGTATCGGTGATGTCTTTGAAATAAGGACTAAATATAAGAACATGAGTCACCTCTGGTCAATAATTGCACATGCATATTATGATGATACGATTATTCGCTTGGAACAAATCAGCGTATATTTTTATGATGGCTTTGATCCAGGAAGTGTTGAGCATGGTGTTCCAGATGGATATACATATTCATTTATTGATCAGATACAGCTAACCGATCTAGCTCAACCGGATCTTTTTGCCAGGGCAAGCAATGATGACTCCTGGGTCTTTGTCTACACGTTTAGAGTGCTTGATGCGTTGTCATTTACTGTACTACCGTATATTCAGATCAAAGAAAACCGGCAAAGCCAGTGGAAGGTTAGCAGCTCGGGAGATTTTGCTGGAACACCAGAGGTAACATTCCGGGTTTTAGGTGATGACGATGCGATAAATGAAGTTAGCGAAGAGCATGATTTTACATTTACGCTCCAACTTGATGATGGAAGCGGCTGGCAGAATGTAGGCACTGGTTATACCATGGATTTTACTATCGATTCACCGGCTTATTTCACCAAGAATGGCAACCAGTCGATCCAAGAAACAACCGACGAGAATGGACAAATAATATTGACAGTAAATTCAGATAAGCCAACCACAGCTACAGTCACCGGAAGCTATTCTCACACATCAAGCAGCGGAGAGCCAAGAATATATAGTAATAGTGATACGCAAAAGACCTGGGCAAATGGGGAAGCTTCCGGTTCCGGATCGCCTGACGATGATGGTTTGGACGAAGAGCCTCTTCCGTTCAGGGGTAAAAAAGAAATCTTATCACCCGAAGAATTGGTTCTGCCCTATACTGGAGGGAAGCCGTTGTTCTTCCCATATCAAGGAGGCGGAATGACTATTCCTTGGTGGACGATGCTAGGGGTGGCGCTGCTTGGTTTGTCATTTTTATTCATGGGAACAAGGCTATGCTTTAAGGAATTTTAAGTTTAGAAATATGCTCGAGGAAACGAAACGGCGAGCTCTGAAAAATATGGAAGGTCTGAATTAAGAAAGATCGTCACGAAAAAATAGAGGATATAAAAAGAACTTACATGGCCTAGACCATGTAAGTTCTTCCCTCTCTGATGTTATGCATCACCAAAGATGTCTCCCCAGACTTTTACCGATCGTCGTTGTCTATGTCGTTGTCCTGTCTCCAGTCAAGTATATGCATCGCTTCGTGGTAGATAATATCGTAAAGTGGATAAGTATGATTTGGATTTACCAGGATGGTGCCGCTGCGAACATATGCGCATCCTTCCCAGCCGTTAGGAGTCTCTTGGAAGTATACGACAGTGCCTTCCAGTATCGGATACTGGGCGATTATCGAGCTTAATATGCCCCAGGCATCACCGCCGCCACCACCACTTGAGGTGCCACCTCCACTACTTCCGGATGAGCTAGACCCCTGGGCTTGCGTAGCTTCAGCCTGACGCTGTTTTTCGGCTTCCTCAGCCTGACGCTGCTCTTCTTCTGCCTTTTTTCTTGCTTCATAAGCTTCATAAGCTACCTGCATCTCGGGCTTTACTTCTGAGATCTCTTCATTCGGGATCATGCTGCTTTCGACATTGACTGTGGCCGGAACGTCCTGGCCGCTTACCGGCTGGACTGCCATGACCAGAGGTGGTGCTAAAAGAATTGTCGTTAGCCAAAAAATAACTCCTACTGCCGGTAGTAATCTTCTCATCTTAAGCCACTCCTTCTAAAAAATAAAAACCCGCTTCCTTAAGGGTTTTCCCTCAAAAAAGCAGGCTAGAAACTCTCTCACCTTCGGTAACCCGGCTACCCATTCAATAGGGCCCTGTGGGCTTTGCGTCATCTGATTTCTCAGACTTTGCCTTTTCGAGAGGAGGTTAATAAAACAAATTGTCAATTTCCGTGCTTACAATCCTATTATCGGTCAGGACATGCTAAAACTTAACGGATTTTTAACAAAACTTTACTTTTTTTATTTAGAGAAATGGCAGGTTAAAGCAGTTATTTTGCCGGGGAAGTAAGGATTCTTATCATTTCTTTGTGAATATGGCCGTTTGTGGCCAGTATTTGAGGTGTATAAAGGTCAAAAGGGCTGTTATCGAACTTGCTGATCATGCCACCTGCTTCATTGACGATCACGCTGGCTGCGGCGGTGTCCCAGGGTTTTAATCCTTCTTCCCAGAAACCATCTAAACGTCCGCAGGCCACGGCGCACATATCAAGAGCAGCTGAACCGGCGCGCCTAACACCGTGCGCCTTTAGAGTAAATATCCGGAAATGATCGAATAGTCTACCCGGCCTCTCTCGTGTCCAGTACGGAAAACCTGTTGCCAGAAGCGACTCGGATAGCTTGGAAGTATTCGATACATTTATGGCCTCACCGTTGAGCTGTGCTCCCTTATCTTTTTCGGCAGTGAATAGCTCATCAAAGTTTGGGTCATAGACAACGCCGGCGACCAGGACATCATGATGAGCCAGACCGATAGATACGCAAAAGATCGGATATGTATGCGCGAAGTTGGTTGTGCCGTCCAGCGGATCGACTATCCAGACAAATTCTCGCTGGCCCTGCGTTTCTAGGTCTTCTTCAGCCAGTATGCCGTGATCGGGAAGACTCGTTTGGAGGCGATCGGCGATATACTCTTGGGAACGTATATCGGCTTCGGTCACTATATCGATCTCGGACTTGTACCGGATATGTTTTTCTTTCGCGTCCAAAGGAAGATATTCAAGCAGCAATGCTCCTGCGTTTCGAGCTATATTGGCAGCAATGTCTAAAAACTCCTTATACATGCACAGACTCTCCTCTTCTAAGTTAAATCCAAGATCGTTCTGTTGCCCTTCGGCATACTTAGCAATTTCGCATGGCGAAGCGGCTGATCAATTCCGGTTATTTCAACTCAGTGCCCAGCTTTCCGCCGATCCCCCAGTCCTTCCTGGGCTGCTCATCCAGGATCACCCAGACATGCTTTTCTTCTAAACCCAGATTATCAGCGACGACTCTGGTAATATCCTTGATCATCTTTGCTTTAGTCTCGTCGGATCGCCCTTCCCATAAGTTGATCTTAACTACCGGCATAATAATACCTCCTTTATCGCGAGTTCGTGACTAAAACACTTCAATGCTTCGAAGTATTGAAGTGTTTTCTTCTCTCTGTATGTTTTCTGCTCTGTTCTTGCCTTTCCGGGAACGATTATCCTTGTATAGCAAGCACCGCGGGAGTTCCTTCGCAGTACTAATAAAAGTGCGGTTGCTCAGAATGACGATTCCTGAACTAGGTCTGCTTCGCGCTCTCCCGCTTCCTCTCTCCCAACTCTCCCCTTCTCCCCGATTATATTATCTCAAATAATGGTATCATAAAACCATGATTCTGTATTTAGTCGTATCGATTATCATCGGTCTGGCTACCGGGCTTCTCTCGGGTGTTTTTGGAGTGGGCGGGCGCATACTTTCTACACCAGCGATACGGTTGATTCTTGATGTTCCCCCGCTTATTGCTATCGGCACGACTCTACCGGTCGTTATACCGACCGTAGCGACCGGAGGAATGGTCTATTGGCGCCGGGGATTAGTCGAGAAGAAGGCGGTTATCCCAACCGGCCTATCCGGATTTGCCGGAATGATCATCGGCTCTCTCTCCACGTCTTTCATATCAGGTTCTTATCTGCTCATATTGACTGCTGTGGTGATCCTCCTAGTCGGCTTGAGGTTTATTTACTGCCAGTTTAGGGGAGTAGGATTGTTTGAGCGTCTTGAGAGTGATGAAGAGTGTCAGACCGGCAGGGCTCAGAGACATCCCTTGGCATCCTTTATTCTGATCGGTCTGGTTGCCGGACTTCTAGCTGGTCTTCTGGGGATCAGTGGCGGGATAATCATCGTCCCGGCTTATGTGTTTATTATGAACATGCCGGTAAAAAAGGCATTCGGAACGTCGCTGGTCGTCATGATCATGCTGGCTACGCCCGGTTCGATCATCCACCTATTTCTTGGCCATGTAGATATCGGACTAGCGCTTTTACTCATCATAGGAGTTGTCCCCGGTGCTTATTTGGGCGCCCGACTGGCTTATATGGCTAAGAGCCGGTATCTGTCTATAGGATTTGGGATCTTTCTGACCACAGTTGCTATGGGACTGGGCATAACCGAGGTCTACCAGCTGATAAGCAGCTAAACAACCTTGGATTCTAACAAAATCGATAAATCTATGACTTGAGGATTTCTATTTTTTCTTTTGTTGGCTTTGGACGACTAGATAGATAATAAGACCGATAACGACCACTGTGACCAGACCGCCGGATGGACAACAGCAGAAGTTGCCGCCGAAGGTGGGAACTCTCGGAAAATAGTCCCTAAGAAGCATCATGGCCATAATTGTACCGGTCAAAGCAACTCCTTTCACTTGCTTATGTTTAGACCACTGGCTTTTTATACCATAAAAACAGATCATTGTCACTAAATGCGTAATCCGCAATCCAGAAACCAGTAACCAGTCACCAGTGTGCTTTTAAGTTGATGATGTATAGAGCAACAGAACCATAGTGCCGTAGTTCCACAGAGCCATAGAGGTTGTTAAGTTGATGATCTATAGTGCGGAAGAGCTGAAGGTGTCTTTAAGCTGATGATCTATAGAGCAGTAGAGCAACAGATCAGCAGTGCCGTAGAAGTTATTGAGTCGATGATGCATAGAGCAATAGAGCAACAGTGCCATAGAACCATAGTCTCGAAACCCCAAACCATAAACCGGCAACCGATGTTAGAGCAACTGAACCATTAAGCCATACAGGCATAGGCCATAGAAGTCTTGAAGAGAAAGAAAGCTTAAAAGATTTAATACTATAACGCTTCGATTCGCTATAGCGTTATAGTGTCCTATATGAGAAGTGGTGGTTTTGCAGGTCAACACCCACTCCCATACTCAAGAGCCTGGGAGTGATTCTGAAGTGGTAAGATAGTGACATCATATTATGACCTGCTAAATGTAATCTACTTGATTTACTCTAGGATCATTATCTTAAAGGCATATGTGGAACTAAAGCATTATGGCACTATGGTTCTATTGGTCTACAGTTCTATGGAAATAAGGTTCTATGGTGCTAGTTGTGATTCAAAATCTGCGGTTTACAAACGGTATATATTGTTATTACAAAAGGCATTGCCGCCTTGACAAGGGATTTTATTGTCTGTATATTTAAGAAACAATATTGGTGGAGGCGGAACCTTCATGTAGGTTCACGCTCAATTATTAGATAGTGTCTTCTTTTAAACCCGGACAAAGGGAATAGGATGCTTATACCCTTTTTTAAGGGGAAGAATAATAACGCTTTGACACTATAAAGCCTAAGGAGGGAATCTTTACAATGGAAGTGGATACACACAAAAGCGATCTTGAGATCGCGCAGGAAGCTAAGATGAAACCGATTATCGAAATTGCCAAAGAGATCGGATTGGATGAGGACGATATCGAGCTGTATGGAAAATATAAAGCAAAGATATCCCTGGATGTTAAAGAGAAGTTCAAGGATAGACCAAACGGAAAATATGTTGATATAACTGCTATTACACCAACACCGCTTGGCGAAGGGAAGACAGTTACGACTGTCGGGCTTGGCCAGGCACTAAACCGGATAGGTAGGAAAACACTTACTAACATAAGACAGCCGTCACTCGGCCCTGTATTTGGTATTAAGGGAGGAGCCGCTGGTGGTGGTTATGCACAGTGCATTCCAATGGAGGACTTCAATCTCCATTTTACCGGAGATGTACACGCAGTCGGTCTTGCTCATAACTTGCTGGCTGCCTTTGTCGACAATAGTCTTTTGAAAGGCAATCCTTTAAACATCGATCCGTTCAATATTCTTTGGCCAAGAGTTCTCGATGTATCTGACAGAGCTCTTCGGAATATAGTTATCGGGCTAGGCGGAAAGATAAATGGTATACCCCGCGAAGCAGGCTTCGACATCACGGTTGCTTCGGAGGTAATGGCCATTCTAGCGCTTACGACGGATCTCAAGGATCTTCGCCAGAGACTCGGACGCATCGTAGTCGGTTTTACTACTGATGGTGAACCGGTCACAGCCGAAGATCTTAAGTGCGCTGGCTCGATGGCCGTCCTTATGCGCGATGCCATTAAGCCGACTCTTATTCAAACGCTTGAGAACGATCCGGTACTGGTACATGCTGGTCCGTTTGCCAATATTGCTCACGGAAATAGTTCAGTCATTGCTGATCAGATGGGCATCAAAATGGCAGACTATATTGTCACAGAGAGTGGTTTTGGTGCTGACTGTGGTGCGGAGAAGTTCTTGAATCTGAAGTGCCGCTATAGCGGTCTGACGCCAGACGCCATCGTTTTGGTTGCAACAATCAGGGCGCTTAAGATGCATAGCGGTGATTTTACTGTTCTGCCCGGCAAGCCACTTGATCCCGGATTGACCAGTGAGAATATGCCGGCGCTGGAAAAGGGATTTGAGAATCTGGAGAAACACATTGAGAACATGCGTCTGTTCGGAGTGCCGATCGTGGTAGCTGTTAATAAGTTTACCTATGACACCGACAAGGAAATAGAGTTCGTTCGCGAGAAAGCACTGGAAGCGGGTGCTGATTATGCAGTACCAAGCGATGTCTGGGAGAATGGTGGTCCGGGTGGCAAAGAGTTGGCTGAAGCAGTTGCCGAAGCTTGCGAAAAACCAAGTGATTTTAAGTTTCTCTATGAGCTCGATCGACCTATAAAAGAAAAGATAGAAGCCATTGCCACTAAGATATACGGTGCGGATGGTGTCGATTATAGTCCTGAAGCGGAAAAGAAGATCAAGCTCTATACAAAACTTGGCTACGACAAATTGCCGATGTGTATGGCGAAAACTCATCTGTCGATCTCACATGATCCTGCACTGAAAGGACGTCCGAGAAACTTCAGACTACCTGTTCGGGATATCAGGGCATCCATAGGCGCAGGTTTTCTGTTCCCACTTTGTGGAGCAATGAGAACGATGCCGGGACTACCAACTACGCCAGCCGGAACCAACATCGATATTGATGATGATGGTCGCGTAGTCGGTCTGTTCTAGGCTTTGAAGTATAAGGACTTTGGAGTATTTTAGTGAAGAAGTTTAAAGTAACATTTTATCCTGATAACTGCCGGGTCGAGGTGGGAGAGGGAGAGACTCTGCTCCAAGCAGCCATGACTGCCGATGTTCATATTGACTCGCATTGTGGTGGCGAAGGCACATGCGGCCGATGTCGTGTGATAGTCGATGATGGAGTAGTTGAAAAGATCTCCACCTCGAAACTGACGGACGAAGAATTGGACAAAGGCTACGTTCAAGCTTGTTTGTCAAAAGTTAAGAGTGATGTAAAGGTACTAGTCCCGCCCGAGTCGCGGCTGGGTAGCGTACCGGAGGAGCATGATGAGGTTATCCTCTACGGGCGGACATTGTCAGCAGCCGAAGAAGCAGAGCGGTTGGCTACTATCTCGTTAGATCCTCCGGTAAAAAAGACTTATCTGCGACTAGACCCACCGACTTTAGATGATAACACCAGCGATGCCTCAAGACTCATCCGTGAATTAAGAAAGAAAGGTGTCGAGGGTGGCATAACCATCGATTTCAACGTCTTGAACGGATTAGCTAAGGGGTTAAGACAAACCGATTGGTCGGTGACGACTACAAATCTTGATGATGCCGGACATACAACCGTTCTAAGATTAGAAGAAGGGGACACGACCAAGAAGCAGTATTCTCTAGCCATAGATGTCGGTACGACGACAGTTGTGGCAAAACTAGTAGATCTAAGTTCTAAGCAAACTATTGCTGAGACCTCCCGATATAACGGCCAGATAAGTTGCGGAGAGGATGTCATCTCCAGAATCGCCTTTGCTGGTAAAGGGAGAGGTCTTGAGCGACTCAAGGGTCTTGTTATAGACACGATCAACTCTCTTATCTTAAGGCTTGCTAACGAGACCGGGATTGAACCAGATGAAATCAGCCATGTGACAGCGGCCGGGAACACGATCATGCTTCACCTGTTGCTCGGTTTAGATCCGAAGTATCTAAGAGAAGATCCCTATATTCCGACTGCTACGTCATTTTCTCCCATCCGGGCGGTTGACTTAGGATTTGCGCTCAGCTCGAGCGTGATTCTATTTGTCCTGCCGTGTGTGGCCTCTTATCTCGGAGCTGATATAGTCGCCGGCACTGTCGCTTCGGATATGGTACAAAGCGATGAGCTTTCTCTATATATAGATATCGGGACGAATGGTGAGATCGTGTTGGGAAACAAAGATTTTCTCATCTCCTGCTCGTGCTCAGCCGGTCCGGCGTTTGAAGGTGGCGGTGTAAAGTACGGGATGAGGGCGACTGCTGGAGCAATTGAAGAAGTAGCCATCGATCAGGATACGTTTGAACCGATGATCATGACTATCGGTAGAAAAAAACCAATAGGTATCTGTGGAAGTGCCCTGGTTGATGTTTTGGCGGAGCTGTTTCTTTCCGGTTTGATCAACCAAAAGGGGAAAATATCGACAGACATAGATACACCGCGGATCATAAAAGGAGAAACGGGAACTGAATATGTGTTGGTGTGGGCAAAAGACTCTGGGATTGAAAGCGATATAGTCATAACAGAAGCTGATATAGACAATCTTCTCCGGGCGAAAGCAGCTGTTTTTGCAGCTGTGGATGTTCTTCTTGATAGTGTAAGCACATCCTTGGATAATGTTCACAAGATACTGATCGCCGGAGCATTCGGGAAGCATCTTGATGCTAGAAAAGCAATGACGATTGGTCTTCTGCCTGAACTTGCCAGTGAAAAGTTCTTCTTCATTGGCAATGGTTCACTCTGGGGAGCGCATTTCGCAGCCCTTTCGAGTGAATTTCTTAAAGATGTACATGAAACAGCAAAGCGTATGACTTATTTGGATCTTTCGATCAATAATAAGTTTATGGATGGTTATGTGTCAGCGCTTTTTCTTCCACATACGGATATGACCTTATTCCCGGGAGTTGCTGAAAGGCTGGCAAAGGGGAGTAGTACAAAAAAGGTCATCAGCAATAACTTAGATAGTTAGGCGGAAGACTTTTATCATGTTGTATTTTGACATAAGAAGAATCACGAAATAGGCACAGAGATGAATCTAACGATTGCCGTAAGTGGCAAAGGTGGAACCGGAAAGACAACGATTAGCGGGTTGCTGGTTTCGTTACTGGTAAAGTCGGGGAAGAAACCGGTGCTAGCCATCGATGCTGATCCGAATTCGACCCTCTCCGACACCCTTGGGGCTGATGTAGAGAGCTCCATAGGCTCGCTAAGAGAAGACGTAAGAGAGAACATAGATGCTATTCCGGCAGGGATGGCAAAAGAGACATATCTTGAATATCAGATTCAAGATGTTCTGATTGAAGGAGAAGGATTCGATCTCTTGGTCATGGGGCGACCGGAGGGGCCGGGATGCTATTGTTATCTGAACTCTGTGCTTCGCAAATACATAGATATATTGTCTAAGAACTACCCATATGTAGTAATGGACAACGAAGCTGGCATGGAGCATCTGGCCAGGCATACGACAAAAGATGCAGATGTTCTCTTGATCGTGTCAGACCCAAGCATGCGCGGGATTGAGACAGCAGCCCGGATCAGAGATCTGGCAGAAGAAGAGCGATTGAGTTTGAAGCGCATCCACTTGGTTGTAAATAGGCTGGATGACAAGAAACGGGACAAACTTAACGACGTTTTGCTGAAAAGAATAAAAGATCTAAAGCTCGACTTGATCGGAACGATTCCTCAAGATGAGCTGATTGATAAGCTTGATCTAGAGCAGAAGGCTTTTTGGGTGCTACCGGAAGACTCTTTAGCACTTGTGGCAGCCAAAGAGATCCTTGTAAAAGTTTTGGAAGAGCAATGATAGCACTGAAGAGCTGAAGTAAGTTTGCAATCTGCAATTCGCAATTAGCAGCTTGTTGTATTCGACATGGTTGACAGTAGAAGCTCTGAAGAACCGAAGAAACGAGTGCCATAGAGCAACAGAGCAGCAGTGCCATAGAACCATAGAGCCGTAGAAGTTTTTAAGTTGATGATAACGGAAGCTTGAAATATAGGTGCTTTTGTACTCTAGAGTATGAAAGTGATCTATAAAGAGCAGTGGTGTTTTTGCAGGTCAACACCCACTCCCATGCTCAAGAGCCTGGGAGTAGCCCTGAGCTGGCAAGTTAGTAACACTAGGTTATGACCTGCCGATTATAGTCTGCCGGATTTGTTTCGAGTATCATCAGCTTAAGAAGTTCTATAGCAGGATGGTTTTTATAGAACTAGTTACTAGCAATGTTTTATTAGTGTATAGGAATTGTTTTGAGTATCGTCAGCTTAAAAGTCCTATGGAACTAAGGTTCTATGGCACTAGTTACAGGTTTGGATTGCTGATAGCGGTTTGCGGATCGAGGGAAAAGAGGGAGGACAAAGATGGCCGAAATAATTGACGGAAAGAAAATAGCACAAGAAATCCGACAGGAAGTCGCAAAAGACGTGGCGGCTTTGAAAGAAAAAACAAACATAACGCCAGGTCTAGCGGTTGTGATCGTCGGAGAAGATCCGGCCTCGCAGGTGTATGTGCGGGGAAAGGAAAAAGCCTGTGATGAAGTCGGTATACATTCTGAAAAGCATACATTACCAGCTGATGTCTCAGAAGAAGAGCTTCTATCACTAGTCGACAAGCTAAATAATGATAGCAAGATCCACGGTGTTCTTGTCCAACTTCCTTTGCCTTCACATATAAATGAAGATACAATAATAGACAATATAAAACTGGAAAAGGACGTAGATGGTTTTCATCCATCTAGTATTGGTAATCTCTTAATAGGTAAAGAAGGATTTGTCTCATGCACTCCGCATGGGATTATTGTATTGCTTAAAAGGACAGGCATTGATATATCTGGAAAGAATGCTGTTGTTGTCGGACGTAGCAATATAGTCGGCAAACCGGTATCAGTCCTTCTGCTAGCGGAGAATGCTACTGTAACTATATGTCACTCCAGGACTAAAGATCTGGCGTCAGAGACAAGACGGGCTGATATATTAGTTGCGGCGGTGGGAAAACCGGAAGTGATTACAGCCGACATGGTCAAAGACGGAGTCACTGTAATAGATGTCGGAGTTAACCGCGTTGACGGTAAACTTATCGGCGATGTTGATTTCGATGAAGTATCAAAGAAAGCGAGGGCCATCACTCCTGTTCCAGGTGGTGTTGGACCGATGACAATTGCCATGCTGATGCAGAACACACTGAAAGCGGCCCAGATGGCGGCTGGAGCATAACACTGGTAACAAAAACCAGGGAACCGGGGAATTACTTAATTGATTTTAAGGAGGATCGATGGAAGTTAAGGAAGAATATAACGGAAAGATTCAAGAAACCTTATTAGGTACAGGTGATAAGAAGGTCAAGGTCGGTGGTGAAACGGCACTTTCCTTCTATCGGTTTGAGGGTGCAATGCCAAATATGCCGGTGATAGCGCTTGAGGTTTATGATGAAGAACCGGTGGATTGGCCGGAACCGGTAGCCAAAGTATATAAAGATGTTGCAGCTGATCCTGTTAAGTGGGCATTAAAATGTCAGAATGAATACTCACCTGACATGATCTGCCTGCAATTGGCATCTACTAATCCTACAGGCTCAAATAGGAGTGCAGAAGAAGCAGCAGAGACAGTCAAAGCAGTCGCCGATGCGATTGATCTGCCGTTGATTATTTATGGTACGGCCAATGTTGAAAAAGATGCTGAGGTCTTACCGAAAGCTGCCGAAGCATGCCAGTCAAAGGGTGTTTTGATCGGTCCGATAGAGGAAGAGAATTATAAGACAATAGTTGCTGCTGCCCTGGGATTTGATCTCACGGGAGCTACTCATTCCCCGATCGATGTGAATATGGCCAAACAGCTGAATATATTGTCCACTCAGCTGGGATTGAAACCAGACCGGCTTATTATTGATCCGACGACCGGAGCTCTGGGTTATGGTTTGGAATATGTCTATTCGGTCATGGAGCGGTTAAGGTTAGCGGCGTTGACGCAGAACGATGCTATGACACAGATGCCGATGATAAGCAATCTAGGCCGAGAAGTATGGAAAGCAAAAGAAGTCAAAGTATCAACTGAAGAAGAACCGGCTTGGGGTGATGCAGAAAAGAGGGGAATTCTCTGGGAAGCTCTAACGGCTATCTCCTTGCTTGTCGCCGGCTCAGATATTCTGGTGATGCGTCATCCGGAAGCAATGAAGCTAGCCAGGCAGTTTATTGATGAATTAAGCCAGAAGAGCTAGATAAGATGTCCTGATAGATCAGGTTGTCTTATATCATTTTTGCTTCTGATTGTTTTTAGTATTCAGACAAGGTTCATTTCTATAAGGAGGGAATGTTATGTCAAAGATAATTGCTTCAGCGGCTATACGGGGAGCACATAAGATCGTGTTGCAAGCTGAGGAATCGCTTAATAAGGCGATTAAGGAAAAAGGGGAATCCCAGGAAGTCGGTTTTCCAAACACTGCGTATTTTCTACCGATTGCTCTTAGTCTACTGGGGAAAAAGGTCAAGACATTGGGCGAACTAAAGCCGGTCCTTAGTGAAGCTAAAGCGTTGCTACCGGAGGAGCCATCGAAAAATGTATGGTTACCATATTTAGGAGGAACTCTGGATGCCGGGATTGCTACAATGCTGGCTGAAGAGATAATCGAGGTTGTTAAATATGTAATCGGTCCTAATCCGGTCGACGGTATTTGGCTCGGCGCGACAGATGATGTGATTCTACGGACTCAAGGCATCAAGCTTGTGGACGGAAGCATGCCTGGATTTGCTGCTTGTGTTGGTGCTATGCCGACAAATGAAGAAGCGGTAAAGCTGGCTACAGAACTTAGAGAAAGAAATATACTTGTCTTTATGGCCGGTGAAACAAACGGAAAGAGCATGGCAGAGCAGCTGGATGAGGAAGGTGTCGAGATGGGCTGGGATGTCTATCTGGTACCTTACGGTAAAAGCATTACTGCCGCTATATATGCCTTAGGTTTTGCGGCTCGGTCTGCTATGACATTTGGTGGGATCGATCCGGGAGGTCTTAAAGAAGCACAGAATATTCTTAGGTATAACAAGAATAGGGTGTTTGCTTTTGTTTTAGCTCTGGGTGAAGTCGATGATGAGAAGTATGCTACAGCAGCCGGAGCAATTAGCTTCGGATTTCCTGTTATTGCTGATACCGATATACCCCAAATATTGCCGACAGGTATATGCACATACGAACACGTTGTGTCGGGCATTACCCACGACGATATGGTAGATACGGCTATTGAAGTCAGGGGAGTAAAGATTAAGATAACCAAGATCCCGATTCCTGTTCCGTATGGTCCTGCTTTCGAAGGAGAGCGTATTAGAAAGGAACAGATGTATGCTCAATTCGGTGGACAGAAATCCACAGCTTTCGAGTTCCTCAGGATGAAAGATCTTGACGATGTTGAAAACGGGAAGATCGAACTGATCGGTCCGGATATCGACGAGATGCCGGAAGGATCAGCTCAACCGTTGGGAATAGTCATAGATGTGGCTGGCCGGAAGATGCAACCGGATTTTGAACCGGTTTTGGAAAGACAAGTTCATCATATGTTCAACGGTGCTGAGGGTGCTTGGCACATGGGTCAGCGGGATATGATATGGATGCGGATCAGCAAACAGGCTAAAAAGAAAGGATTTAATATCAAAGATTTCGGGGAGATACTTTGTGCCAAGCTGATCGATGATTTTCCGGCAATCGTTGATAAAGTCCAGGTAACAATATATACAGAGGAAAAGAAGATGCAAGATGTTATGGCTGAGGCTAAAAAGGCCTTTATCTTTAGAGACGAGCGTGTTGCCGGACTTACAGATGAATCGGTAGACATTTTCTATAGTTGCACTCTATGTCAGAGCTTTGCTCCTAATCATGTCTGTGTTATATCACCACAACGGCTGGGCTTATGTGGTGCTTACAACTGGCTGGATGCCAAAGCTGCGTTTGAGATCAGTCCGACTGGCGCCAATCAACCGATAATCAAAGGCGATGTTATAGATGAACGACTTGGTCAGTGGAAGGGTGTCAATGAAGTCGTCCAACAAAAGTCGAATAAAAGTGTAGAAAGAATCAATGCATATTCGATAATGGTTGATCCGGAAACATCATGTGGCTGCTTTGAGTGCATAGTTGCTATTCTACCCATGACCAATGGAGTCATGATCGTAAACAGAGAGTTTCCGGGTATGACTCCGGCAGGAATGAAGTTCTCGACGTTGGCCGGTGCAGTCGGAGGCGGACAGCAGACGCCCGGGTTTATCGGTGTGGGCCGTCAGTACATGACAAGCGAAAAGTTTATTCCAGCTGAAGGCGGTTTTAAGAGGATCGCTTGGATGCCCAAAGATCTAAAAGACGCATTGAAATCACGGTTGGAAAAGAGAAGTGAAGCGGTCGGGGACCCTGATTTTGTTTCTAAGATAGCTGATGAGTCGAGTGCTACGACTGAAGAAGAGGTGCTCGAATTCTTACAGAAAGTGAATCATCCGTGTCTTGAGATGGACCCGATGATATAAAATAGCGCAGAAGAGCAGAAGGTGTAATTAAGCTGAAGATAATCTAGAGCTGAAGCGCTGAAGAACTGAAGAAAAACCGAGAATCGAGAACCGAGAATCGGGAGAAAGCTAGTTAAACCAGGAACGGGAGAAATCGAGAGAACTAGTTTGGAAATCGTGAGTCGATGTCTTCAGGTAAACAAGAGTAAAAGGCATGGTGTCATTCTGAGCCGAAGGCGAAGAATCTACCAATACTTGATGAATTAGTAACTTAATGGCCATAAGCAGTCTAAAACGACAGTTTTGGCTTATGACCTTTTTTGGTTTTTGGTACTTAATTTTTGGTATTGTCAAGGGAGGGAATATGGCTTTAACAGGGATTGATATCTATAAGTTGCTGCCGAAAACGAATTGTCAGGAATGCGGTGTACCGACATGTCTTGCCTTCGCCATGAAGCTGGCGGCTGGGCAAGCGGAGTTGTCATCGTGTCCGCACATTTCAGATGAGTCCAAGGAAGCTCTGTCGGAAGCATCTGCGCCACCGATAAGATTGATAACGATCGGACAGGGCGAAGATGCTCTTAAGGTCGGCGGAGAGCTTGTTTTATTCAGACACGAGAAGACTTTTTTTAATCCATGCGGTTATGCGCAGTTGATCGACGACGCTATGGACGATAGTGAAATCACGGCTAAACTAAAAGAGGTCAATGAGTCACAGTTTGTCCGTATAGAGCAGGATCTAGGAGCCGATCTGGTGGCTGTAAGGGCATCATCAGGTAAACCGGAGAAGTTTGTCGAGGTTATCGAGAAAGTCTGTAAAGCTACTTCACTGCCCCTGATGTTGATGAGTGACAACCCTGAAGTCATTCATGCAGGGTTGGCCGTAAGCGGTGAGGCGCCCTTGATCTATGGAGCAAATAAAGATAACTACGAGAAAATGGTCGAGCTTGCCAAGAACCACAAAACATCTTTAGTAGTAATATCGGATAATGGATTGGATGGTCTAGTTGATCTAGTACCCAAGATAGAAAAAATGGGTGTTAAAGACCTGGTCCTAGATCCAGGACATAGGAAGATGAGCGAGACTCTGGAAAGTCTTGTTTATATAAGAAGAGGCGCCTTGGTAAAGAAGATAAAAGAGCTTGGATATCCGACGATTGTTTTTCCATCGGAAGAAACAGACGACGAAATGATGGAAGCACTCGCTGCTGGTCTATATACATTAAAATATGGCAGCATAATCGTATTAAGCGATCTGGTTTCTTATCGGGCGCTGCCTTTATTTGTATTAAGGCAAAACATATATACGGATCCGCAGCGGCCGATGCAGGTGAAACAGGGCATATATCCATTGGGGCCAGCTGATGAAAACTCACCAGTCCTGATTACCAGTAATTTCTCTCTCACGTATTTTATTGTTTCCGGTGAAGTCGAGGGAAGCAAAGTACCGTCATGGCTTTTGATCATGGACGTGGAAGGATTGTCTGTCATGACGGCCTGGGCAGCCGGTAAGTTTGTTCCGGAGAAGATAGCTCCGTTTGTTAAGAAATCTGGAATAGAAGAAAAAGTGAAACACCGTAGTCTGGTGATCCCCGGATATCTATCTCAAGTAAGTGGAGAGCTGGATGATGAACTGGAAGGCTGGAATATTCAGGTCGGTCCAAGGGAAGCAGCTGACATCCCGGGTTATCTCAAACAGTGGAACGCCTAAACAAGAGCTGAAGATCTGAAGTGCTGAACCTAAACCGGATGATCAAGTTTTAGCTATTTCATCTCAATAGCTTCTTCCGCACTTCAGCTCTTCAGCACTATCAATGTGAGGTTTTATGGAGCGGGAATATTGGCCACCATGCCAGGCGGCTTGTCCAATATCAACAGATGTGCAGGGTTATTTGTCAATGGCAGCCCTAGGTGACTATGCTGATTCGTTTCGCCTGGCTCGTTTGAATAATCCATTTGTATCATCTTGCGGTTACATCTGTTTTCATCCATGTGAGGAAGAGTGTCGCCGTTCCGTTATCGATCAAGCTGTTTCTATTATGGCTGTAAAAAGGGCCGCGTTTGAGCACAGACGCAAGAACGGCAAGATGACTAAAAGCATGACAACAGGCGACAAAGTCGCTATTGTCGGTGCCGGCCCGGCCGGGCTTACAGTAGGGCAGAGTCTTAGTAAGTTGGGTTATAAGCCTACTGTATATGAAAGAGAGGAAAAAGCCGGAGGCATGTTGTCTATAGCTATTCCTGAATACAGATTGCCTCGCGATGTTCTTGACTATGACATAGAAGAAATAATGAAGACGGGCGTTGCCATCGTCCTGGGCCAAGAAGCAGGACGAGATTTTTCATTAGAAGACCTAAAGAGTCAGGGATTCAAAGCGGTTGTTCTAGCTACAGGCCTTCCGTTAAGCAGAAGTATACCGGTTTTTCCTACTGACAGAGCTCAAGTTCATCTGGCCATTCCTTTTCTCCATGCAGTGAATTCAGGACGGAGTCCGGTTATTGGTGAGCATGTCATTGTAGTCGGTGGAGGTAATGTGGCTATCGATGTAGCTCGCTCAGCCTTGAGGGTGGGGGGAAAAAAGGTAGAAGTCATATGTCTGGAAGCTCACGAGGAGATGCCGGCTCATTCATGGGAGATCGAGGAGGCGACGGACGAAGGTATCAAACTCCATTGCTGCCAGGGACCGGATAAGGTCCTGGGGGATGCCGGGGGAATCGAAGGACTCCGGTGCAAAGGAGTAAAAAGTGTTTTTGATGATAAGGGAAGGTTTAATCCGACATTCTTTGAAGATAAGAAGACGGACATACCGGGTGATACGATTATTGTGGCTATCGGTCAGGGAAGAGATACATCTTGGCTCGGTGAAGATATTCACGATATCATAAACCGGAAGGTGGAAGGTGTCTTTGTAACCGGTGAGTTTGCTGACGGACCGGGCAGTTGCGTTGAGGCGATCGAGAGTGGTCACAGGGTTGCTCTAGATGTCCACAAGTATTTATCCGGAGAAGATCAGTTAGTAGATGAGGAACGCAAGGCCATAGATGCTCTTCCTGATAGACTTGCTGATCAAATAAAAAAGAGGGACAGAGTTAAAAGAAGAATCCGGTCTCCGAAAGAGCGGATCCTGGATCTCGATTTGTTTGAGGATGGTTTTTCAAAGAAGGATGCTACCAAAGAATCTCTGCGATGTTTGAGCTGTACAGCCGGAGCCAAAGTTATCGAAGAACGGTGCATCGCTTGTTTGACATGTGTCAGAGTCTGTCCTTATGAGATACCGAAGATATGTGACGACAATGTAGCTGTTATTGATCCTGTCGAATGTCAAGCATGCGGTATATGCATTACTGAATGTCCGGCTTTAGCGATAGAATTCCGGCGTGGACAGGTTGAGAGGATTGACTCCGATCTTCAACGTCTACTTAATGGATCTAAAAACATTGAGTTTTACTGTCAAAACAGACTATTCTTTGAAGATGATCAGAACAGTAGTCAGTGGGTTAGAGTAAGGGTGCCTTGTATTGCTTACATAGATACTATGATGATTCTAAAAGCATATGAGTACGGTGCGGAAAAAGTCATGCTTTCGCCGTGTCCGGGAGAAGAGTGTTACTACAAGAAGGGTCGGGAATGGGCCGAATACCGTGTTTTAAAGACAAAGGGATTTCTTTCTCAACTAGGATACGAGGAAACCGTGTTAAGCCTAAGGAGCGACTAAGATGATTGTCGGTGAGCAAAAGAGCTTAGAAGAGATATCTGCGATAACAGGAGATGCTAAGAAAATCTTGATAGCTGGTTGTGGTACGTGCGTCACTATTTCATACGCTGGTGGTGCCAAAGAAGTATCGGAGTTAGCTCAGGTAATGCGTCTATCAGCGTCTAGATATAAGAAGAAGATAGATGTTAGAGAGCCGACGCCTCTTCGGCAGTGCGAACTCGAGTTTATTGATGAAATTCAAGAGGATGTCAAATGGGCAGATGTGGTCATCTCGCTAGCCTGTGGTGTTGGTGTTCAGACAATGGCTGAGCGTTTTCCGGGGAGCAAGATCATGCCGGGCGTAAACACGATAATGATGGGAAGTCATGGGGCTGACCGTGTGTTTAAAGAATACTGTGGTGCATGCGGTGATTGTATCTTACATGAGACGGGTGGAATCTGTCCTGTCGTGCGGTGTTCAAAAAGCATGATGAACGGACCTTGCGGCGGTTCGGTCTCCGGTAAATGTGAAGTATCGGAGGATATTGATTGTGCATGGCAGCTTATTTTTGACCGGTTAAATGAACTTAAGCAGAGTGACGCGATGGGCAAAGAGTCTTCGAAGGATTGGTCGAAAAGCTGGCATGGTGGACCTCGTATTATTGATAAGAGTCTAAAGAAAGAGGAAGGGGAGGAGAAAGGATCGTGAGGTTGCTTCGTCGGTCTGATAAACGAGGATTCCTCGCCCCGATTAAAACGGGGTAAACAATGACTGTTTATATATGAAGGATAAAGAGGTAGGTTATGGAAGCAGCAAGTGGTCTTGAAAAAGTACTAAAAAGTGGGAAATTTGCGGTAACGGCGGAGCTCGGTCCGCCCAGAAACTGTGATATGCAAGTTGTGGAGAACAAAGCGGAGATACTTAAAGGATCTGCCCACGCGGTTAATATCACTGACTGTCAGACAGCGATTGTCAGGATGTCATCTATTTCAGCCGCGTCGGTATTGATAAAACATGGAATAGAGCCGGTTGTCCAGATGACTTGCCGTGACAGAAACCGGATTGCTATCCAGAGTGACATTCTGGGAGCTGCCGGTTTGGGAGTTAAGAATCTGCTATGTTTGACCGGTGATCATCAAAAGTTTGGAGATCATCCGATGGCCAAAGGTGTCTGGGATCTTGATTCGGTCCAACTCATAAGCATGGTCAAGAAGATGAGAGAGGAGAATGCGCTAAACTCAGGATATGATATGGAAATGACGGTACCGATGTTTATTGGTGCATGTGAAAATCCGTTTGCCGATCCGTTTGAGGTTAGAGCTGTCCGCTTGAAGAAGAAGATAGATGCAGGGGCGGAATTCATTCAGACTCAAATCGTCTATAACCTCGAAAAGTTTGTAAAATGGATGAAAGAAGTAACTGAACTAGGTCTTGATAAGCAAGCTTTCATAATGGCTGGAGTTACACCATTAAAGTCTATTGGTATGGCCAGATATATGCAGACTAATGTGCCGGGTCTCGATGTCCCGGAAGACTATATAAAGCGTCTAAAGAAGGCAAAAGAAGACGGTAGGAATGTCAAGCAGGAAGGTATTGATATTGCTGTCGAGATAATCGGGGAACTGAGAAAGATACCGGGTATTTCCGGAGTTCACATAATGGCTATCGAATGGGAAGAAGCAGTACCTGAGATTATTAGCCAAGCTGGTCTAACGATATAATCTATCTATGAGATAATGAGGTTCTCTTGGTAAGGATGTGATCGTCTACTGCCGACGGATCTTCATATTGTCAGAATGTGTCATAGAATGGTGTGTTACGTGACAGGCGCAAATGAGATAACTGAAGCAGTCAAAGATCGGCTAGGAATAGAAGAGTGAGAAACGACGGATGACGGACTGTTTACTTTGCAAACAGTGGCATGTCTGGGAGCGTGTAGTCCGGCACCGGCGATGATCATAAATGGGACTGTTTACGGCAGATCGACTCCAACAAAAGCAAAAAGGATCATCACAAAGTTGATGGCATTAACCGAGAAGAAGAGATAAGGAGGATGAGGATGCTTGCTATTGGAGAAAAGATAAATGTGATTTCAAGAAAAATCGGACTAGCGATGAAAGAGAAAGACCCGGAACCGATCGTCAAGATGGCAAAAGCTCAAGTAGAAGCAGGAGCGAATATGCTGGACATCAATATCGGGCCGGGCACGAAAGATGGGCCGGGAAGAATGGAGTGGCTGGTAAAGACGGTTCAGGAAGTAGTCGATGTTCCTTGTTCACTCGATTCGTTGAATCCCGAAGCTATTGAAGCAGGTCTTAAAGTGCACAAAGGACAGGCTCTGATAAACTCTACCAATGGTGAAAAGGAGAGACTCGACACATTTCTGCCTTTGGCTAAGCAGTACGATGCTAAGATAATCGGTCTGACCATGACTAAAGGTATACCCCGAGATGCGGCAGAGCGAGCGGCTATCGCTGTCGACATACTGACAGCGTCTATGGAACACAATGTTCCCGTCGAGAATATCTATTTAGATCCACTAGTTCTGCCGATAAAGGTCGCGCAGAACCAAGCAGAGGAAGTTTTTGAAGCGATCAAGCTGTTCAAACAGCTCAATGACCCACCTTTCAAGACAGTGGTTGGTTTAAGCAATACGTCAAACGGCATAGTCGGTGAGACAAAATCACGTATCGACCGGGTCTATCTGGCGATGTTGATGGCGATTGGTCTGGACGCGGCAATCATGGATCCACTCGACAAAGAACTGATGAATACTCTGAAGACATGTGATGTTTTCAGAGGAGACATTTTATACGCAGAGTCATATCTGGATTAAACTAAAAATCTTGTTAAAAGAAATCTTTCAGTTTTGGGAAGCCAGTGAACAAATCAGACATCAGCTTAACTATTGATAATAAGAAGATAAGAGTAAAAAAAGACTTACCTGTCTTAGAGGCGGCAAGGATTAACGGGATAGATATCCCGTCACTCTGCGCGGATCCGCGACTGGAGCCGCAAGACAAATGTGGCATTTGTGCTGTTGAAATAAAGAACATGGATGGATTGCAGCTTGCGTGTATGACAAAAGCAGCGGATGGCATGGAAGTCATAACCAAGTCACTTAAGATAAGAAAGCTAAGAAAAGGAATATTGTCGGAATTTCTATCCGACCATAATGCTTATTGCGAGCCTCCATGCAGTTACTCCTGTCCCGCCGGCATAGACATACCGGGTTATATTACCGCAATTGCCCGGGGAGACGATAAAGAGTCTATCCGTATCGTCAAAGAACGCTTGCCACTGCCGAGAATAATAGGAAGAATTTGCACCAGGCCGTGCCAAAAAGCATGCCGCCGGCAGAATGTCGACGCCGAGCCGGTTGCAATATGCCAGCTGAAACGGTTTGCGGGAGATAATGTCGCCGGTAATCCAGTCGATGAACCGGTAGCAGCCCAGTCAGGTAAGAAAATCGCGATTATCGGAAGCGGGCCCTCCGGATTGACAGCTGCTTATTATCTGGCAAAGGCAGGACACAAAGTCACCATTTTTGAAGCCGGCGAGAAGCCGGGAGGCATGCTCAGAACAACGATTCCGTCGTTTAGGTTGCCGAAAGACGTTCTTGACGAGGAGATCAAAGAGGTGTTGAACCTCGGCGTAGAGCTTATGACCAACATACGTCTCGGGAGAGATATGTCTATTGATGATCTTCGAGGCGAACACGACGCGGTATATTTGGCAATCGGCGCGCAGCGGGGCTCGTTCGGAGGAATTGATGGTAGCAACGGAGATGATTTTTTCACAGCTGTGGATTTTCTGGCAAAATACAATGCCGGTGAATGGGACTGGGAACTTACGAAAGTAGTTGTAATAGGTGGGGGATTCACGGCGATTGATGCCGCACGCGCAGCTTCTAGATTAGGAGCGACAGAGACGATCATTGTTTACAGACGCACAAAGAAGGAGATGCCGGCCAGTGTCAATGAGGTTATCGAGGCGGAAGAGGAGGGCATCCGATTTCACTATCTTGCCGCGCCTGTATCGATCGACAACAAGGGCGGAAAGATCACCGAGGTCATATTCCAGGAAATGGAATTAGGGGAACCGGATGAAAGCGGGCGCCGCCGCCCAGTCGCAATCGAGGATTCTGAATTCTCTTTGGAAGCAAGCACGGTTATTCTCGGTTTAGGTCAGGAAGTCGATACGGATGGGTTCGATAAAATTCTTGGAAGAAATAGCAAAGGGACGATCAAGGTAGACGATCTGACATTAGAGACCAACATTAAAGGAGTGTTTGCCGGCGGAGATGCTGTAACAGGCCCTTCCACTGTTGTCGAATCTATAGCCATGGGCAGAAGGGCAAGCATAGTCATAGATGCCTTTCTAGGTAAAAGAAATGTGAGGCAAGCATGTCACGATCCAATGACAGGTCTTGAGCGACAAAAACCGGAGTTCTTCGAAATAGCGGTGGAGCCGGTTTCTAAAATAGAGAAGCAATCCATGCCGGAATTATCGGTTTTTCAACGCAGCACTTCCAAGGAAGTGGAACTGGGGTACACTGAAAAACAAGCTCGTGATGAAGCAAGCCGCTGTCTCGATTGCATCTGCCATGCCGCGTCTGTATGCAAACTTCAAGGTTTAAGCATAAGGTACAGAGCGGGAGCGACTAAGTTCACAGGCCGGCAAGGACAATACGAAGCGTTTAAAGGAAGATCTTTCTTTGAGCTGGACAGAAAACGCTGCATCAAGTGCCATAACTGTGTGAGGATATGTGACGAGGTCCAGTCTCTTAAAGTATATACTGTCGACGATAAAGGATATCCAGCATTAAGGCGCGAGAGTTATTCGGAATCGGGATGTGTTTTCTGTGGACAGTGCATTTCTGCTTGTCCCACAGGTGCTCTTAAGGACATTACAGACACAGGGATTCTGCGCAAAGACAAAAGGGAACGTGTAGTTACCATATGTCCGTATTGCGGTGTCGGTTGCAGCCTCGAACTCGAGATAGAAGCGGGACGGATCGTAGCCGCGAGAAACGTTTTAACATCAGCATCGGCTAATAAGGGAAACCTTTGTGTCAAAGGACGTTTTGGTTACGGATTCGTAAATAGTTTTGATCGATTGAGTCAGCCGCTTATAAGAAAGAAGGGAGTTTTAACTCCAGCCTCTTGGGACGAAGCAATTGCTGTGGTCGCTGGGAAGCTGAAATCGGTCAAGGACAAACATGGTTCCGACAGTATTGCTGTTTTATCGTCGTCCAAATGTACAAATGAAGAAAACTATTTACTGCAGAAGCTTACACGGGCAGCGCTAGGGACTAATAATATTGATAACTGTGCCCGGTTATGACACTCGCCGACTGTGGCCGGTCTGGCCGCATCCTTCGGTAGTGGAGCAATGACCAATCCGATCGAGGATATTGGGAAAGCCGATGTCATATTAGTAACTGGTTCGAATACAACAGATGCTCACCCCGTATTGGCTCTGGAGATTATTTCCGCGGTCAAAAGGGGCGCAAAGTTGATTGTTATTGAACCCCGGCGGATCGATTTGGTCGACTATGCTGACCTTTGGCTGCAGCAGACTCCCGGAACGGATGTGGCGGTTCTAAACGCGATCATGAATGTGATCCTGGAAGAGAAACTGGAAGCAAAAGGTTTTATCAAACAGCATACGGAGGAGTTTGACAAGGTCGAGAAGGCTGTTAAAAGTTTTACACCTGAAGATGCTGAAAAGATATCCGGTGTGAAATCGGACGACATAAGGAGTGCGGCACGCCTGTACGGAAAGGCCGATAAAGCCTCCATTATTTATGCCATGGGTATCACACAGCACACAACAGGAGTAGATAATGTTTTATCACTGGCCAATTTAGCCATGATGACCGGAAATGTCGGGCGTGAGGGAACCGGGGTCAATCCGTTAAGGGGTCAGAATAATGTCCAGGGAGCTTGTGATGTCGGTGCCTTGCCGACAGTCTATCCGGGTTATCAGAAAGTTACTGATAAGAAAGCAAAGTCTAAATTTGAGAAAGCATGGAAGACAAAACTATCAGACAATACCGGGCTGGCAGCGACCGAGATGTTCGATGCCATTTTGAACAAGAAAGTCAAAGCTATGTTTATTATGGGTGAGAATCCGGTCTTGTCGGAAGCTGATATCGATCATGTAAGACATGCGCTGGAAGATCTTGAGTTCCTGGTTGTTCAGGATATATTCTTGACTGAAACAGCTCAACTGGCTGATGTGGTACTACCGGGAACGACTTTTGCCGAAAAAACGGGAACTTTTACAAACACAGAGCGCCGGGTTCAACCGATAAGAAAAGCCATCGATCCGGTCGGCGAATCGCGGCCTGATTGGAAGATAATCTGTGATGTATCCACAGCGCTTGGGTATCAGATGAAATACAGGTCGACGGCTGAGATCACCGACGAGATCGCTGAAGTGACTCCACAGTACGGTGGGATTATTAGTAAGAGGGTCGCTACATGCGGGATCCATTGGCCTTGTCCGACCCCCGACCATCCGGGAACACCGGTTTTACATGCCGGAGGTTTTGCCCGTGGCAAAGGAAAGTTTCATGCAGTGTCCTTTAAACCACCTGCTGAATCTGTAGATAAGAGCTATCCATTGATATTGACGACCGGTAGGTATTTATACCAATTCCATACCGGCACAATGACTAGAAAGATATCAGGTCTGGAGGAACTTGCACCGGAAGCGCTTGTTGAGATCAATCCGGCGGATGCCCGAAAGTATAAAGTTAAAAACAGAAAGCCTGTTTACATAGAGACAAGGCGCGGTAAAGTCAAAGCTACAGCTAAAGTGACCAAAGATATAAAACCGGGAGTCATATATATGCCGTTTCATTATAGCGAAGCGCCGGCAAACCGTTTAACCAACCCTGCCACCGATCCGGTAGCTAAAATCCCCGAATACAAAGTCTGCGCCGCCAGCATAAGACCAGCCAAGAAGTAAACCGGTCTACAGTTTGCGGATTACTGCAGTTCTTCAGATCTAGCATCCTTCCGCACTTCCGTTCTTCAGCTCTTAAATATCATCAACTTAAAAACTTCTATGGTACTATGGCTCTGTGGAACTATGGCACTATTGCTCTGTTGTTCTACTGCTCTATATATCATCAACTCAAAGACAACGATTCGCGGCTTGCGGATTGCGAACTTACTTCTGCACTTTCGCTCTATAGATCATCAACTAGAAAACGTGCTGGTTACTGGTCACTGGTATCTGGTTACTGATATACTTTAGCTCTGGTTTGTCTATGATATAATAAAAAGTTGAATTTACAAGGTCACTGACACTTTAAGGGGTCGCTTGTGAATGATGAAAGAGTCATCATCATTGGAGCCGGTGTGGTTGGTGTTGCTGTTGGACATATCCTGGCTAATCGCGGGTATAAGATCGCTGCTGTTGTATCAAGGACTCATGAAAAACTTGAACGTGCTAAGAAATATATTTATGCGAATAGCATGAGCGATGTTGTAAAGGCAGCTAGTCTGGGCTCCATGATCTTTATAACTACTCCGGATGATCAAATCAAAGGTGTCTGTGATCAGATCGCGGAACGGGGAGCGGTCAATGCTGGTGATAAGGTCTTTCACATGAGCGGCGCTTTATCTATCGATGTCTTGAAGGCAGCCAAAGACAAAGGGGCGCACATAGCATGTATGCATCCAATGCAGGCTTTTGCCGATATCGATGGCGCCATTGCCAAGTTACCCGGTTCGGTTTTTGGTGTTACAGCTGACGACAAGGCACTACCAATAGCTATGGATATCGTTGAAGACCTGGGTGGTAAGCCGGTGATCATTCTTGATGAAGACAAACCTGTTTATCATGCAGCAGCCTGTGCTGTCTCTAATTATCTGGTTACTCTTGTCCGGTTTGGTGAGGATCTTTACGAGGCTATAGGAATAGATAAGAGCCTAGCATTTGAGGCGTTTCTTCCTCTTTTAGAGGGGGATCTCGCAAATATCAAGCGTCAGGGTACGGTTAAGGCATTGACCGGTCCTATCGCTCGGGGTGATGTCGGGACAATCAACAAGCATATGGATGCTATAAAGCAGAGGGTGCCGGATAATATGGATTTGTACCAGCTACTGGGCAGGTATACAGTTGATATCGCTCTGGATAAAGGCACACTGAGCAAAGAAAAAGCAAAGGAGCTTCTAAGTATATTGGATGGTGATAAGCATGACTGATAGAGTTACTGTTCCCTATCTCATCGAAAGAAAACAAAGGGGTGAGAAATTGACCATGTTGACTGCTTATGATTATCCGACTGCCCGAGCGCTTGATGAGGCGGGAATAGACATCCTGCTTATCGGCGACTCGGTTGGCATGGTCGTTTTAGGTTATGATAGCACTTTGCCGGTGACCGTCGATGATATTTTGCATCATACACGGCCGGTTGTCAGAGCAGCTGAACGGGCTATGGTCATATCAGATATGCCATTCCTAAGCTTTCAAATAAGCGATGAAGAAGCGATGCGCAATGCCGGGCGAATGGTCCAAGAGGGTGGCGCACATGCGGTTAAAGTGGAAGGTGGGCTCAAGGTTGCAGCGACCGTAAAGCGTATAGTGGATATGGGGATACCGGTTATGGGACATCTTGGTTTGACGCCTCAATCAGTCCATCAGTTCGGTGGGTATTCTCTACAAGCTAATACAGTTGAGGAGGCTCAAAGGCTGATTGATGATGCAAAAGCTTTGGAAGATGCTGGTTGTTTCGCCATTGTATTGGAAAAGGTGCCGGCACAACTAGCTAAGATTGTGACCGAACGCCTTTCGATTGCGATTATTGGAATCGGTGCTGGCCCTGATTGTGATGGCCAGGTTCTAGTGGTGCAAGATCTACTCGGTCTGTACGAGAAATTTGTACCTAAGTTTTCAAAACAATATGCACAGCTCGGTCATGAGATTCGAAAAGCAACCCGAAAATATATCGATGAAGTCAAGGCAGGAGCCTTTCCTTCGGCTGATCATAGCTATACCGCAGACAGTAAGGTAATAAAGGCTTTAAAGAAATAGAGGTTCTAAAATAAGGAAGGGGCGTTATTGGTTAGGATTCTGATCGTCTGTGTGATGACGGCGTTGATCCACTTAATTGATAGCTTATACTATAGTAGTCGTATATCGGCGGTCCGTGTCCGCAAGCTAGGTATTGCTCTTACACTCTTTAACGTCATCATTCTATTTTCACGCTTCGCCAATACTATCCAAGCGCCTCTAACCGGTAGTCTGGTCGATGGAGCTGTGCTTGGATATGCTAACACAGTGCCCGTAGATGTTCTTTATGCTCTAGCCTGGAAGTTTAGATATATACTTCTATCGGCTACGTTCGGATCGATCATCGGTGCTGTTCTACTTCCGTCATTTGTTAATATCTTTAACAGAGCGCTTGCTGCTTTCGAGCGGGAAGAAGCATCCGTTTTTAAGCTACTCTGGCGTTTGACCAAACCGCGGACATACATGATCATGGCTGAAGCGTTCCGCCCACCAAGGGTCGGTAAACCAGAGCACTATAAAAAGAGAAACTTGCCGGTCGGCTTCCTTGTTGGAAACATAGTTCTTCAAGCCATATATACAACCGGAGTTCTTTCAACCATTTTTTCGGGTGCCCTTATACTTGATCAACGTGTAACCGCTGCTAATTTGAGTGGGGTCATTAACTGGATAGCAACGATCCTTCTTGTCTTATTAGTAGATCCGTCTGTAGCATTGATCACAGATCAAGCAATCGCAAAAGAGAGGGATCAGCATGATGTCACTACGATGGTCTGGTACTTAATGTCCGGGAAGATAATCGGAACGCTACTGGCTCAGTTGTTCTTTTTACCGGCTGCAGGATTGATTGCTGCTGTAGCCCAGATTATTGCTAAACCAGCAGCAATTCTCGATCCGGCATCATTGCTTCAGTTTTTCCCTAAATTTTTCTGACTTGTCGATACTTAAGGATCCGTTGAATATTACGAGACTTGGTTTAGTTGATATATGTTTAGATTTGACGTAACACTTCACTGTTGCTGTCTGTCAAAGTAGAATAGAGACAAGGATTTTTATCACACCACGACTTGGGAGTGTAGATGGGTGTAAAGTATGTTATTGATACAAGTGCATTATTGTCTGATCCGGATATATTATTTTCCTTACCTAGTTCAGAAGTAATAATCCCGCAAATAGTCTTATCTGAACTTGATAGATTGAAGGTGTCTCGGGCTGACCGGTCACTAATATACCGCGGCCGCGAAGTTTCCCGAATGCTATACGGTCTGTCAAAAAAAGGAAAACTAACCGATGGAATAGCTGCAGGCAACGATTCAATAATCAAGGTTATGGCAACAGATCGATTAAAGGAAATCCCACAGGGTTTGCATCTTAAGAACGCCGATGATGTTATTCTTGCTCTTACATATAATGTGACCAAAGACAACCCAGATGATCAGATCATTATAATAACTTCCGATCTAAATATGCTACTTAGAGCGCAGACTCTTGAACTTAAGGGTGAGAGAATCGAAGAAAAACCATTTAAAAAACGTTTTCGGGCGAGGCTAAGAGAGGAAAGGGAGCTCAAGTTGCTGGTCGGAGCAATCATCCTTCTATTGATGGGTGGTATAATATCAACAGCTCTATACTGGCAGGGATATTTACTGCCTCGCACTACAGAGAAGGCAGATGAGAAAGAAGAGCAGTTTCGAATTCGTGAAGAGAGTTTTAAACAGGTATTGCGGGATAATCCTCGCGATCTGCCGGCTCTAATTGGTCTGGGGGAGCTCTATTTTGCCAATGAGAGGTATCCGGAGGCAATAGTTAATTATCATAGGGCGTTGGAAATCGAACCGGATGATACTGAAGTGCGGGCGCATATGGCAATTTCGTATTTATACATCAACAACTACGATATTGCTCTGACGGAGTTTGAGAAAGTCCTATCGCAAGATCCGTCATATGGCATTGCTTACTACTATCAGGGACGAGCTTTCGAAAAGAAAGGATTTCCAACAGAAGCTATCCAACAGTACGAAGCCTATATTGAGAAGGAGCCTAACGGAGAGTTCGTTGACGATGCCGAGGATCGTATTAGTAAATTGAAGAAATAGTTATAGATAAAGTGGGCAGATAATGAATACAGAAGTAATGGATCTTCTGATTGTGGGTGGAGGACCGGCTGGTTTGTCGGCTGCTATATATGCTGCACGTGGTGGTGCAGATACCTATATTGTGGAGAAGCAAATGACCGGCGGTCCGGCGTTGATCACAGAGGAGATCGAAAACTATCCGGGTTTTCCGGATGGCGTGAAGAGCCAGGAGCTAATGGCTAACATGACAGCGCAAGCCGAACGCTTTGGTGCCGAATTCAAGAAGATGTGCGAAGCAACAAAGCTTAATATAAGTGATGATAAAAAAGGCCTTGAAGTCTCTGATGACGGAGAAAAAAAGAGATTCATAGCAAAGTCGATAATAATCGCTACTGGAAGCAGACCACGGCTTCTAGGAGCTCCGGGAGAAAAAGAGCTATCCGGGCGGGGAGTCTCATATTGCGCGACCTGTGACGGTCCGCTGTTTCGTGACAAGAAGGTCATTGTCGTCGGGGGCGGAGATGCAGCCGTTGAAGAAGCATTGCATATTACTAATTTTGCTACGAAGGTCATTATCGTTCATCGCCGCGATGAATTGAGGGCGGCAAGAATACTACGGGAGCGGGCCCACGCCAACGAAAAGATTGATTTCGTATGGGATTCGGTAGTTACAGAGATCATAGGTGAGAGTCTCGTTAAGGCGGTAAAGGTCGAGAATGTTAAAACAGGTTCCGTTGAAGAACTAAGGGCTGATGGTGTCTTCATCTATGTTGGAACTGAACCCAACACCGGTTTCGTAACAGATGTTTTAGATATAGATAATAGAAGTTTCATTCTAACTGATGATACACTAAAGACATCAGTGGATGGTATCTATGCAGCTGGAGATTGCCGGTCGAGCAGATTAAAACAACTAGTTGTCGCGGCGGGCGAAGGTGCCCTAGCGGCTGTAATGGCTCAAAAGTATATTTCAAGTCTTGAGGGGAGGACATAGAATGGCCAAAATAATCCATCTAACCGACGATAGTTTTAAGAAAGAAGTACTGGAATCGGACAAACCTGTTATTGTCGATTTCTGGGCCGAGTGGTGTGGTCCTTGCCGGGTGATTGCTCCGATAATCGAAGAGCTAGCCAAGGAGCACTCAGACAAAATGAAGTTTGCCAAACTAAATGTGGATGAGAATCAGAAAGTACCTTCTGATTATCAGATCATGGGAATTCCCACACTGGTCGTGTTTGAGTCAGGCGAGGTCAAAAAGAGGTTCGTTGGGTCGATGTCAAAGAACAAACTTGAAATCGAGCTTGGTGAATGGTTTAAGTAGATGAAGATCGGAATATCAGGAAAAGGCGGTGTAGGAAAGACATCGATTGCATCGCTTCTTGCCAGAATCTGTGTGCGGAAAGGGACCGCAGTGTTGGCTGTCGATGCTGACCCGGCACTGAATCTAGGAATAAGTCTTGGTTTTCCTCGAGAGTTATATGAGTCGATAACACCCATTGCTGACATGAAAGAGCTAATAAGTGAAAGAATGGAAACGCAGCCAGGTATAAGGGCAGCGTTTTTTAAGTTAAACCCGACTGTCGATGACATTCCAGCCAAGTATTGGGCAGAGCATAACGGAGTCCGTCTGCTGATCGTCGGCACGATCATGGTCGGTGGGGATGGCTGTGCTTGTCCGGAGAATACTCTGATCAAGAACTTGATGAGACATCTGATCGTTGAGCGTGATGAAGCAGTCATAATGGATATGGAAGCTGGTCTAGAACACTTAGGTCGGGGAACTGTCGAGGCTATGGATGCATTGTTGGTGGTTGTCGAGCCGGGAAGAAAGAGTTTGATGCTTGCTCCAAGGATCGATAACCTGGCTTCTGACCTGGGATTAAAGAAAGTGTTTTTTATAGCCAATAAGATAAAGTCAAAAAGGGAAAGAGATATCATCGAGAAAGCGTTACCGAAAGACCGCATAATCGGTTATATCGAATATGATGAAGGAATCCGCCAAGCAGATATTGCGGGAGAGTCAGTCTATAGCACCGCTTCTCCAAAGACTCTTCAGGCTATTAAGAGTATTTATACTCACCTAGCAGATAAGTAAACCAGCTACAGGTAAACTAGATCGCAAACCGCAAATCAGTAACCAGTTACCGGATACCAGCGACCCCCCTACTTGAGTTGACATGGTAATAAGAAGTGTGTTACTATTTCATAAAACGTAGCACTATTCTCTTTTTCTAAGGAGCTTTGATGGGAAAGACAATAAGATTCGGAATTGCTATGGACGATGAGCTTTTAAAGAGATTTGATTCACTTATTGCAGGAAAGGGATACAGCAATAGATCAGAGGCGGTTCGTGATCTAGTTCGAAACGAACTTGTCGAACAGGAATGGGCTGCAGATGAGAATATAACCGTAGGTACCGTGACTCTGGTATACAATCATGGGGTGAGAGATCTGTCAGATAAGCTAACAGATATTCAACATAGGCTTCATGAAGCTGTGATTTCCACACTGCACGTGCACCTTGATGCTCATAACTGTATGGAGATATTGGTAATCAAAGGACGGGCTAAAGATATAAAGCAAATGGCGGATCAGCTTACTGGCACAAAGGGTGTCAAGCATGGACGCCTAACGATGAGCACGTCCGGCAAAGACATAGTTTAGGAAACCAAAGATTAAGAAAGCCGATATCCAGGACTCGATACCCGTTTTTAAGTAGGAGGAATGGGAGAAAAGAGTCTCGAAACTAGCTTAGGAGAGCACTTAAGACTAGAGAATTAGCAAAGACTTATAGTAGATATTGGGAGGACGAGCAATACTTTCATACTAAGTAGTATGGAAGTATCTACTCAAGACCAAAGGAGTGAGCATTATGTGTCAGAACAATTTGGGTGTGGTTCCATTCAAGGTGGGTCTCGATAGTATAGTCAAACATCTTGAGGTGGAGAGAAGTAGCTTGATGGCCTGGAGTGAACTTGCCGAGACAGGTCAGATTTCTGATGTAGTCGGACCTCTATCCGAAGTAGCGGAGAACTTGGCCAATGCTGCAGCAAAACTGACAAGCATAACCAAGACACTTGATGAGGTGAGTCAAGACGATCAGGTAACTATTACGTTGCTCGATGATTCGGAACAAGGTGAGGAAAAAGCGAGTGATCATGAACATCCACATGCTCATGGAGACGATCACTCTCATATTCACAAGCATGACGAGGATCATCACCACCATTAGAAGGATGTGAAGGATTCTAAGCATGCACCTACCTGACGGTTTCCTAGACTTTAAAACATGGGCTACACTGGATGTATTATCTGTCGGGGTTGTCAGCTACGCAGTTAAGAAGACGACTGATGATCTTGAGGAGAAGAAAGTGCCTATGATGGGAGTAACAGCTGCCTTTGTATTCGCTGCTCAAATGCTTAACTTTCCGGTACTTGGCGGGACTTCAGGTCATTTGGTGGGCGCGGTCCTGGCTGCTGTTCTTCTTGGTCCATGGCCGGCCACGTTAGTTATGACAGCGATATTCATCGTCCAGGCCTTGTTCTTTCAAGATGGTGGTCTTCTAGCTATGGGAGCCAATATCTTCAACATGGGTATAATTGCGACCGTTGGAGGTTATGTTATCTACTCCGGTGTACGAAAGCTTGTTGGCGGCGATAAAGGAATACTGGCCGGAACATTCATCGCTTCCTGGATAGCTGTTGTTTTAGCTGCTTCAGCAGCTGCTATTGAACTGGTTGTCTCAGGTACATCCCCGCTAACGATAGCGCTACCAGCGATGGCCGGTGTATATTTAATTATCGGCTTTGGTGAGGCTATTATCACCACAGCTATTGTGGCCTTTATTCTGCAGGTAAGACGGGATCTTGTACCCGGTGCTGAAATACACTCCGTGGATTTAGCCAAAGGTGACGTGGTGTCACAATGAAACGCGAGACAAAGATTGTCCTGGTCGGTATAGTTATTGCTTTATTGCTCGTCGTAATACTTGCTCCTTTTGCTTCTTCTCTACCTGATGGTTTGGAGAAGGTATCTGAAACAGAGGGTTTTGCCAACAAAGCGGTTGTCTTTAGTGAGACTCTAATGCCCGATTATTTAGTGCCCGGAGTCGGCAATGAAAAACTGGCTACAATTATGGCTGGTATTGTCGGAACAATAATTGTGTTTACGTTTGTATATCTCATGGCCAGATGGATGTCGAAAAAAGGTAATAAGAACAGGAGTGCAAACACAAAGAAAGAATCGGAGACTTAAAAGATGAAAATGAATACAAACAAAAATCCACTGATCTGTGACGTAAAGAATCGATCTCGGATGTTGTATGTTTTTGCCTAATGAATATTAGTTCTGACATATATACCGGTTCTTCGTTTGTTTTAGAGGGAGCATATGCATCATAGCTTTATTGACCAGTATAGCCATTTAGAAAGTATTATTCATCGACTTGATCCTAGAGTCAAAGTCATCGCCTTCTTTTTGTTCATATTTATTGTTGTGATAACTCCGATCAAGGCAGTCTATGCCTTTGTTGTCTATTTTTCCATGGTACTTATACTTGCATTATTAACTAGGATTCCAGTGGTTTTTCTATTGAAGCGGTCATTAGTGATCATTCCGTTTGCTCTGTTGATTGGTTTGTTTAACTTATTCTTCAAACCGATTGATGTTTTTTTAAACCTGCTTATAAAGTCATGGCTTTCAGTTATGGTCATGATCCTTCTCTCGTCGACAACCAGTTTTCCGGATCTTCTTAAAGCTCTTGAAGCGTTGAAGATGCCACATATCCTAATCGCTATTTTGTCTTTTATGTATCGATATATCTTTACACTTATGGATCAAGCAATGCGAATGGAAAGAGCGCGTGTCTTAAGAAGTTATCAGAGTCTCGGTCTAAGACAATTGAAAGCTTTAGGGGCTATGCTTGGTTCATTGTTTATTAGGACATATGAGCGTGGTGAACGCATCTATCTGGCCATGCTATCCCGTGGTTTTGATGGACAAACTCCTGAGACTAATTCTTTCGCTTTTACGTTTAAAGATGCTGTCTTTCTGGTTTGCTTTGTCGGAGTATTGTGTATTACTAGGGTGTTGATAGTCCGATGGTAAATGAGAAAAACCTGGCTATCCAGATTGATGGTCTAAGCTATGCGTATCCGGATAACACTGTCGCCTTAGAAAATGTCAGTGTTAGTGTAAAGAAAGGCGAATGTTTAGTGGTCGTTGGGCCAAACGGCGCCGGAAAATCTACATTACTACTCACTTTCAACGGACTTTTCGAAGCTGACGGCGATATCAGGATAAACGGAGAAATCGTCAATAAAAAGAGTTTAAAACATATACGGCGGACTGTTGGATTGGTTTTTCAGGATCCTGATGACCAATTGTTTATGCCGACAGTTTACGAAGATGTTGCTTTTGGTCCCGTCAATATGGGGCTCGATGAGAATGCTGTCCATAATCGAGTGCATCAGGCTCTGGGATTGGTCGGTATGGACCGGCTGGAAGAGAGGTTGTCACATCATCTCAGCTTCGGTGAGAAGAAACTAGTTTCAATAGCGACAGTCCTGGCGATGGAACCGGATATTTTAGTTTTTGACGAGCCGACGGCCAATCTGGATCCGAGAGCAAGACGTCATCTCACAAGTCTTTTAGACGATCTACCGCAGACAAAGGTTATCTCTACGCATGATATGAATCTTGCGTATCGAATCGCAGACCATGTTATTATTCTTTATAATACGAGCATTGTCTCCGACGGTTCGGCAGACGAGATCCTAACTAATGAGAAACTATTATTGAAGTATGGTCTAGAGCTACCGACCATAATCTAGAAAGTGCAATCCGTAATCCGCAATCCAGAAACCAGTGACCAGATATCAGTGACCAGCATGTTATTAAGTTGATGATATAGAGCAACAGTGCCATAGAAGTTCTTAAGCTGATGAGATAGAGCTGAAGTGCTTAAGACCTGAAGACCTGAAGACCTGAAGTTGTTTTTAGGTGGATGATATATAGAGCCGTAGAGCAACTGAGCAATGGTGCCGTAGTTCCATAGAGTCATAGAAGTTTTCAAGCTAATAATCGATAGTACGGAAGCCCTGAAGTAAGCTGGCAACTAGCAAACTACAGGTAGAGCTGATGAGCTGAAGTCCGCAGATGGTAATCAGCAAAGTGCAAATCACGATCCCCAATCACGAATCACTAGTCCCTATTCTCTGTTTACTCATTGGTTCTAAGTTTTTTAAATGTTTCCAATATCTTTGCTTATGGTTTAAAGCTGGTTGCTTTATAATAGTATTAAAAGGAGTTCTTTTTATGATCCTAGTATCTTGTGACTGGTCATCGGTTACTACTTTGGAGGATATGTGATTCTGGTTAAGGAGGATAGTCGGGGAAGAAAGGTGGTCGATATACAGACCAAACTTCTTCGTCTAGGCTATGAGATCGGTTTGACTGGGGTCGATGGTTTTTTTGGACCGGAGACAACGAAAGCTGTAAAAAAATTTCAGTCGGCTCGCAGTATCAACGTCGATGGAGTTGTTGGTCCTGATACGTGGCGTGAGATAGTCGAAGCGACATATCGTCTTGGTCAGCGACAGTTGTACTTAAGAGAACCTCCTTTCCGGGGAGATGATGTTCGAGAAGTACAAGCGACGCTAAACAACCTAGGATTTAATGCTGGTAGGGTGAACGGTATTTTTGGTAGTCTTACCGATAAAGCGGTACGAGAGTTTCAGAAGAACTGTGGATTACAGTTAGACGGCATAGTCGGTAATACGACGGTAGAGGCTATGGATAAGCTTAACAAACGAGTTAGTTCGGGTGGGATAACAGGTGTCTGGGATCGAAATGGTCTTAAGGGTCTAGAAAGTGAGCTTTTTGAGAGACGTATAGCGATCGTGTATCCTCCTGATGATGCATCTAAAGGCATCACTAAAGCCTTTGCCGATCTGTTAACTCAAGAAGGGGCTAAGATCTTTGAACTAACACAAGGGGACGAAGCGGATCACGCCGATAAGGCCAATGAACTTGACGCAGATATTCTTGTCTTAATCGGTTTGAACAAATCGGATGATAACAAGAAGAGGGGTTCAACCTGTTTTTATTTTGACAATGGGGAATACTTTTCTTCTCGTTCCAAGCAGATAGCTCAGATGATACAGAGTCAGCTTAATGCTACACTGGATCTCTTTAATAATGGTGTTGTCGGGCGTAATTATATTCTCCTCCGGGCAACAAAGATGCCTGCAGTCATTGTCAGACCCGGCTATGCATCAAATGAAGGGGATAAAAAAGAGATCCAAAAGGATGGGTTTGAGATACAGGTAGCAAAGATAGTCGTTGATGGTCTAAGATGCTACTGGCAAGACTAGTCTATGTGAATGACCTTTATATACGCACTTAGTGAAGTTGCGAAGCAGTGTGTTATATGGTAAGCTACTGAACTTGAAGAGATCTTTGATCTATTCGATTTTAAAGAGGTGTTAAGAGAGATCAATCTAAAATTAAGGATGGACGGAAAACTCTTTCCGGTTATTGGAACACTCCTTGTAACCTTTCTACTTCTCCCGGGCATAGTGCTAGCAGACATTGATACAAAAAGAGGTGAGGCTCAGGATGTTCAGAGCGAAATAAGCCAATTGAACATCGAACTTGCTCAAGCACTTGATGAATACGCTGAAGCTAGCGAGCGACTCGATCAATTAAACGAAGAGATCTGGGCAAGTGAGCAGGAGCTTGAGGAAGTAGCCGGAGAACTGGGAAGATCGATCCAAATACTGAACAAACGCGCTACGGGTATATATAAATACGGTAGTGTCTATTCGATTGAGATCATTCTGGAAAGTAAAAACATCAATGATCTTATCGAGCGTCTCAATCTTTTGACAAGAGTGGGCAATAAAGATGCTGATGTTGTAAGAGAAATAGAGGCGCAAAAACGAGTGGTCGAGGAAAAGGCGCGTATTCTAAACGCGCAGAGAGAAGAACAGAAAGCGCTTACCGAGCAGCTTAGGGCGCAGAAAGATGAGATCGACAGCAAGCTTGGTGATAAGACTGATGTCCTGGCCAGTATCATACAAGATATTACTAGTCTAGAGGAAGAAGAAGCTCAGCGGGCGGCTGAGGCAGCCCGGAATCGGGGGAGCGGACGGAGGAATCCGGGAGCGACGCTCTATTCACCGATAACAGGAGCAGGATGGAGTGATTTTGCACCCGGTGAATGGAGTGACCATGGGCCGGCCGGGCATGGAGTATGGCTGGGTGGAGATGCTTATGATGTTATGTGCGGCAACGGAGTCGTCGTGTATGCGGCTCACAGTGGCACGGTAACCGAGGTGGCTGGTGGTAATAACCGGTATGGTTGGACGGTTATTGAGGGAAGCGGTTTTGCCACCTGCTATGCTCATGCCGAACCGTATTTTAGTGTTGGTTCGAGTGTTGTTGCCGGAGAACCGATAGCAATTGTTCAAGGTTTCGGTCATTTACACTTTGAGTTAATAGATGGTGGCGGAGCTGTGCCGGCTGGAGATTATCAGTTTTACTTTTAGGTCTATAATATAAGTTGCAAGTCAATATCGAGGGGGCAAAGAGATCACGCTGAAGATGCATCGGATTAAAACGATATTTATTATATGTGCTCTTCTTATGACTGTTTTTCCGTCTTATTCATCGGCGACACCGGCGGATGACAAGAGAGCTGAAAAAGAGACAGCCGAGGAACAGGTGGAAGGGGTCAGCGCCGAGCTGGAGGCAGCTGTCACTCGGCATAACGCAGCTCAAGATGAGTTAGAGAAAACTGAAGAAGCGATAAAGAATAAGATCGAGGAACTTGCCCAATGTGAACAGGAGCTAAACCGCGCCAAAGACATTTTCAACGAGCGGGCAAAGGGTATGTACAAGTATGGTCAAGTCGATCTGCTTGAAGTCATCTTTGGTAGCCGCAGCGTATCTGAGTTAACGGAACTGTTTAATCTGATCAATAGGATAGGCGAATCAGATGTTGACTTGATCCATCAAATGACTAGCAGCAAGCAAGAGCTAGAGATAGCAAAGGCAGAGCTTAGCCAAGCACAAGCGCAGCAGGCAGCATTGGTTGCGCAGATAGAGCAGGAACGGAATACGGTAGAAGCACGGCTAGCCGAAAAGAGAGAACTTGTTGAATCAATAGAAGGGGATATTGCCAGACTTGAGACAGAATCTGACAACGATTTAGCACCGATCCAGTCAATTGTACGCGGCAATCCCGGGGCAGCCCACGGAGGTGTTGTCGGTATAGCCGCATCGATGATAGGAGTACCATATGTTTATGGGGGTACTACTCCGAGTGGTTTTGACTGTTCGGGTCTGGTCTGGTACTGCTATGGCCGGCTAGGTATATACTTGAATAGGACCTGCGACTATCCGCCCAATTTAGGCTGGGACGAGCTTAGGCCGGGCGATTTGGTCTATTCACATGGTGGAGCTCATGTCGGTATATATTCCGGAGGCGGCATGCAGATCCATGCGCCATATCCGGGTCGTTATGTCTGTGAATCACCGGTCTATGGATTCTGCGGCGGGTATCGTCCCTAAGATCTTTTATAGTAATGAGATATCACATCGTTCACCTTTACATTAGACGACGGATTTGTTTCGAGACGTGAGCCTGTATCTACTAAGCATTAAGCTAGTTGACACATTGATAAAAAAGTGTTTTTATATGCTTGATTATGTAATAGAATAACTACGGTGTATTTTAAACAAGAGACGACCAATAGTGTAAAAGAGGGTGGATAAGTCGCCAAAAAGAATAGGTGACATTGACAAAGAGCTATCAAGGTTTATTGAAGAGTATGTCGACTCTTTTGTTAAATGGGATCTGATTACCTATTTTTACTATACGGCTGACTCTAATGGTAGTCCAACTGAGATCTCTTCTAGGCTTGGCCGCAAGCAAGATGAGGTCGAAGAAGCACTAAAAATATTATCGGAGAAAGGTCTAGTTGAATATAACAAAGAAAGAGATATCTATACATATACACCGACCGAAGAGTTAGAGAAAAGAGCGGAACAATTCTGTGAAGCGCTTGAGGACAGAGATACCAGGCTTGATATCTTGGCCAAACTACTCCGTTATAGGACAAAGCGTTAGCAGTCCGGAAGAAAGAACTCGCTCGTTGTTTTGAAGGAACTTCTATATTCGTTAAAACAATCAGAATCGCTCTGTAGCTTGATTATTATTGGGAATTACGCTAGAGTTTTTGTATTAGGAGAGTGATTTTGAAACCTTTCTTAAGTACTGTCACGCAATTCTTTGCGAATGGACGTGCAGGTACAGGAGAGCCTATCCTTTACACTGACAAAGGGATACACATGCCTCTGGAATTTTCTTCCGACTCAAAAATCAAAGTCCTGTTATGTTTCGGTCAATCACAGGTCGATATAAGGGAAAGCGTTCTTAAGTTCATAGACCAGCTTGATGAGGATAAGTATCATATTCTTGCTGCTGGACCAAAAGGTGACATAATAGATGAACTTAAAGATCGAGGATTGGTTACGTTTTTACTGGATATCGGTCCTGGAATCAGATTGTTCCGTGATTACTGGATAATACGGCGACTTAAAAGGACTCTAAACGAAGAGAAAATAACGATCATACACGCTCACAACTATAAACCGGCCCTTCTAAGCGGACTAGCTGCCCGCATGGCTAAAACACCGATTGTCCTATTTACACTCCATAACTACATAATTGATGAAGGAGTCGGTAGATTCAGGCATTTATTTTTCGATATTACAGAGCGGTTTTTACCATCTCTGGCTGACAAGATAATAACTGTATCTGATGCATTGCGTCGTAGGGTCATTGATAAAGGGAGAGCAGAGAACTCAAAAGTAACAAGAGTCTATACGGGTATAAAGCCGCCACCACATTCTTTCGTCTCAAAGAACCGGATTTCATCGACGATCAAATTACTATCACTAAGAGCCGGAGCGCCGGTTATTGTCTCAGTGAGTCCTTTGACACCCCAGAAAGGCATAAAGTACCTACTGATTGCTGCTACTCATATACTAAGAGAAGTACCCAACGCCCAATTTGTAATTGTTGGAGATGGTCCCTCAAAGCATGATTTACAGATCATAGCAGAAAAGTTCGGCATTCATAAAAAAGTGACGTTTACAGGGTGGCGAGATGATGTCATGGACATCATTGCTATAGCGGACATCTTTGTTGCTCCTGCTTTGACTGAAGGTTTTCCCACCATGGTCTTGGAAGCGATGAGCCTAAGTAAGCCGGTTGTCGCCACTGCTGTGGGTGGTATTCCTGAGGTGATAGTCGATCGTGAGACCGGCCTGCTAGTAAGGCCAAAAAAGCCTATGCTATTAGCTCAGGCGATAACATTCTTGCTTACAAATAAAGATACTGCTGTTCACTTGGGTGTATCCGGGCGGAGTAGAGTCGAAGAAGAGTTTGAGCTTAAGAAATCGATTAAAACAACAAGAGGGATCTATTCTGAGCTTGTCGATGGATGGTTGGAGTCGGAAGAGAAAGCTCGCCAAGCAGCCCTCAAAGCAACTGAACAAAAAGTCTCCGGTGAAGCGTAGAAGCTAGTAGAATAAACTGTCTGGATCCAGTGACTAGATTACTAAATACATGAGTGATTGGATAAAACCTTTCAACCTGACTAATAATCTCACTAAATTATAAGGTCATAGTCTATTTATTTACTTGAGAAAAAATTCCCAATAAAACTATTAAAACCTTGACATCAATAGACTCATGTTATATTATAGTAAGTGTAGCAAGTATTTAGCTAGAAGCCCAGAATCGGCAATATTAGCGATTAATGGGACAATAAAGGAGGTAAAAAAATATGGCAAAGGCAATAGGTATTGATTTAGGTACGACTAACTCGTGTGTAGCTGTACTTGAAGGCGGAGAACCGACAGTCATCACCAATGCAGAAGGTGGTCGGACAACTCCGTCAATTGTAGCATTTTCTAAGACAGGAGAGATGTTAGTAGGACAGCTAGCTAAGAATCAGGCTGTCGTAAACCCTGATCGGACGATCAGATCTATTAAAAGAAAAATGGGAACGAAAGATAAGTTCAAAATAGGTGATAAGAACTATACGCCTGAACAGATCTCCGCTTTTATTCTGCAGAAGATGAGACAAAGTGCGGAACAGTATCTGGGTGAGAAGATCAATGATGTGGTGATAACTGTACCGGCGTATTTTGATGATGCCCAGAGAACAGCTACGAAAAATGCTGGCGAGATAGCCGGATTGAACATTCTGCGGATAATCAATGAGCCAACAGCAGCTGCTCTAGCATATGGGTTAGATAAAGAAAAAGACCAGACTATTTTGATCTTTGACCTCGGAGGCGGAACTTTTGATGTCTCAGTTCTTGAGATCGGAGACGGAGTCTTTGAGGTAAAGTCGACTCATGGTGATACAAAGCTAGGTGGCGACGACTGGGACGATAGGCTTATTGACTGGATGGCCAAAGATTTCAAAGCAAATCATGGAATCGATCTTAAGAAAGATAATTCAGCCGTTCAGCGGCTGAAAGAAGCTGCCGAAAAAGCAAAAATCGAGCTGTCGTCTGTTACGCAGACAAACATAAACCTCCCATTTGTGACGGCAACTGCTGAAGGACCGATGCATCTTGATATGACTTTGAAAAGGTCTGAGTTTGAAAAGATGACTGCGGATCTTACGGAGAGATGCGAAGGCCCTTTCCATCAAGCATTGAAAGATGCCGGCAAAAGCCCGAAAGACCTTGATCATGTCATCATGGTCGGCGGCGGAACGAGAATGCCGGTTATCAAGGAGTTGGTTAAGAAGCTTACCGGTGGCAAAGACCCACATCACGGTGTCAATCCTGACGAAGTTGTAGCTATCGGTGCAGCTATTCAAGCCGGGGTGCTTAAAGGTGAGGTCAAAGAAGTACTTTTACTAGACGTGACCCCGCTTTCACTTGGAATCGAGACGAAGGGTGGAATATTCACCAAACTGATTGACAGAAACACGACAATTCCAACAAAAAAGAGCGAGATATTCTCGACTGCGGAAGATGGACAGAGCAGTGTTGAGATCAATGTCATGCAAGGTGAGAGAGCAATGGCAGCAGACAATCATAGCTTAGGTAAGTTCCAGCTTGTTGGTGTCCCACCGGCGCCGAGAGGTATACCACAGATAGAAGTCACTTTTGACATTGATGCAGACGGTATAGTACATGTTTCAGCTAAAGACCGGGGAACAGGCAACGAACAGAAGATGGTCGTTACCGGAGCAAGTGGCTTATCTAAAGACGAGATGGATAATATGCGCAATGATGCTGACAAGTATGCCGAGGAGGATAAGAGGAAGAAAGATCTTGTCGAGGCTAAGAATAATGCTGACAATATTATCTATACGACCGAGAAATCACTTAGAGAGATCGGTGACAAGCTCGATGAATCCGAGAAGGAGAACATCGAGAAAGCAATCAAGGACGTAAAAGAGGCTCTTAAGGGTGACGATGTTGAAGCAATCAAGAAAGTAACGGAAGATCTACAGCAAGCATCATACAAACTATCAGAGGCGTTGTATGCGAAGGCATCTGAACAGACCGGAGGAGCGGCCAGTGGACAAGCTGGTGGTCCTGAAGCGGCAGAAGGTCAGCCAGAAGCTGGCAGCGATGAGGACGTTGTCGATGCTGAAGTCGTAGACGAAGATACAAGTACGAAGTAATTTCACCGGGGATCGTGGTCGATCAGGTTCTACAACTTGCAGCTGAAGACATTGGAGGTATATGAAGGGAGGAAGTAAGTATGGCAATCGTACGATGGGATCCGTTTAAAGACTTTCTGTCTTTACACGATGATTTTGATAGATTATTTGGCATAGGTCCGCTATCGGATAAGGATGCAAAGAGGCGTTGGACACCAGCCTGCGATTTGAGGGAAACAGAGAAAGAAGTGATTGTCGATTGTGAACTTCCTGGAATGGAAGGAGAAGATGTTGACGTAGAAGTCGACGATAATATTCTGATAATCAAAGGCGAGAGGAAATCTTCATCCGAAACGAAGGAAGGAGACTATAAAAGAATAGAGAGACGCCATGGATCTTTTGCCAGATATTTAACTTTGCCACAGACGATAGATCAGGAAAAGATAGAGGCGACTTTTGACAAGGGTATTCTAAAGATCAGGATGGAGAAGCTTGCTATCGAGAAACCGAAGTCTGTTAAGGTCCAGATCGAAGACGAGAAAGAAAGCTAGACTAGTATGGTATGTTTCACTTGGATTAAGACCACGATCCCCGCAGTTTAACAGATGAAAGCTACTAGCAGTTACAGGAGTGGCAAGGGATCTGTCAGACATTTATTAAGATGTCTTTAAAATTTCCAAAACTATCTTAAATAAACAGGTGCTTGGGAGGAAAGATGAGTAAGAAAACTGACGAGGAAAAAACGGATAAACAAGTAGATAAGTTGAAGAAGAAACTTAATGAACAGGAAGCATTGAGTCAGGAATATCTGGGTGACTTAAAGAGGATAAAGGCAGACTTCGAAAACTATAAGAAGCGGATTGCCAGAATGCAGCAGGAATTTACTAGCTCGGCGTCGAGTGAGCTGATCAAGAAACTTTTTCCTGTTTTAGATGATCTTCAGAGAGCCATTGCTTCTTCGGGGGGCAATTCGACAGCGGATAGTCTGTGTGAAGGCCTTGATCTGGTCAATGAGCATTTTATTAAGGTGCTTAGTGATGAAGGAGTTGAGTTGATAGATGCCGAGGGAAAAGAGTTCGATCCGAGGCTCCATGAGGCAGCAATGCGGATACCGTCTGAAGATGTAGAGGAAGGGCACGTAGCCGAGGTCATTCGCAATGGTTATATACTAGGTGATCGGGTATTGCGTCCTGCGATGGTCAAAGTAGCAGTAAGGACAGATGAAGATATGGTGGGTAGTTAGAAGTAAGCAGTTAGGAGCAGTGAGCAAACCGGAAATATTTCGACTGACTGCTAACTTCTGATTATTGACCAAGGATATTGATCAGAAAAGAGTGGAGAGCAACGAGTAAACAGTAGGAAGTAAGCATGTGCGGGTAGCATCAACCGGGAAGAAACATGCGGCTGACTAATATAGTAGGAGAATTATTGTGAACGGAAAAGACTTTTATGAGACTCTAGAAGTTCCTCGGGATGCTAATGCGGAGGATATAAAGAAAGCTTATCGAAAGCTTGCTCGCAAGTATCACCCGGACGCCAATAAAGATGATAAAAATTCTGAGGAAAAGTTTAAAGAGGTTTCTCAAGCATACGAAGTCCTGAGTGATAAGAAAAAGCGGACTGAGTATGATGAAGGTGTCCGCTATTTCCAGCAAGGTGGTTTTAGACCGACCGGTCAGAAAACCGCACCGGGATTTGATATTTTCGGTGACATATTTGATATGTTCACAGCCGGGCAGGCCAGACAAGCCGGGCCGGAACGTGGCCGGGACACCTACTATAAAATAAGTCTATCGTTTGAGAATGCCATCAAAGGGACCGCTGTCAAGATAAATGTTACTCATGAAGTCCCTTGTCCTAAATGCGGAGGTTCAGGTGCTAAACCGGGAACGAGTCCCAGGACCTGTCCGACATGTCAAGGCAGGGGCATGGTCTCATCAAGCCAAGGAATCTTTAGCATAAGTCAACCGTGCCGAAACTGTGGTGGTGTGGGTCAGGTAATCGAGACACCTTGTGATGATTGTCGAGGACGCGCTTTTATTCCAAAGACCGAGAAGTTAACAGTTAGGATACCGGCTGGAGTACACAATGGTTCGACTGTCCGGATCAAAGGCAAAGGTGAAGTCGGTAGGCGTGGAGGCCCGCCGGGAGACTTGTATGTAGTTACGCGTGTCACACCTCACCGTGTCTTCAGAAGGGACGGGAACGATCTGTGGCTTGATTTGCCGGTTACCTATACTGAGCTTGCTTTGGGTAGCAAGGTAAAAGTACCGACAATGAATGGATCGGTGACTCTGAAGATCCCGGCAGGAGCACAGGCTGATCAAATACTGCGGATTCGAAGCAAAGGTGCTCCCAAATTGAAAGGACGGGGTAAAGGAGATATGTTTGTCCGTCTAAAGGTTGTTGTGCCGAGGAAGATGAAGGCGTCCGAAAAAGAACTTCTGATGCGACTTGGTAAGTTGGAGAAAGAGGATATCCGAAAAGACCTATTTAAATAAACGATAGGTAGGAAACTACGATGAAGAAGGTTCAGAGTAGACAAAATGATCAGAACAAGGACAATGCTGTATATATAATAAGTGTGGCTGCAAGACTTGTCAGTATGCATCCACAGACACTGCGTTTATACGAACGCGAGGGTCTCATTGATCCGAAAAGAACACCAAAAAAAAGCCGTCGTTATTCCGAGCAGGACCTACAACGTTTGAAGGAGATCCAAACATTGACTCAACAACATGGCGTAAATCTGGCCGGAGTACGAATGATCATCGAACTAAAAAATCGCATGACCCACCTAGAGAAAGTAGTAGGTGAAATGGAAAAACTGAATCAGGACATGGAAAAAGAGATGCAAGAGGAGATAAGTCGGGTCCGTCGAAGTTTTTCTCGCGAAGTCACTGTATTTAAACCGGGAAGACTTGCGAGAAAGTAGTCTGAGGGGAAGAGTATGTTCAACAAGTTTACAGAAAAAGCACAAGAGGCAATTGCGCTGGCTCAGGAGATGCTGAAGAATAGCGGTGGAAACCAGCTTGGGACAGAGCACCTGCTCGTAGGTCTGCTATCTGAAACCCAAGGCACTATTTCGCAGATTTTTGCTTTCCTACGTGTCGATATTGGAGAAGCAAGGACTAGAGCCAATCAAGCAATTGATCTGTCCAGTGATAAGAAATCAGAAAAACCGGGAGGAGTCGGTGCATTATTTGTCAGTCCTCATGCTAAGAAAGCTTTGGATCTGGCTCATGAAGAATCACAAAAACTTAGCGATGAATCAATCGGAACAGAGCATATTCTTCTAGGTATCCTAAGCGAGGGTGAAGGAGCCGGAAGCCTTATTCTCAAAGACATGGGATTGACACTAGAGAAGGTGCATCAGGCACTGAATATTATTCGGGGAAGTCAAGGTGGCGAAGAGAGCAAGGTAGCTTCGCGAGTTCTATTGAAGAAATATGGTCGCGATCTCACACAGTTAGCAGAAGAAGGAAAAATTGATCCCGTAATAGGGCGCGAAGAGGAAATAAAGCGGGTGATCCAGATATTATCACGGCGGAAAAAGAATAATCCCGTATTGATAGGCGAGCCGGGAGTAGGTAAAACTGCTGTTATCGAAGGACTAGCACAAAGTATTGTCAAAGGAACTACTCCGGAGATCCTGCATGGCAAGAAGGTGATGTCTTTGGATCTGGCCGGTATGGTAGCTGGAGCAAAATACAGGGGGGAATTCGAAGAACGCCTAAAGGGAACGGTTGAAGAGATAAGAAAAGCGGGCGGAGAGATAATACTGTTTATTGATGAGCTGCATACGGTAGTTGGAGCAGGCGCTGCTGAAGGTGCTATCGATGCTTCAAATATTTTGAAGCCGGCTCTGGCACGTGGTGAGTTACAATGCGTCGGTGCAACTACTCTCGACGAGTATAGAAAGTATATCGAGAAGGATCCGGCACTTGAACGAAGATTTCAACCGGTGATAATAGATGAACCAACGGTTGAAGAAACGATTGATATCTTACGCGGGCTTAGGGAACCGTATCAGGATCACCATGGTGTGGAGATCAGCGATGAAGCAATCGTTGCCGCGGCAACTTTAAGTAATCGCTATGTAGCCGACCGCTTTCTTCCCGACAAAGCTATTGACCTGATTGATGAAGCTGCTTCTAAACTCAGGATTGAGACAGTTATGTATCCACCGAAGCTTCGAAAGATGGAACGCAATCTCAAGGATTTAACATCCCAGGGCGAAGCAGCCGTCCAAGCTCGTGACTATGAGAAAGCAGCAAAGCTAAGAGATGAAACAGACAAAGCACAGAAAGAGTTTAAAGAAGCAAGGGAAAAGTGGCTCGACGAGAAAGGTATTTCCGGAGTAGTCGTCGGTGAGGATGAGATCGCTGAAGTAGTCTCGTCATGGACGGGTGTTCCCGTAAGTCGTCTCATAGAGGAAGAAGTTAAGAAACTATTGAGGATGGAAGAGAGTCTTCATAGGCGTATTATTAACCAGAATCTAGCTGTCGACGCAGTAAGTGAAGCAGTCCGCCGGGCTAGAGCAGGCCTAAAGGATCCAAACAGACCCATCGGTTCCTTTATTTTCCTGGGACCTACCGGTGTTGGGAAAACAGAATTGGCTCGAGCACTGGTAGGGTTCTTATTCGGTGATGAGTCGACTATGGTGAGACTGGATATGAGCGAGTATCAAGAAAGACACACGGTCTCAAGACTGGTCGGGGCGCCTCCCGGATATGTCGGATATGAAGAAGGTGGGCAGTTGACCGAAGTGGTCCGGCGCCGGCCATATAGTGTAATCCTTCTAGACGAGATCGAGAAGGCTCATCCTGACGTTTTCAATACTCTTCTTCAAATCCTGGAAGACGGACGCCTGACGGATGCTCGCGGGAGGACTGTCGATTTTAAGAATACAGTCATTATAATGACGTCCAACGTCGGGGCGCGTCAGCTTCAGAAGAATTTGCTTGGGTTTAGAAAAAGCAATGAAGAAGTCTTGGTCCAGTACGATGATATGAAAGATCGCATGCTTGGTGAACTTAGGAAGACATTCAATCCCGAGTTTATAAACAGAATAGACGACATCATTGTTTTTGAATCTCTGACGATTGAATCTTTAAAACAGATCGTTGATCTAATGATTGAAAAAGTAAAAGCGGAAGTCGCCCTATTATCCTATGAGCTTGAAGTCACTGATAAGGTGCGGGAGAAAATAGCGATGACTGCCAAGGATTCCGAATACGGTGCTCGGCCCCTAAGACGGGCGATTCAAAGATATATCGAGAGTCCTCTATCAAAGGAAATACTGCAGAAGAAGTTCAAGCAGGGAGACACTATTATGGTGGAGCTTGAAGACAAGAAGATCTGTTTTCGAAGAAAAGAAAAAGTTACTGCAAAAAGAAAAAAGAGCAAATCATAAACCGTAAACAGTAAGCCGCAATTAGTAATTTGATGTTAGTAATGAGTGAAGTGTAAAGAGACGTCTTTATCCTGGTCTTGGCCGAAGCTCATTTGAAGTCCGCAAATCAGCAACCAGTTACCAGAAACGAGCATAAGCTAATAGCAAATGTGAGATACGTCGTCGAGTAAAAACCAACTCTTCTCTGGACGACAGCTATCTGTCTGTCGTCTTGAAGATATGTTGAGGTTGCTGTTAGATCCTTCGCAGTACTAATAAATGCACGGCTGCCCAGGATGACACATTCTGCCAGATTCGGAACTGAACACAGACGTCATTGCGGGCATATTACTTACAGATGTGGCATTTTTTGTCTATCTAGGTCTAAGTTTAAAGTACCATTCAAAGTAATTATGCCTCTTTTCTGGCTTTAATCCTCTATGTTGTCGATAGTGTCCTTTAAGCCTTGAGAAGTACCCCTCTAATCCATTGGTGGACGAAGGAATCTCTGG
>SDBS01000223.1_pt1 | contig 51184 bp, 47 predicted proteins | sample 2277091 | NCBI WGS metagenome assembly SDBS01 (sample SAMN10404972, study PRJNA504765) | marine sediment metagenome | isolation source: marine sediment core GS10_PC15, 163 cmbsf | place: Arctic Ocean: Southern Knipovich Ridge | collected 2010 | reverse complement strand
TCCTTCATTAATAATTGACTTAACATTTCGGACAACACTTCCAGCCCCTTCAAGTTTTACAGCATCTGCGTTTCCTTCCTGGATAAATCTACCTGCGTTTTTGATAGCAGTATAGGTATCAGTCTTATATGTGAGAAATGGCATATCTGCAACTACAAATGCCCTCTCTACAGCCCTTGTGACAGCTTTTGTAAAGATGAGCATTTCCTCAATTGTAACTGAAACTGTGTTCTTGTATCCGAGAACAGTCATTGCGAGAGAATCTCCAACAAGAATTATGTCAATTCCTGCTTTGTCTTCAATTAAAGCTGTTGGGTAATCGTAAGCAGTTAATAAAGCAGCCTTTTCCCCTTTTCTGGTCATCTCTTGAAGGTCAAGAATGGTGAGTTTATTTTTCATGGGAAAAACTTATATCTGTTTTGCAAGTATCTGAAGATCTCTATGAAAAGTCTTTTGCAATGGCAAGAATGTTCTTTAGTTTATTATCCGTTTCTCTAAGTCTTTTTGAAAGGGTTTTGACAAGTTCCCATAGAAGCTTGTAAGCAATCTTATGATCGGTCATTAACAGGTTTCTGAAATTGGCATCTGTTATTGCAAGAAGAATTGTGTCTTCATTTGCAATAGCAGATGCTGAGCGGGGTGCATTGTCTATTAAAGCCATCTCCCCGAAATAATTTCCCTTTTTCAGTATAGCAAGAGCTTCTTCTCCGACACCAGGGACAACTGTACTGATTCTAACAGAACCTTTGAGAACAACATAAAAAGCGTCGCCCTTGTCGCCCTCGTTGAAAATTATTTCATTTTCCTTATAACTCTTTGCTGATGCTATATTAAGTATATGCTCAAGCTCATTGTTGTCAAGATTCGTAAAAAGATAAATTTTCTTTAGAATAGAAGGTCTTTTTTCCAAAAATTGTTACTCCGGACCAATTATTTCTTCCACTTTTTCTTCTAGGTACTTAGTGCCGAGGGTTGTTCCTGGACATTTTCCTTTTAGCCTTATTAACTCACCTTGTTTGATATCCATATTTCCGAATATTTGCGTAATATAACAGGTGGAAGATTCTTTTGTAGTTCTAAGAACCTGTAATCCTCCTGCTCTGGTTTCTGGTAGTTTAACCTTTCTCTTAGGACCAGGATCAGATACAACAGGACCTTTTCTAATTATTTCAAAATAATCACCAGCAGAAATGCCATCTGCTTCACCAAGGTTTATGTAGACAATGTCAAATGGGGTAATGGTTTTTCCCTCGATTTTTGGAGATGCAATATAGCCTTCGATAAGAGTTCCGGGTGTTTCTAATATACTGAGAAGTGGAATTTCTTGAGGGATGAATGGCATTATCATATCATGTTTTTTAATAAAGTCAAAAGATTGGGAAATTATACAGACCGATGAGTTCTCCGAAACCTTTATAACGGCTAATTTTCCGAGAACATTAACTATCTTACCAAGGTTTTTACCTGATTTTGGATCCTTAACTTTCTTTCCCCATCTGAATATTGTAAACATATCACCTACCTGTATTCTTTCATTTTCTCCTAAATCAATGTAATTAGTATCTGGAACGCTATAAAAATTTTGTTTTTTGGGTTCTGATTCTACAATATATCCTGTCTCGATCTTATCATTTGTAAGATAGCCAGCCTTAAAGGCCAGTTGATTGGCAACAATTGGTAATGCTATTGCTACAGCTTCTACTTTTGTAACTCTTTCCTCTTTCTTTCCTGGAAAGGGTGTATAATATACTTTTCCTTTTTGGGACACCGTTGGTGGGATTAGAAAGCTTTGCCCTGGATAGATCCAGTGAGGATCTGCGATATTTGCCTTATTCGCTTCCCAAATAGAGGGCCAGAGGACAGGATTACGTAAATAGAATTGCGAGAGGTCCCACAAGGTATCTCCACTTCTCACAATGTGAATTCGACCTTTTTCCTGTGAAAAGATTGAGACTGTAATAAGAAGAATAAAAATAATGGCTACGATAAAAGTCAGGGGTTTCATTTTCCCTCCTTCTTTTTAGTTTCAACATATTTCATTTTTAGATCACTTAAGATGTTAAGTAAAAAACCTTCTTCCTCTTCTGTCAGATTTCCCTTCGTCTTCTTATTTAGTACATCAAGTAGTCCGATTGTGTTTTTTGCAATAGGAAGGTCTGTTTTTGTTTTCTTGGTTACTGGATCTGCAATAAGCCCCAAATTCGTATAGACGCCAGTGGCTAACATTAGTACAAGGCTTGAGAATGATGATTCGGGTAATTGTTTATTCTTGTTATTTGGTGTTTCGTTCTTTTTCTTCTTTTTTTTAAACATAAAATTTCTTTACCAATTCAGCAATAATGCAGTGATTTAAGGTCAGGGAATTGAATCCTGTTCAATGTCGAATTTAAGATATTATATGGTGAATTGTTACTGTTGTCAAGAGATTTTTTGGGATTTCTTGAAAAGCAAGAAATCCTAAATATTACCGAATGTGTTTGACGCAAGCCAGGCTGTTTTTCCGTCTTTGAGTTTTATTTTCGACCACTCTTTTATCGATTCAAGGATTTGGAATTCGGTGCCTTCATGAATGATAAATTCAAGTGTTGCATTATCAGATGGTGCACTTTTTACATCCGCAGAATCGACAAGAACTATTCCCCTTTTCGTGTTCACAATTTTGAATTTCAAGGACAATAAGATAAATGAAAAAAGAAATATGACAAGCAAAGAGATTGACATATTCTTAAAGAAAACCACCTGTTTGTTCAGTAAAAAAAGTATAGAGCAGACCAGGGTTATCGAAAAGATTATAGATACAAAGATGACTACTTCCTTGAAGGTGAAGAGTTTAAGTAATCCATAAAGAAGAAAGAGCAGAAAAGCTGGGCGTCTGTTTTCAATCCTATCCTGTGTAAATGTTTGTACAAACTGAAGGTTTTCATTAAGCTCTCTGTCTCTTGGAATATATTTTCGAGCTTTTTCATAATACAAAATGCTGTATCCAATTTTTCCTGTTCTGAAATGACTATTACCAAGATTAAAGAATAGAGTACCATTAACAACACCAGCATCTGCGAGCTTTCTGTAATGCTCAATAGACTCCTCAAATTTTCCCTCTTTATAAAGCAGATTTCCCTTTTTGAAAAGGTCATTATTCGATGGATCCTGATTTGAAAACAGGTGCTGGTATATGAGTAAAAGAATAAGAAATGGGAGTATTTTCATAACACTTTGTATAACATGTGAAGAGCTGTAAATGTTCCGTACTTAGAACATTATTTTCAACTGTTGATTTTCAATTAACTATTGACTAATAACCGATAACTACAACTTCTATTTATACAATAATTTCTACGGATATACTCTATCAAGTAATCTAGGAAAAGCTATGCTTTCTCTTATATGATTAATTCCGCATATCCAGGTAACAGTCCTCTCTATCCCCAGACCAAAACCACCATGTGGGACAGATCCATATCTGCGAAGGTCAAGGTACCATTCGAAGGCTTTTCTAGGAAGCTTATCCTCTTCTATTCTCTTCTCCAGGGCCTCAAGGTTGTCTTCTCTTTGACCTCCTCCCACTATTTCGCCATATCCTTCAGGTGCAAGTATATCAACACAAAGAGCAAGTTTTTCATCTTCTGGTGACCTTTTCATATAGAAAGGTTTAACCTTAGAAGGATAATGGTGAACATGAACAGGTTTATCAAAAGATTCACTGATTATTGCTTCCTGTGGAGCACCGAAATCATCCCCCCATTCAAAATGCTCATCTTTTTCGTTTATTAACTTGGTAGCCTTTGTGTAGGTAATTTTGGGAAATGGTGATTTGACATTTTCAAGAGGTTTTATGTCACGCTCAATCGTATATAAATCATTCTTTCTCTTTTCTAATACCCTTTCAACAATGTATGCAATAAGTTTTTCCGCACAATCCATTACATCCTTCAAATCTGCATAAGCAATCTCAGGTTCCACCTGCCAGAATTCTATTATATGCCTTCGTGTCTTCGACTTTTCTGCTCTGAATGCAGGTCCAAAGCAATAAACTTTACCGAAAGCCATGCATGTAGCTTCGTTATATAACTGTCCGCTTTGCGTGAGGTATGCCTTCTCACCGAAGTAATCAGTTTCAAAAAGCGTTGTGGTTCCTTCACATGCTGAAGGGGTCAATATGGGTGTATCTACGAGAAGAAAACCTTCGTTATTAAGGAAATCCCTTACCGCATTCACTACTTCTGCTCTTATTCTCAGAATTGAATTTTGTTTTCTTGATCTTAACCAGAGATGTCTATTATCCATCAAGAAACTCACGCCATGTTCTTTGGGGCTGATAGGATATGTGTCTGCAATTTGAACAATTTCTATATGTTTTAAGGATAGCTCATATCCTCCTGGAGAACGGCTATCCTCGTTAACAACACCTTTAGCAATTAGTGATGATTCCTGGGTGATTTTATCACAGAGTTGAAATTCTTTTTCGGCTATTTCACCTTTTACTGCAACGGATTGTATTACACCTGTGCCATCACGAATAAGAAGAAAATATATCTTTCCACTCGACCGTTTATTAAACAACCATCCTTTTATTGTTATTTCTTTCCCGACGTGATTTGAAACATCTCTTACATATACAGATTCCACAGATTAACCTCCTTTTTATTAATGAATAACATATTTTGGTAAAAAAAACAAGGACTTTTTTCACAGAAGAGATGTTGAAGAACATAGCAAAATGCACATGCCAAGTGGTTTTTTCTCTTGACAGGAAGTATTAATTCTGCTACTAATATTCCTGATGCGGGTGTAGCTCAGCTGGTAGAGCACGAGCTTCCCAAGCTCGGGGTCGCGGGTCCAATTCCCGTCGCCCGCTTTTACCCTTTTCTCTTGACATAACTGGTTTTTCACAGTAATATTAATAAAACAAAAGGAGGAGAAATGGTAAAAAACCTTATTATTCTTTTCTTAGTATTATTCACAGTCTCACTTTCTGCACAGTCTCAAGATGATATTGAGTACGCTCTCAACGAGATTGCAAAACCCCTTGGTGGAGTTGTTAACGATGCTATTTTGCAGGATGCAAATACGCTTGGTGGTTTGCCCCATTTTCAAATTACGGGTGGAATTAACCTGAGAACTGTAACGTTCACAGATCCGAATGATCCGAACAACAATGTAGAATGGACAGCAGGTGCGATTAGTGTTGAAGGAAAAGTAGGTCTGTTCGAGGGGAAAAACGTCGCTATCGGGGTAGGTGGATTAGGTTCCATAGACCTACTATTGCGATTCTCATTCTATCCCATAGGAGAGGATGATTCTACAACATTTGTACCTTTATTTGGAGTTGGTATAAAACTTGGAGTACTGAGAGAATCCCTTACGACCCCAGCAATTTCAATAACAGGGCAGTTTACGAGTTCCTCAAAGTTTAAACTCTCTGATCCGAGTGGCACCTATGCAGAATTCACCATGAAGGTTTTTAGTCTACATGCAGATGTAAGCAAGAGTTTTATGATTGCTACTCCATATGTTGGAGGTGGATTTAATATAAACTCTCTGGGTGCAGAAATATGGTATGACCAGGGTTCCTCAACTATACATGACACTTATGCTGTCAGTCCGTTAGCTATGAAGTATTATGTCGGTTTGCATAAGCAGATATTCTTTTTTGGAGTTAATCTCGAAGGAGGATTATCAGGAGAGACATTCTATTGGGCTCTTGGTCTTTCAGCAGGAATGTAAAAAGGTGTAAAGATGAAAAAAATACCAATTACTATTATCTTATTTTTCGTTAGCCTTTCTTACATAATTGCGCATCCAAGTCATATAGCTGTTACGAGACTTGTCTCTCCCGATAACTCCGTACCTCTGGATTACAAAGAATGGAAAGAAGGGATTGCTAATCCAGTACAGGTAAGTATTGGAAATGTTGGGAGGAGCGATAGGAATGGAGGTAAAATAAATGTCATCGTTAATTCATCACTCTATCCTAAACTAACATATTATCTTGATCCCCTAACGGGGAAGTTCATTGAGGATTTAACTAACTCAGGATACAGTGTGTCTGTTGACACAATGGCAATGAGTTCAGACCCTTTTGCTCCAGATACCCTGAGAAACTTTCTTGTCAGCGAGTATGGTACAGGATGTATTGGTGCTATTCTTGTTGGAGATCTACCTATTGCTTGGTTTCAGATGATTAATCGTTTCTGGGGTTCATCACCCTCATATACCGATTTTCCAATTGACCTTTTCTACATGGACCTTGATGGAACCTGGCTCGATCAGTATATCAGGTTTGGTGACAGTCTTGTTCCAGGGACAGATTCCATCTATGATACACATACTGGCAATATGGGGCCGGAGATTTTTGTAGGAAGACTGACTGCCTCTACAGTCGGAAATGATAGTGCTATGTTACATGAGTATTTTCAGCGAAATCACAGGTACCGCATTGATAGTTTAAATCTTTCAAAGGAAGCCCTTTTCTATATAGATGATGACTGGGCTTCGAGCAGCTTTTCCTGGTCAAACCAGCTTAGGGTGGTTTATAGTTCTATTCTGGTTGTAGATCATCCCGAGTCAACGATTGCCAGTGACTATAGAACGAGGATTTCGTTTCCTCATGAGTGGGTGGCGCTCTTTGCACACTCCTGGCCTCAGGGACATGGTTTTAAATATCACGATGGAGATTCCTTGAGTTATTTCTATTCATACGAGATACCTACTATAGACCCTGTAGGAAACTTCTATAATCTCTTTGCATGTTCGAATGCACGGTATACAGAGTCTCAATATTCTGCAGGTATGTATACCTTTCAAAACTCATACGGTCTCGGTGCACTTGGCAGTACAAAAACAGGGAGTATGCTTGAATTTCAACACTTCTATACTCCTCTCTCGTGGGGTTATTGTCTTGGAGATGCCTTCAGTAACTGGTTCGATATAATGGGAGAAGCATGGGGGGATACATCAAGATCATGGTTCTATGGTATGACACTTATTGGTGATCCCACCCTTACGGTTATTGATACTTCAAGCGCTGTTGCTGAAACACCTGATGTAAAAATTGGTAAAATAGATTTTGTTATTGCTCCCAATCCTGCATCACATTTTGTAGAATTTTGGTTAAATGGTAATGAGAGAAAACATATTAAGCTAACAGTTTACAGTATTGACGGCAGAGTTATGTGGCAGGGAAGAACAGAGAACACTTCCATTATTAGATGGGATTGCAGCAAGATTCCTGCAGGTATCTATTTTTGCAATGTGAATACGACCGAGGAAAAGTTTTCGAGTAAATTAATTATTTTGAAATAAGCAACTAGGAAGCATTTTGAGTTTTAAGTGTAGTTGAAGGAAAGGTTTTTATGGAGGAGGAGAGAGGATGAAAAACATTTTAGTTTTAAGCGCCATATTACTGTTTTCTTTTACTACCCTTTTCTCACAGGTAGTAATTCCGGATAGAAGTATACTCCACAAGATGGAAAAGAGGACTTTCCCTGGTATATCTCCCTGGACATTCTATGAAGATTCTCTTCATACTTTTGATGCTCAGAAGTATACCATAGATATGTGGGTTGATATACCAAATGACAGCATCTGGGCATCTTTCAAAGGTGAGGTAAGTAGTAAATCTGACACACTGTCGAAACTGAGCGTGCATTTACTGGGACTCACCGTTGACAGTATAATTGTTAGAGGAAATACGACTACCTTTTCAAGACCTGACTCGCATTTGATAGTTGACCTCCCATACACAATTCCTTCCGGAGATACTGTTTCATACACTGTTTTTTACCATGGTGTGCCTATAACAGGTGGAGGAGTTTTCGGTGGCGGGTTAACCATAAATGACACCATTACATATGTAGATGTTGAACCCTACGGTGCAAAGAGATGGTTACCTATATATGACCGTCCTTCTGATAAGGCACTACTTGAGACAACCTTCCATGTACCGAGTGGATACAAGGTGATTTCAAACGGTGTTCTGATAGATTCAATAGTTTCAGGTGGATGGTGGGAATTCCACTGGCAAGAGAATCACAAAATTGCTAACTATCTGATCGTTTTCGCCGCCTCAAATCAATTTGCAACGCTCAAGGATTCATTCAATTACGCGACCTGGACAATGCCTATCTATCACTGGGTTTCTAGGGAAGATTCATCGAAGGCTGCGACAAAATTTCTCCGTACACCTGATATGCTCGATTGGTTTTCAGATACATATGGGCTCTATCCTTTCATTGATGAGAAATACAGCCATGTTGGAGTTCCCATATGGGGTGCAATGGAAGACCAGACAAATACATTCTTTAACTTGGATTTAAACTGGGGATCTGACTGGGACTGGGTTGTTGCACATGAACTTGCACATATGTGGTGGGGAGATTGGGTAACCTGCGGAACATGGAAGGATCTCTGGTTGAATGAAGGATTTGCAACATTTTCTGAGGCACACTACTACTGGCACAGGGATGGACCGCAAGCATACCATAACTACATGAAAAATAATATTATGGATTACTACCTAAGTCATGAACCTTTTCCACCTTACCCAATGTATGATCCGGATGTCTTGTTTTCTGTTGTGACTTACGAGAAGGGTGGTGCCGTTCTGCATATGCTTAGACATATCCTCGGTGAATATCTCTTTTTTGAGTCACTAAAGGCATATGGAATTACATATGCAGAGAAGAGTGCAGTTACCACTGAATTAATCGCGAAAGTGGAAGAGGTTTCGGGAATGGAACTCTCATGGTTCTTTAATGAATGGGTTTATGAACCTGGTCATCCAGAGTATGAGTATGGATGGTGGAGCGATACGCTTGGTGCAGACAGTTTCAGGATAAACCTGCAGGTCTCACAGGTACAAAGCCATAGCTGGGGCGTCCCAACCTACAAAATGCCAATCGATATTTATATTCCTCAAACAAATAACGATACACTTAAGACCGTGATTCAGGATAGTCTTGATTTCCAGGAATTTATATTCTATACAAGTTCAGGAGCAGTTAACCTGTTGTTTGATCCAGGCAATTGGATATTAAAAGAAGCAACAGAGGTTGCACCAGGAATTGCAGAAGTTCCTGCATATGGCAATGGAAGAAACTTATCGATTTTCCCGAACCCTGCGAAAACCTCTGTCTGGATTTCTTTCAGTCCAGAGAATAATAAACCATTTGATATTTATATCTATGACATAACAGGTAGATTGGTTCACACATTCCTAAACAACAGAGGTAGAACTGTATGGAATCTGAAAAACAGGGGAGGGAAGAAAGTGGGAAAGGGTATATATTTCATTCAGTGTAGAATAGGTAAAAAGATGTTAGTATCAGGAAAAATAATTGTACTGTGAAAACCTGAAAAAGAAAAGGGATTTTTATCTCGGGACAAAGGTCAGAGAAGAATAGTAAGGAGAAGGGAGAAGGATAACAAACGCAGGAGTTGCAGGATCGTTGCACTCGCAGGAGATGCAAATAGAGTGGAGTCAATAGTTAATAGTTAATTGTCAATGGAACAAGAGAACAATCCAAATGACTTTTCTATTAACTGATAACCAATAACTATTAACTAAGTAAACGCAAATAACGATCAAATAAAACGCTATTAACGCTCCTACAAACATATCTGCACTTTTCGATAATCACGATTAGATATTACTACATTTCTTTGAGTAGACGGTTGGCTATGACGAGTCTCTGAATTTGGTTTGTTCCTTCAAATATTTGTGTAATTTTTGCATCCCTCATCATCTTTTCAACAGGATAATCTTTCATATATCCGTATCCACCGAAGATCTGAACTGCATCTATTGTAACCTTCATTGCAACATCGGAAGCATAAAGTTTTGCCATTGCAGATTCTTTACTGTAGTTTTTGCCTCCTGAATCTATATGTCGTGCGACGGAGTAAATGAGTGCTTTTGCTGCCTCTATCTGGGTTGCCATATCTGCAAGCATTATCTGAATTGTTTGGAAACTGGAAATAGACTGACCGAATTGAAATCTTTCCTTTGCATACTTAACAGATTCTTCAAGTGCTCCTTCGGCAATACCAAGAGCAAGTGCTCCGACACCGGTTCTTGTCAGGTCAAATGTTCTCATTGCTATTAGGAAACCCATTCCTTCTTTTCCGATAATATTCTCTTTTGGGATTCGTACATTCTCGAAGAAAAGTTCAGTTGTGGTAGATGCTCTTATACCAAGTTTGTTCTCCTTCTTTCCAAACGAAAATCCTTCAGTTCCTTTTTCAACAATAAATGCGGAAAGTCCTCTCGGACCCCTTTTAGGATTTGTTAATGCAAAAACAGAGTATATTTCTGCCTCACTACCGTTTGTAATCCACTGCTTTGTTCCATTAAGGATATAGTGATTTCCATCCTTTATAGCAGTTGTCTTTATTCCTCCAACATCTGATCCAGCTCCGGACTCCGTGAGACCGAATGCTGCAAGTTTTTCTCCTGATGCGATCTGTGGAAGATATTTCTTTTTTTGTTCATCGTTTGCGAACAACATTATAGGTTCGGCTCCAAGAGCATTTGAAGCATAAGAGGTTGCTACACCAGCACATACTTTTGCAAGCTCCTCTGTCACAATGCAGAGATCAAGGTTCCCCATTCCTGCTCCGCCGTACTCTTCTGGAATAAATATCCTAAAGAGGTCTGCCTTTGCCATTTCCTTTAAAATTTCCCAGGGGAACTCTTCTTTCTCATCCAGTTCCTGCCTAACAGGGAGAATTTTATCCTTTGCAATATCCCGAACTACCTTTAGTACCATTTTCTGTTCTTCATTCAAGAAATAATCCATTCTTCCTCCTTATGCCTTTGTTGGATATTTCAATTTTCTCTTTTAGGTTTTCTACCTTTAATTAACACTCTTTATAGCATAAAGGGAAAGAGATGTCAAGATTGAAGAAAGAATTAACTAATTTTGTTGTGAAGGAAATCTAATAATAGAGTATAAATCCATATCTACAGAAGAAAAAGGGGTCTAAAGGGTCTGCAGTAACTACTTTTCTTTGACTTGACAAATTGGATGGTTTTTGTTATAGTAACGGAAACAGATGAAGAAGAATGATAGGAAGGAGATTTGTTATAACGTGAACTGTTTTAGCATCACTGATGGAGAGGAGGAAGCATGATCGATGGTGTCCAGATAAAGAAATTGAAAGTAATTCCGGACGAGAGAGGGAGGTTAATGGAGATACTCAGGATCGACGATGATCTTTATGAGAAGTTTGGTCAAGTGTATGTAACCACAGCATATCCTGGAGTGGTAAAAGGATGGCATTACCACAAGGTTCAGTCGGACAATATGTGTGTTATACAAGGCATGATGAAGATTGTGCTATATGATTCGAGAGATAGCTCACCTACGAAGGGGGAAGTAAATGAGTTTTTTGCAGGAATACACAATCCAATTCTTATTCATATTCCTACTTATGTATATCATGGGTTTAAGTGTATTGGTGAAGAACAAGCAATTGTAGTTAATATTCCAACAGAAAAGTATAACTACGACAATCCGGACGAGTATCGAATTGACCCGCATGACAAGGACATACCTTATGATTGGGCATTGAAAGAGATGTAATGTATCGAGTAATATTAAGCTATAGACGAAAAGAAAACAGACATGTTGATGTGAGTATAATTCATTTGTGCTAATTTCGGTTATCGATATCTAAGTTCTTAGGCATTTATTATTCACATAGATTGTTAGGAAAGGAGAGAAGATGAGACTTCTTATTACAGGGGGGGCAGGTTTCATAGGAAGCAATTTCGTTAAGTATATCCTGAAAAGAAGAAGAGATATAAGAGTAGTAGTACTTGATGCACTTACATATGCTGGAAACCTTGATAACTTTTCAAAGGATATATGGGAAGACACAAACTTCTGTTTTTTTCACGGTGACATAAGGGATGAAACTCTTGTGAGGAACCTTATGAGAAATGTGGATAGGGTTATTCATTTTGCAGCAGAGACTCATGTAGATAGATCTATCGATAATTCCACTCCTTTTATTTCAACAGATGTTTGGGGGACTCAGGTGTTACTTGAAGCCATAAGAAGACAGCCAGTGGAAAGGTTTATACATATTTCAACAAGCGAAGTTTATGGAAGTGCTGAGAAAGTGCCGATGGATGAGGAGCATCCACTCAAACCTATGAGTCCTTACGCCGCAGCAAAAGCAGGTGCGGACAGACTTGCATATTCATATTTTTTCACTTATGACCTTCCTATTATGATCATTAGACCGTTTAATAATTATGGACCGAATCAATTCCCCGAGAAACTTATTCCGCTTTTTATAACAAATGCTATTGAGAATAAACCTTTACCTGTTTATGGAACAGGAAAGAACACGAGGGATTGGATTTATGTCAAGGATTCAGTTAAGGCATTCGAAAAGCTTCTTGATATTGATATAAGGACCTTAAAAGGAGAGGTTATTAATCTCGGGAGCGGAAAGGATATAGATGTTCTATCAATTACAGATACTATTCTTGGTGAACTTGGAAAGGATAAATCACTTGTTAGGTTCGTTGAAGACAGGTTGGGGCATGTAAAAAGACATGTCTCTTCTACTGAAAAGGCAAAGAAGATATTAGGTTGGGTTGCAGAAGAAGATTTTAATGAAGGTCTCGTTTCTACTGTGAAATGGTACAAAGAAAATGAGCAATGGTGGCGAAAGATCAAAGAAGGTAAGAGGGAATATAAAGAATTCTATGAGAAGTATTATAAGTTCTAATGTTCTGAGGATAAAGATTGAAGGAAAAAGTAGAAAGGGCAGAAGATAAGTATAGGAATGACGAAATCCGAAACCAGAATGACGAACAAAGCGCTAAACAATAGACAGAAGTCAGAGGACAGAATCGTCCTTCGTCCTAGCCCTTCGATTTCTCTCAGGAAAACTCTGCGGTCTTCCATCGTCTTTCGGAAGACAAGGGTCCAGGATCATTGCACTCGCAGGATATGCAAATAGAGTGGAGTTAATGGTTGATTATCAATGGAACAAGAGAACAATCCTAATAACTTTTCTATTGACTAATAACCAATAACTATTAACTAAGTAAACGAAATTAACGATACTAACGAATAACCGTTTTTTATAGGATTATTATTTTGGCGAGGGCAAAGTAGATAAGCAGAGAAGTCACATCCATTATTGAGGTTATTAAGGGACCTGATATTACTGCTGGATCAAAATTCATCCTTTTTGCAATAAGAGGCAATACAGCACCGAGCGATGTAGCGATAGCAGTAGTAGTTATGAGGGTTAGACCAACTGTTATTCCAAGAAGAGGGCTTTTCTGAAAGAACATTGCTCTGATAAGACCAAATAGTCCCAGTATTAATCCCAGTATTACACCTGTTAAAAACTCTTTTCTTACTGATCTCCAGAAATCATTAAACCTAACTTCTCCAAGAGAAAGTGCTTGGATCATAACAGCCACAGCTTGTGTTCCAGCGTTTCCTGCAGAACCATTGAGTAGCGGAATAAACGCAGCTAAGGCAATTACCTGACTCAAGATAAGAGAGTTCCTAGAGATGACAAAACCAGAGACTATTCCTACAATAGCGAGAACAGAAAGCCATATTATTCTTGAACGAGCGAGTAAAAAAGGATTTTGCTTAAGATAGCTTACTGTATGCTCGCCAGCAGCTCCAAATTTGAGCATGTCTTCTGCAGTCTCTTCTTTTATCACGTCAATAATATCATCGACAGTAATGATTCCTTTTATTTTACCCCTTTCATCGACAACCGGAACAGTATTGATGTCGTATTTTGCCACTTCCTGTGCAACCTTCTCCTGATCAAGTGTAATAGGAACAGAAACAGGGCGTGGTTGCATAATATTTTTCACCCTTTTTCTCATACTTGACAAAACAAGATCCTTTAAGGTAACAACCCCTACTAGTACATCATTTTCATCAACTACATAAATATTTGAAATAGTCTCTACTTCTTTGACATACTTTCTGATTTTGTCAATGACCTGTTTAACTGTGAGGTCATTTTCTACCTTTATGTATTCTGTTGTCATTAATCCACCAGCAGTCTCCTCAGGATAAACCATTAGTTCTCTTGTTTCTTTTGCCTCCTTCTTTTCCATTATTGAAAGAAGCTGTTCTTTCAGAACTTTAGGAATCTCCTGTAAGAAATCTACCCTGTCATCTGGGTGTAGTTCATCAAGTAATTCTGCCTGTCTTGACTTATTGATACCTTCTATTATCTCCATCTGTTCATCTGTCTCAAATTCCTCAAATACCCTTGCGGAAAAGTCTACATGGAGAATGGAAAATATAGAAAGTTTTTTGGAAAGGGACATGGAACGCAATAATTCAGCGACCTCAACAGGTTCGAATGTTTCAAGGGTTTCTTTTATTTCCTTGATTTCCTTATTTCTAAGAAGGATTTCTATTTCAGGTTTAAGTAGATGCATTTTATTAAATCATAAACCACAGAGTGTACAGAGGGTTTTCAGAATTAAAGATCTGTTTTGAACCTCAGTCTCTCTGTGGTCGATTTTTTGTGTCCCCAACGGGATTTGAACCCGTGCCACCACCTTGAAAGAGTGGTATCCTAACCGGTTAGACGATGGGGACTATTTTCCCTTTGACGATTTACTCATAATATAGAATCGTCTGAATTGCTCATTATCTACAATTGCCTTATTTATGAGAAAATAGGTCTCGAGATTATCATTGGTTTTTGAAATCCTGTCGCTTAAAACCTCTGCAAGTGATTTGAAGATTTTTGCAGCAATGCTTGGATGGGTGTCAATGAGAGAAAGAAGATAATTTCTTTTAAGAATATAGAAACTAGAAGGTTCTACAGTTGTTACAGATGCCGAACGTTCTTTTTCTGTTAAGACAGCCATTTCACCGAAGAATGAATAGACCCCAAGCTCGGCAAGAACAAGGATCGATTCATCCCGAACCAATGTTATTTCGACTTTTCCTTTCTTTATAATATATAGTTCATCTCCAGTGCTTTTTTCGTCGAATACTTTGCTATTTGTATCAAAATCTTTCTTCTTTAGTTCCTTTGATACAATCTCGAGTTCATCGTCATTCAGGTTCTTAAACAGCTCAACACTCTTTAGTGAGAAATCACTTTTGTTCACCATACTGACCTCCTTTACTCAAAGCACGAAAAACATATGAGCCGTGTGCGACTCGAACGCACGACCCTCGGATTAAAAGTCCGATGCTCTACCAACTGAGCTAACGGCCCAGATTGTTTTTAAATATAACATTATTTAATTGCATTGTCAACTACTTTCAGATAGATTTCTAAATAAGAAGAAATCTATCTGATTACATAGATTAGAGTTCCAATTACACAGATTCACTCAAGCTACATGGAGTTTGTAGAAAAATATTGACAAAAGAGAAAAATTAGGTATAATTGCTTCATGTTTATTGAGTATGTGAAGTTTCTATGCAGCCTTCTGTTTTCTTACTAACATTAAGAATAACCTTAATACCACTATTAATATATTTTGAAAGATAAGAATGCTTAAAAGAAGAAATTCAAAAGAGATAAAGATTGGTAAAAAAGTAATTGGTGGTTCTAATCCGATTCTTGTACAATCAATGACCAATACCTTAACTCGTGATTTAAAGAAAACAATAAAACAAATAAGGGAATTGGAAAGGGCAGATTGCGAGATTGTAAGGGTTGCGATTCCTGATGAGGAGTCATGCAAGAATATAGGTCTACTCAAAGAAAAAATTAATATACCACTCGTTGCTGATATTCATTACAGTTACAGACTGGCTATTGAGGCAATTAAGAGGGGAGCAGATAAAATCAGAATAAATCCAGGCAATATCGGGAAAAAAGAGAATATCAAAAAGATTGTAAATCAGGCAAAAGAGAAGGGAATACCGATAAGAATAGGAGTAAATGCAGGTTCTCTTGAAAAGGAGTTATGGAAGAAATATGGCGGACCGATTCCAGAAGCACTCGTTGAGAGTGCATTAAGAAACATCGAGACTGTGGAATCATGTGGGTTTAGCAATGTAGTTGTTTCAATTAAATCATTTTCAGTTAAGGATACAATTGAAGCGAACCGTATTATCTCTCAGAAAACAAATTATCCTATACATCTTGGAATAACAGAAGCAGGGCCGGTATTAAGAGGGACAGTAAGAACAACTGCTGGGCTATCGACACTGCTTTATTTGGGAATAGGTGATACAATAAGAGTTTCATTAACAGGAAATCCACTGGAGGAAATCAAGGTTGGCTATGAGATATTGAAATCACTTGAGCTGAGGTCCCATGGTCCTATTATTATATCTTGTCCTACATGTGGAAGAACGGAAATCGATGTTCTATCAATCGTGAAAGAGGTTGAAGAAAGAACATCTAAGGTTAAGATAAATATGACGATAGCAATTATGGGATGTGTTGTGAATGGTCCTGGGGAGGCAAGGATGGCAGATATTGGAATCGCTGGAGGAAGAGGCATGAGTGTACTCTTCAGAAAGGGGGAAATAGTGAAAAAGGTTCCAGAGAAGAAGTTAATTAGTACATTGCTGAGCGAAATAGAAAGAATGGTGAAAGAAGACGGAGGACATGAGAACGAAGGATAAAGGATAAAGGATAAAGTGACACATGAACAAAGGACAGAAGATAGAGTTGTGTCAATAGTTAATAGTTAATTGTCAAGGGAACATAATAGAATTCCAAACGATCCTACCTATTAACTATTAACTAAGTAAACGCAAATAACGTTACTAACGAAAATAACGAACCTAACGATCTAAACGGGATTGACGAAATTACAAATAACAAAGCAAAGACATTAGAGAGATACAAAGAGCTAAAGTTTGATTTAAGATATTTTAAAAGGGGTCTGTATTATAATAAAGTAGAGTCGACAAACTTAAAATTGTTTAGTCTTTTGGGTAATGATTCAAAGATAACTGAGGTGGTTGTAGCAGGACAACAGTCAAAAGGAAGGGGTAGGAGAGATAATTTTTGGTTTTCTCCTCCTGGAGGGCTCTGGCTGTCAGTAGTTCTTCCTGATATGGTCTGTAACAGAAATATTACAACACTGAATATCACATGTGGATTATCCTGTGCTAAGGCTTGCGATGCAGTTATAAGAGATGCAGGCATCTCAAATATTCGGACATACTTGAGATGGCCTAATGATCTAATACTGAAATGCAGAAAATTAGGGGGACTTCTTATAGAGGTAAGAACAGAGGGGCAGAATAAGAGATCTATTATTCTTGGGATTGGGATTAATGTTAATCAAAAGAAGTTTCCAGGAGACTTAGAGAGGAGTGCTACTTCGTTTCTGATACAATTGAATAAAAGGATTTCAAGAAAGAAGCTGACATTAAAGATACTTGAGGAACTTGATAATATGATTTCATACATAAAAGAAAAGCAAATACATAAACTTCTTCAGGAATGGAAATTCCATTCATATGAAATAGGAAGAGATATAAAGATAGAGACAGGTAGGGGAATAGAGAAAAGCGGAAAGGTACTTGGCATTGGAGAGAACGGCGAGCTTATAATTGTTGATGTTAATGGCAGGACAGTAAGAATATTTAATGGATACAATCTAAGACTCTCTGATAGCTAACAAGTTTCTTTTTTTGAAATCATATTAAAACTTATTGACAAACGAAGTATTTTGGTTTATTTTCCATAGTAAGAGGAGGATATAGTGGTAATAACACTAACTGACGAGGCTGGCATCACAATTGGTTACATAGATGATGATGAATTGAAAGATACCTCTTACGAAACAATTGGGTATATTATTAATGATGAAATTAAGGATAAGTATTATAATCCGCTTATATATTTAAAAGACAATGAAATCCTGAACAGGAAATTTAGAGCGATTGGTCATATTGATGAAAACATTATAAAAGATGAAGAGAATAATACATGTTGTTATTTACTTAAGGATGAGTTAAAAGATGCATTTTTTAATACTTTAGCTTATTTTGATACCCCCCCGAATATGAATCAGATGGTAACAATTGCATTACTAATCTTTAAGGTAATCGATATGCACTAGACAGGTTTGAGATATGAAAATGAAAAGGTCAGATTTTTTGTTGAATATTTCGCACGAATTTATTAGAGAAAGGGATTTTAATTTGCTAATTTCGAAAGTACTGGAAACTGTCAAACGGGATTTTGGTCTTACAAATTGTGCACTGCTTCTTTGTAATAAAGAAAAGGATGAACTTTTCGTTAAAAGCTTTATTGGTTTTAGAAAAAAGGATGCACGAGGTGTACGAATTCCGCTTGGAAAGGGTATTACAGGGAAATGTGCTAAACAGAAGAGGACGATATATGTGCCTGATGTGTCGAAGGAACCTGCTTATATAAAGGTATTCTCTCCTTCGAAGTCCGAGTTGGCTATTCCTCTTGTATCTGAAAAAGAACTTTTTGGTGTACTAAATTTTGAGAAGAATAAGAAAAATGGTTTCGATAATGAAGAAATAATAACACTTAAAACCTTCTCTTCGATTATCGCTATAGCTCTGGAGAATACATTGCTTTTTGAAGACATAAAAAGAAAGGAAAAACAGAAACTCGAATTGATTGAAATTGCGCGAACAGCATCCGAGACAATGAAAAAAGAGAATGTATTTGGGAAACTTACTTCACTCGGTGGGAAATTGGTTGATGCTGATATGAGTACAATATGCATGTATAACAAGAAAACAGGTGAAGCAATTGCTCAACTTCCTGGTTATGGCGTAGAAGAGAAACAACTAAAACAATTTCATTTTTGTATAGGAGAAAAAAGCATTTGGAGAACTCTCATAAAACCTGGAGTGTCGTTCATGACGAATGACGTAGAAAAGAATCCTAACATTATGAAGAGTTTTATAGAGCTTTTTGGTGTAAAACGACTGATTGTTTCACCACTAAAAACATCTAAGGAGGTTATAGGTCTTTTTTATGCTGCAAAGAACGAGGGGAGTGAGCCATTTACTGATGATGATAAGGATATTCTTCTTATTTTTTCATCAATGGCTGCGACTATTATAAAAAGAATGCAGATCTACAATGAACTAAGGGGAAAGAAAAAACAGTTTGAAGATCTTACAAAGGAGCTCAGAAAAACAAATGAAGAACTGCTAAACATAAGTTTTGCGAAAACAAATCTCATCTCTAATATTTCACATGAACTCAGAACGCCACTTGTCTCGATAGAAGGTTATACTGATTTACTGTTTGCTGAAAAGCTGGGAGATCTAAATGATAGACAGAAACTTTCACTTCTTTCAGTTAAGAGAAATGTTGAGAGATTGATAAACTCTATAGATAATCTAATTGATATGTCCAGACTTGAACTCGGGATTCCCAGAAAAATGGAGAAGCAGCTTGTTAACATTACTTCTGTACTTAATGAGTCACTTGAGTTGGTTCTTCCAAAAACTGAGAAAAAAAACATAAAGGTAAAGAGAAACTATGAGTCCGAATTCTTGATTGTTGAAGCAGACAAGGAAAAACTTCTAAGGGCATTCTTAAACATAATAGACAATTCTGTGAAGTTTAATAAAAAAAATGGGAAAATATTTGTGAAGTGCTACAAAAATAAAGGAAATGTGGTTACAGAAATTAAAGATACAGGAAATGGTATACCAGAAAAGTACCACAGCCTGATATTCAATAGATTTTTCCAAGTAGAGAGTTCTGATAGGCGGGGTCATAAAGGAGCTGGAATCGGTCTTTCTCTTTCTTTTGAGATAATAAAGTTTTTTGATGGAGATATTAGGGTTCGGAGTAAACCCCAAAAAGGTTCTACCTTCGTCGTTACTATTCCCGCGAAGTAACTCGGTTGCTAATTTGTATTATCTTGGCTACTTACTGTGCACTATCTGCTCGTAATACTCATTTCCTTCATTATTTAGGTTGACCGACAGGTATAATGTAAAGGGGTACTTCTTCCTTTGAACATCCAATGACATTTGCTACTTTATTGTCGTAAAAAGCACCAATTGGCACGGAACCAAGTCCAAGTGCAACTGCTTGTAGTTGAATGTTTTCTGCAGAATGGCCTGCCTCTATATGTACGTATCTAATGCCTCTTTCTCCGTACTTAACAGTGGTTTTTTCATAAAGTGCTGTTATGACAATATTAAGAGGTGCTGAATAGATAGGAGACTGACCTAAAGCTGCATCTGAAAGGTTTTTCCGAACATCACCTTCTTTAAGTTGAACAAGTTTATGTTCTGAAGGAACATAGTGAAAAACTCCCTCTTTTGAAACAACATAAATTTCTAATGGATATAGTGCTCCAGCAGATGGAGCAGCTCTGTAACTAAAACCTTGACCAGTATCAGTTATTCCTTGAGCAGCCCAGAGGAGTTGTGAAATTTGATTGATTGAAAGCGGCTGATCCTTAAAAGCTCTTACACTTCTCCTTTTTTTTATCGCCTCCTCCACAGATACTTTTCCTTCAATTGTTGGAGAAGGAAGGAAAAACTCTTTATCTCCGGCTCCAATAAAAAGCAACATTAATAAAAAAGGTGTCATTGTCACCTCCTCAGTTTCAAGGTTAAAGGATAAAAGATAAGGAATAAGAGACAAAAGGTAGTAAAGAATTGGGAGTTAGAATGTTTTTCGGATTTCGTCATTTTTTTAACCATGGGTCTCAATGAATTTTCTTATAGATCTGTCAAAAGTTTTTTCAATATCATCAGGGAAAAAACAGGCAGGAAGTTCTTTCATTCTCCAGTGATACTCAATGCATTCACAGCACTTTCCCTTTCTTGAACAAGGTTCATAAGTGCAGTTGCATTTCTTAAGGTTTTCATCTAAATTGCATTCCATAATTTCTCCTTAGGTTACAGTAAATTTTACCTGAAAAGTTTTCAGCCACAGATTATCACGTGATAAACGTTTCTTATTCATTATTTAGTTGCAACCACATATTGGGGGCAGACCCCTGCGTCTAAGCCCGTAACCAGGGGTCTGACCCCTTCCGTTAATATTTTCACAGTAATCTTTTCTTCCATTCGTTAAGAAGATTGAGCGCATCGACAGGGGTCATTCTTGTAATATCAAGGTTTTGCAGTTCTTCGTAAATAGCTTTTTCTGTTGAAGAGAAGAGAGACAATTGCTCTTCTTTTACAAGGTTTCCTCTATCTAATATCCCTTTCATTTTCTTGGATATACTTTTCATTTCTTCTTCCTCAAGAACAGCAAGTATCTCTTTTGCTCTATTGATTACTTCTTCAGGAAGACCCGCGAGTTTTGCGACATCTACACCGTAACTCTCGTCAGCACCTCCTGGAACTACTTTTCTTAAGAAAATAATTCTGTTTTCCCATCGTTTTACTGAAACATTATAATTCCTAACTCCTTTGAGGATTGTTTCTAATTCTGTAAGTTCATGATAGTGTGTAGCAAAGAGTGTTTTTGGATGAACCCTTGGATTGCTATTGAGGAATTCGCAAACACTCCATGCTATCGAAAGTCCGTCAAATGTACTTGTTCCTCTTCCAACTTCATCGAGGATTACAAGACTCTTTTCAGTTGCATTAGTGAGGATATTTGCAGTTTCTATCATTTCTGCCAGAAATGTACTAACTCCTCTGGATAAGTCATCAGTTGCTCCAATTCTTGTAAAAAGCCTATCAACAATCCCTATTGTTGCCTCTTCAGCTGGGACAAAACAACCCATTTGAGCCATAATGACGGTCAATCCGACCTGCCTGAGATAGGTTGATTTACCTGACATATTTGGTCCAGTAATGATTAGTATTTGGTTTTCCTTGTTGTCGAGTCTTACATCATTGGGTATGAAGGTTTCTTTATCAATAACACTCTCAACAACAGGATGCCTTCCTTCATGAATAAAAATCTCATTTGATTTATTTACAAATGGTTTTGAGTATTTATTCATTTTTGATAGAAAAGCAAAGCAGAGGAGCAGGTCTAGCAGTGCTACTGCTTTAGCTGTTCTCTGGATTTCTTCTACCCTATGAGAAAGTTGATCCCTAATGTCGACAAAAATATTATATTCCATACTCTTTGCTTTCTCTTCGGAACCTAAAACTCTATTTTCATACTCCTTCAATTGAGGTGTTGTAAACCTTTCACAGTTAGTTAGAGTTTGTTTTCTGACATAGTCACTCGGAACGTGTTTCAGGTTAGGTTTTGTAACTTCAATGTAATAACCGAAGACTGAATTGTATCGTACTTTTAAGGATGAAATACCTGTTCTCTTCCTTTCCTCCTTTTCAAGGTTAGCTATCCAGTCTTTGCCCAGTGATACAATAGTCCTTGTTTTATCCAGTTCTTCATTAAATCCATCCTTGATTATTCCGCCTTCAGTAATTGTTAATGGTGGTTCATCAATAATAGAGTCATTAATTAGTTTTTTAATATCAGTAAAATCCCCAAGTTCTCGTTTTACCCCTTTTATTGTCTTTGTTGATAATTCTTTCATTTCCTTTTTCAAGAGCGGTATCCTCGAAAGAGAGTTCTTTAACTGAATAAGATCTCTTGCATTTGCTCTTTCTGTTGCTATACGTCCCATTAACCTTTCTATATCTGAGACTGATTTAAGAATTTTCCTTAATGTTTTGGTTTTGTGATCTCTGTTGAATAACTCATCAACAGCTTCGAGCCTTTCCTGTATAGTGTTCAACTTATAAAAGGGTTTAAGAAGATTCATTCTTAAGAGCCGTGTTCCCATAGGTGTTACAGTCTTATTTAGCAAGTTAAACAAAGTAGCATCAGTCGAACCATTGAATCTTCTTATGAGTTCAAGGTTTCTTACAGTTGAGTTGTCAAGCATAAGTGTTTCATCGAGGTTACTTCTCTTTAGTTTCTTGATATGTTTTAGTTTCCTCTTCTGGGTACTGTTGAGGTAGTTCAAAACAGCACCTGCTGCCGCAATACCAAGATGAAGTTTCTCAACACCAAATCCCTCAAAGGTTTTTACCTCAAAATGAGACTTGAGTTTTTCAGATGCATACTCATATTGGAAATACATATTTGATACAGGAGTTAATACAAATTCCTTTAGAAAAGAGAAGTCCTCATTTTCACTAACAAGTAACTCACTCGGTTCTATTCTCTTGAGTTCATCAATTATTTCTTGATTTCCAAGCTCTTCGACATAGAAATCACCTGTTGATAAATCACAATAGGAGAGCCCTATATTGCCTTTGCCGTCTGATTTTATGGCAGAAAGAAATGTGTTTTTCCCGGAATCAAGTATATTGGGATTTGTAACAGTTCCAGGGGTAATTACTTCAACAACTCCACGTTTCACAATTCCTTTGGAAAGAGTAGGATGCTCTAATTGTTCACATATTGCCACCTTTAAACCTGCTTTTATAAGTTTTGTAATATAGTTATCAGCAGCTTTTACGGGAATTCCAGCGAGAGGTACTCGATTTCCCTTTCCGTATGTTCTTGAAGTGAGAGCAATATTTAGTACACTGGATGCAATTTCCGCATCCTTATAAAAGGTCTCATAGAAATCACCCATTCTGAAAAGAAGAATACTATCTTCGTAATCAGATTTCACCTTGAAATATTGCTTTAAAATCGGGGTACTCTTTTGCATTAAAGTTTCTATTTAATGTGTTATGAATTTAATTCTTCAGAGTTCTTAAAGCTTATAAGGAATACAGAATCTTTTTATTGTCTCCATTAACTCGAATATTCTTGGAGTTATCTATCGTTAAGTTTTTTTATCTTAACTATCCAGAAAGGTATTTTTTCTTTTTCGTTAAAAAGCTTGGAGAACCCCTTTGCTTTTTCTTTGCTATTAAATTCTCCAACAAGGATCTTGTAATATTTATTTCCGTCTTCTTGAGTTGTTGCAAGCCAGGTATCGTATCCCTTTTTCGTGAATGAAGAAAGAAGTTGTTTCGCACTCCCAATGTTTTGGAAAGATCCAATTTGTATGCTGTATATGTTTATGGTTAATTCACTTATGGATTGTCTTGACATGTTGAATAAGACTTCATCATCGTGGATCTTTCTATACCATTTTACTGCCATATTGGTATCATTTATTGCTTCATAGCAGGATGCGAGCCAAAAACAGGATGGTCCAAAGTATTTTGATTCGGAGATTGATTCAATAACATTTTTAAATGATGATATTATGTATTGATAGGAACCTAGAAGAAAATTATACTGGCAGATATAAAAGAGAGCATGGTCTGAATGAATACTTTGTGGATATTTATCAATAATTTCTTCAAAATAGGATACGGATTTTTCTGCATCATCTTCAAGTAATCCCCTGTAAAGGAGAGTTTCATCAGCAGTTTTTTGGGTTACGGTTATTGTGTTGAGTTTTTCAATTGCTTCTTCAAATCTACCTTCCTCATATAATGCTTTCACTTCTGCGATATTAGGATTATTGCCAGCATTGAAGGTGATAAGCAGAATTAGAGATAAGAGAAAACTCATTGAAAGTTCCTATCTCCCTCATTAGTTTGTAACCACCAATTAAATTCTATTGTGATTCCAGTCTGGTCTTCTATAAAAGCAAGAATAAGGACCTTCGCATAGTGAGGATCCATATCAGTTATCAAATAGTAATAATAAGTAACATCCTGTATACCGCATACCTCTGAAGGTAAATAACCTGAATCAGGTGCTATAGAGAAATTTTGCATTCCCTTCTGAACACCTAATCCTTCAGGAGTCTTAAGAAGTCCATATGTCTGATACGATTCGAGTTTAAATGAACCATAAATATTTCCACCTCCACTAAAAGTAAAAATAGCATCACTATTTGTGGGTGCAAATAGATTATCATAGCCTGAGATGACATTTGATGCAGGAGCCGGGTTCATTCTACAGCTATTGATAAATGGGAGGATTAGGTGGATAACCAATATTAATAGAATTAATATTGGTTTCCTAAACATCTTTTGATAATAACTCGGAATCAAGGGGGTTAGTCTCATATAATCCTCTCAATTTCGAAAGTATCCCACTCATTACACTCCGGACATCTTATTATGAATTCTTTTGAGATAGAACCACATTTGTTACATCTAAATTGTCCTCTATTTATGTAATTATCTATTATGTGACGGAGTTTACCGACTGATTCGCTTTTCTTCAATTCAAGGTCTGTCAAGAGAAAAAACAGGTTCATTTCAATTGAATCTGGATGACTCTCGATCCCGTTTTTAATGAGTTCTTGTGCTTCGTTGAGCCTTCCCATCTTTAAGTAATAGTCAGTAAGAGAAACAATTGTTCTTTTATCCTCTGGAAGTTTTTCAAGGACAGTTTTATATGCTTCTTCTATTTTCTGATACTCACCTTTTTCGAAGTAAGTCTTTGTCAATCTTGGGAAAACAATATGACCACTTCGTGAATCAATATTAATTATGCTATTGTAGAGTTTAATTGCCGCATCAATGTTGCCATTTGAATACTCAATATCACCTAAATAAATAAGTGCTGGGATATTCTCGGGTTCCATTTTTAGAACTCTGTTCAAAACCTTCTTTGCTAAATTGCTGTCACCTTTTTTATTCGCTTCATATGCTGCACAAACCTCATATTTGAAGAGGTTTTCTTTAGGATAACTAAAGAGTTTTGACATTTTTCTAAATATGTCCATAGCATCATTCCATAGAAAAGATTTCTCGTATGTTAGAAGAAGAAGTTTATAGTACTGTTCATTCTGAGATTCTACCCTGAGTAACTTTTTCAAGATATCTATTGCTTTTTCAAATGATTTGAGTACTATGTAATCGTTGGCTGTCTGGAACAAAATTCTGTTTATTGTTTTTTTCGGGAGTCTTCTTCTTGCTAATAGATACTTGTGTATTTGAAGAGCCTTTAGAGGATCTTTCATTTTTCTTAATAGCTCTGCAAGACGGATATAGGCCTCAACATTATCACTATCCTCAAAAACGGTCTCCTGAAACTTTTTTAGAGCAAGTTTTTCCTCTCCGTCAATTAAGGCAATCAGTGCTTCTTCATATGGAGAAACTTTTAGTTTCCTGACTCTCTTGATAATGAGAAAAAGAAATAAAAGTGCAATAAGAATTATGCCAAGAATAGTCAAGATTGACAAGTAACCGCTCATTTTGACTCCTTCTTTTTTTCTGTTACTGCAACTTCATCATCTTCTTCTTTGTTAACATTTACATCCTCAACAGGAAGGTTCCGAAGTGCTGTTAGTTCCTTTTTTAATTCCTTTAATTCACCCTGAGTTCGCCAAAGCCTATTCTTCAATCGTATTTCATCTATAACAGCAACAATAATCGTGAAGAGTATTCCAAGGGCAAAAGTTTCAATGAGAACGAGTGTAAGTGGAACACCACGAAAAGTCCAAGTAAGAATAAAAAGATCGACAAAGGTGTTGCCATTCTGTGTCCCAATAATAATTCCTGTTATTGTAATAATTGCTGCCCAGAGAAGAATAAATAGAGCCATTTTCCCTCCTTTTGTTTTTAATTATCTACAGGGGTTTTAAAAGATTTAAAAAATAATTTAGTTTTCCATCTGCTCTTTCTGTTACCTGGTTTTTGACATCTACCATCTTCTATCCTATATCTTTCATCTTAGATCACCATAGGCTGATCCTTAGACTCCTCCGTTCGATAAGCTCAGGGCAGGAGCCTGCGACTACTTTCGCCTTACTTCTTACTATCTACTACTTCTTTCATCCCGTTAGAATGGACCGTGTGAAATTCTAACGGGGTTCAATGGAACACCTATAGGTGTCCATCCTTTTACCTCTTCTAATTTTACTGTTATTACATTTCCAACACTAAATTTACCTTTTACAACTACTCTTTTATTATACAATGTTATTCCATTGGATTCAAGACAATTTTTCTCATTTTCACCTGTTATTAAAATATCATGAATGCTACCTTTAAGAGCATTACTCTTCTTTCTTGTGATTTCAGACTGCGTGCTTATTAATTTATTTAATCTTTTTATTTTGATTTCCTCACTAATATTATCGTTAAAGGTGTGTGCAAGAGTAAATTTTCTGGGTGAATACTTAAACATATATGCAAAATCAAAGCCAATCTTATTAACAATCTCAATAGTTTTCGTAAAATCCTTTTCTTCTTCATCTGGAAACCCAACGATGATATCAGTTGATAAAGCAATATCCTTTATCTTGTCTCGGATATGGTCAACAATCTCAAGATATTGCTCTATTGTATAACCTCTTTTCATAAGCTTGAGAATCCTTGTGCTTCCGGACTGAAGAGGAAGATGGAGATGTTTTTCTATTTTTAAATTCTTCTTCATAATATCTAATACCTTAAGTGGAAAATATGCGGGGTGAGAAGTAAGAAAGCCTATTCTTTCAATACCTTCGATCTTTGCTACCTCAGTAAGGAGGTGGGGAAGACCAACTCCTTCGTTTGAAAAGTTATTAACATTTTGACCCAGGAGAACTACTCTTTTATATCCAAGTTTGCTCAATTTGTCAATCTCAGTGAGTATATCATCTGCTTTCCTGCTTCTCTCAAATCCTCTTGTGTATGGAACTACGCAATACGAACAGAAATTATTGCATCCTCTCATTACAGAAACGAAAGCCTCAGGGAAACTTCCCCTTGCGGGTGAAATATCGGAGTATGTTGAGGTTTTAGAAGGTTCAATAAACAGTCCATTCTCATCCTGAGCACAGGAGGTAATTCTTTTGAGATTATCAGGTCCAAGGGCAAAGTCTAAGAAGGGTAACAGTTCATAGAGTTTTTCTTTAAGATGTTGAGGAACACAGCCTGTAACACCTATTCTCAAGTGAGGTTTCTTCTTTTTTAATAATTTCAGGGAATCTATTCTCGATAATACTCTATTAACAGCATGATTTCTAACAGCACAGGTATTTACAATTATGACATCAGCCTGTTCAATAGAATAGGCTGATGTATATCCATCATTCTCAAGAAGGGTTGCCATGAGGTTTGAATCATAGACACTCATCTGGCAGCCGAATGTAAGAATGAAATATTTCTTCAAGTTATCCTCTCTTCAAAACAGAAAATCGAAATTACGAAATTGATACACAAGTAAACAACAGACGAGGCTTCCAGTCTCGTTGTAAGGCTAGATGCCCCTCCTGCGTTAAAACTTCGGTGGGCTGTGTTGTCCGCTGAAGCCTTGGCGTAAGCGGGCTTACCTGTTATTTTCCTAATTTCCATTTTCGCATTTTCTGTCTTCTGACCTCTGACTACTGTTTTCTGTCTTATCTCTTGCTTAGATTTCATCCATCAGTGACTATTCTTCCATATGTGTCAAATCCTGATATTTCTTTTATGCGTATGTTTATAAATTTATTTTCGAACCTTTTCCCATATGGTAGAAGAACCCTGATGTAGTTTTGTGAGAAACCAACCATCATTCTTGTTAATCTATCCCTTTTGGTTTCTACAAGAACACTAAGATCCTTGCCAATATATTTCTTTCTGAACTCGATTGATTTTTGAAGTCCGAGTTCTCTTAGTAATTCACTTCGTTCTTTCTTCTTAAATTCGTCTATTTTATCAGGGAGTATTGCAGCGAGTGTATGTTTTCTTGGGGAATATCTGAATACATGAAGATACGTGAAAGGAAGTTCTTGTAAGAAAATATATGTATTCTGAAATTGATTGTCTGTTTCTCCAGGAAATCCAGTGATTATATCAGCACCAATACCGCAATCTGGGATAAGGTTACTTATTTTAATCAGTTTTTGGGAAATATCAATGGGGTTATATTTTCTTCCCATTGCATTTAATATCTTATCATCAGCGCTCTGGAGCGAGATGTGGAAATGATGACAAATTTTGCTGGAATTTGAAACAAAATTAATAAGTTTTTCGCTAACTTCCTCAGGGTTAAGAGAGCCAAGTCGGATTCTTTCAAGTCCATAAACCATTTCGATATCCTTCAGGAGTTCTATGATGTTTTTGCCTTTATAGTTGTATTTTCCAATATGAACACCTGTCAGACTGATTTCCATAAATCCATTTTTCACAAGGGACTTAATTTCCTCAAGGATCGCATCCACAGGTCTTGAATACTCTTGTCCTCTTAAATATGGAACAATGCAGTACGAACAGAAGCTATTACATCCTGTCTGAATCTTTACGAATGCTCTTGTATGTTCAGCAAAGTTACTGATACTTCTTTTCTTTGAGCCAAAGAAATTCTCAAAGAATGATGTTTTTATTGAATTTGAAACATATACATCTGCTTCTGAGAGAAGGTTTTGAATTTCTTCAGGGTAACATCCTGTAACAATGATTTTTGCATTCCTGGATTTTCTCCTCGCTCTCCTAACAATATTTCTGGATTGCTGCACTGCGCTCATAGTTACAGAACAAGTATTGATGACATATACATCAGCTCCATCATTGAAATCAGTAATTTCATTTGATGAGTTCTCTGCAATCTCTCTCAAGAGCTGAGTCTCATATTGGTTTAACTTGCATCCGAGTGTTCTAAATGCAATCTTCATGGTCTATTTTTCATAATTTTAGTTTTCTTATCGTACTATAGCTGATACAATGAATTATTATAGGACAAAAATATAAGACAGTCAAGGATTTTCTCGGTGGTCTATAGAAGATTAATGAGAGATTTCATAATTAATGTAAGGATTTGCTTAATAGGTTTAAATCTACTTAGTTTGGTCATAATAATATGCATTATCCTTAGTATTTAAAAAAGGACAGAAGGGTTAGAGATAACCCAACTGTCCTCAAAGCCACGATTTTATTAAGCACTAAGGTTCCATAGAACGCCCAGGATGATTTGCACCTGTTTTTGGTCCTCGAGCTTTTTTCTTATGATGATCTCTTTTAAATTCCTCAAATTTATCCATCTGTTCAATTGTAAGTGTTTCTTTAATGGAAATCATCTGTTTAATTTTGAGAATTCTCGTTTCAGTTTTCAGGTTCATAATCTCTTTAATAAGAGATATTGCTTTCTTCTCATCAGGTTTATCCTGGTCAAGTATCTCACGGAGATCGATCTGCTTTAGTTCGATATCAGCACGGATTTTTATCATCTTCTTTTCCGTTGTGATTGCAAGATCGTTCAATTTATTAACCTGTTCTTCCGAAAGCCCAATGTCCTTTGCAAGTCTCTTGTCTTTCCACAGACATTGAAATTCAGCGAAGGCTGACGAGATAAAAAGGAACAAAAGAGCTAAAGAAGCTGTAAGTATTATAGTCTTTTTCATTTTTTCACCTCCTATCTATTATATGTTTATTTATTTAGAGACAAAAAAGCGGATTTAGTTTAAAATAATTAAGAAAAAACGATTCATAAGAGGATGCGACTAAGTTAGTGTAAAATATACTGTGGTATTTAGGGTAGTGTGTGGTATGGTATTTTTGTGGTATTTTATTGAAATGTGGGTCAAGAAAAGATATACTCCTCTCTGGTTGTTGTTTACAGTGCGTAAACAATGTCATAAAGACATTAAACCAGAAAGGAGCTTCGCAATGATAACAATAGGGATAAAAGATGTTGTTGTCAACAAAAACATTGAGATTGATGAGGAATATTTCAATTTTGGAGTAATTCAGGATAAGATTTGTGAAGTGGGTTTAGGGGGTAGCGAAGATTTTCGCTTGCTTTTTTTATGAATTATGATAGGATATAAAAGATGAAAGATATAATTTACTGTATTGCAGATGCTCACCTTGGAATTGGAGATGATGAGGAAGAAAGGAAAAAGGAGAGGAATCTTATAGCATTTTTTGAGAAAGTAAAAAAAGATGGTGCAGATCTTATTATAGCAGGTGATTTATTTGATTTCTATTTTGAGTACAATTCTGTTATTCCAAGAAAATATTTTAACATATTAGCAAAACTGAGAGAAATAATCAAAACAGGTGTGGGAGTATGGTTTATTGCTGGAAACCATGACTTCTGGGTTGGTCCATTTTTTGTGAACGATGTAGGTGTTAAAGTATTCAAAAAATCTATGAAGTTCAAAGCTTTTAATAAGAAAATATTCTTAGCACATGGAGATGGGCTTGGAAGATTTGATCTTGGTCATTTTCTTTTGAAGTTACTACTGAGACAGCGGTTAAATATTTTTCTTTTTTCACTTCTCCATCCAAACATTGCATATGCTCTTGGTAGATGGGTTTCAAAGCTGAGTAGACACAAATCAAATAGTAAGAAATTTATAATGGATGGGCATCCTTTGAAAAGCTACGCTGTTGATATGTGGGGTAGAGGATATGATGTCGTAATTCTGGGGCATATTCACTACCCTTATTTGGAAGAACAGGGTGGAAGGGTATTTGCAATAATAGGTGATTGGATAGATAACTTTTCCTATATACGTATATCAAAAAAGGGAATATCACTACATTATTTTAAGACCTGACAGAAGACCGCGGACCACCGACAGCAGACCGATGATAGATGAGGGAGTGGAGTCAATAGTTAATAGTTAATTGTCAATGGAACAACAGAACAATCCAAATGACTTTTCTATTGACTAATAACCGATAACTAATAACGCAATTGACTGATATGTTGTTATTCTAAAGGAGGAAGGGTTATTTTCCCTTTGCGGATTCAGTACCTATGGGAGCACGTAGAAATCTTCGAACAGAGATATGACTCCCAATGTATCCAAGCAGAGTACCGAAAACAACTACAATAATAAATAGCTCTCTTGTTACCTGTATTAAATCACCCAGTCTCGCTGCGAAGAGATAGTAGACTCCAAAGAGAAGGCCGGATGCAACTGCTCCTGCCACAATACCCTGAATGACTCCTTCAACAAGAAAAGGAGTAATGATAAATCTGTGAGTTGCGCCAACGAGTTCCATTATTTCAATTTGATCTCTTCTTGCAAAGACAGTTAATTTTATGGTATTAGAAACTACAAAAATAGAAGAAAGACTTATTATAAGTCCCAGAATGAGATCAATACCGACCAGTACCTTAACTACCTTATCAAGAATTTTTACCCATTCTTCACCATATTTAATCTCCTCTATTCCTGGCATTGCTTCTACTTTTACGGAAAGATTCTTGAGGTCTTTCGGATTCTTGTAGCTTTCATATACTATAATATCAAAAGAAGCTGGCAATGGATTTGTTTCAAGTGCTTCAAGTAAATCTGAGTCTTTCCCGAGATCGATTCTAAACATCTCAAGAGCTTCTTGTTTAGACACAAAAATAACATCCTTTACACCCATTAAGGTTGATATGTCCTTTTTTAGTGTTTCTATTTCGTCATTTGATAAGCCATCTTTCAGAAAGGCAGTGATTTGTACTTTTTCTTCGGCTTTTTGTATTAAAAGAAAAAGATTTACAGTTGAAATAAGAAACAAGCCAAATATGAAGAGGGAAAAGAACATTACACCAAAGGTAACAAGAGCCGTTAGTTTGTTTTTTGATAATCCCCTGAGTGCTTCCCTTAGAATAAACATTATTTTGTAGTTATTATATTATAACTTATCAAGAAATATCTCTTCTTTGAGGTTATCCTTTGTATCTTCAATAACCTCTCCCATTTTGAGGGCTATTTTCCTGTGGGGACTTTTCTTTACCAGGTGAAGTTCATGTGTAGCCATTACAACTGCAGTTCCTGAAGCGTTTATGTCTTTTAGTAATTGGAGAATATCTTTTGTGCTTTCAGGATCAACATTTCCAGTAGGCTCGTCAGCAAGAAGGATAAATGGCTCTCTGACAAGAGCTCTTGCAATTGCAACCCTTTGCTGTTCACCACCCGACAACTGGTGAGGAAGCGAGTCTCTTTTGTGGCTTAGATGAACGTCTGCGAGTGTTTTAAGAACCCTTTCCTTAATCTGTTTTCCTGGAGTTCCTGTTACCTTCAGAGCAAAGGCAACATTGTCAAAAGCATCTCTGTCTTGAAGAAGCTTGAAGTCCTGGAAGATGACACCAATTTTCCTTCGAAGAAGATGGACATCTTTAGCTTTGATACTTGAGGAGTGGAAACCAGCAACTATAACTTCTCCTTTTGTCGGAAAGAGGTCCATGTACATAAGCCTCAAGAGAGTTGTTTTCCCACAACCAGATGGACCCGTAACAAAGATAAATTCGCCTTTTTCGATTTTGAGGTTAATATTTTTTAATGCATACCAGTCTTTTTGAAAGACTACATCAGTATCATATATCTGTATCATATTATTTTTTTCAGTTAAAATATACTATATTTATGATTTTGTCAACAGTTATTTTTGACGTTAGTGGTTCAACGGGAATAGAAGCAATTAGATTCGTATAGAATGTTTAGTTTGTACTCTTTGAAGTGCTATGTATGCTGCACCTGTAGCACCTGCGGTGTTTCCTAACTTTCCCTTTAATATAATGAAATCCTTTGAGAAGGGATAGAAGAGGTTTTTGTTTACTTCTTCTTTCAGGAATGGAATAAAAAGACCATATGCGTTGCTGATTCCACCACTCAAAATGAAATTCTTGACGCCAAGGAGATTTATTACATTTGCAATTGCAATACCGAGATACCTGGAAATTTCACGATATACATTGATAGCAACTACATCTCCCTTTCTTGCCGCATTGTATACAGTTTTCGGTGAAATAGCTTTGGAAAGATTATATTTTCTTAAAAGGGTATCTGGTTTTTTCTTTAAAACCCTTTTCACTATCCGCTCTATTGCCCTGTTGGAGAAGTACAATTCGAGACATCCCTTTGAACCGCATTTGCATTTAAGACCACCAGCGATAATTTTTGTATGTCCAATCTCAGCCGCACTACCATCTTCTCCAATCCAGAGTTTCCTGTTTATCACAAGCCCACTTCCAAGGCCTGTCCCAAGTGTTAAGAGCATAAAAGTCTTCAGTCTCTTTCCTTCTCCTTTCCATAACTCGCCAAGAGCAGCACCATTTGCATCATTTTCTAAGACAATTTTTCTATTGAGTCTTTCCTGCAATGCCTGTTTAATATGGAAATTATCACATCCCCAAAGATTGGGTGAATGAACGATATATTCTCTTTTCTTATCAATGATGCCTGCAACGACAACACCTGTAACAGGAAGGAGTGATACTCTGTTTTTTTCGAGTTTTTTGATTAAATTTGTGATTCTTATCAGAACAACATCTCTTCCTTTTTCTATTAAGGAAGGAGTTTGTTTCCATTCGATTATATCACCATCCGTATTGAATAAACCTGCCTTAATATTTGTACCACCTATATCAATGCCAACAATATGACTATTTGTCATCTTTGTTTATATCGTTTCGATTGTTAATATCGTTTGGTTCGTTTAAATCACTATGGGTTGATGTTAAATAATCCACCAGCTTTGTATATCTTCCACTGAATGTTAGAAAAGAGTTTACTCTGAAATACTTCTCCTGTTCTCATAACAGTTATTTTACCCTTAATAAAGTCTATGTTAATTTCCTCACCTGAAGCTAATTTTGAAGTAATATCCTGACACTCAAGTATGGGAAATCCTGAGTTTATTGCATTTCTTTTGTATATTGCCCCAAAAGATTCTCCAATTATTACTTTTATGCCAAGAGAGGAAAAGCAATCAACTGCTTGTTGTCGTGATGAACCAGCTCCGAAGTTTTTTCCAACTACAAGAATATCTCCTTCTTTTGCCATATCTGGAAAGTCTGTCCATCCACTTAGATTACTAAAAGCGTAATCCTTCATTTTATCCTTATCTGTGATTGTAAGAAATTTATTATGGTATATCTGGTCTGTATCGATATTATCGATAGAATCCCCTTTTTTGTCCTTTACAACCCAGACCTTTCCTTTTAAAACATTATTCATTTCCATAGTGATTTTTACTATACAAAACTTGGGGTGAAAAGTCAAGATAATTTGAGCGTTAGAGGACAGACCCCGAAGGGCAAGCAACAGAAAACAGATGAGGGACGAGTGTGTAAGATAGTAAGGAGTAAACTGGAATTAATCCTTCGATATGTTTCAGGACGGAATGAAGTACAGACCTTTGTCCTATTTGTCTCATTGGTCTTATTGGTCGAAATGAATACAGGAAACACTAATGCTGGAATCTAGATTGCATCGGTATTGGGGTCAGACCCCTTCTATCGCTGAAATTGTTTTTCTTTGCTCTTTGCGGTGAGAGTTGTGTTTACTTCCAGAAGAACCAGATGAATAGTGTCGCAACAAGGGTTGATACGATGGTGAAAGGAAGTCCGAGTTTTACAAAGTCGAAAAAGGTCACTTTATGCCCTCGTTTTTTTAGCATTCCAACAGCAACCACATTTGCCGCTGCACCAAAAGGTGTAATATTTCCCCCTATGGATGCCCCTATGACAATTCCGAAACAGAGTAGGTATGGTTCTATGCCAAGGCTTTTTGAAAGAATAATTCCAACCGGAAGTATTGCCGTAACATATGGAACATTATCGATAAAAGCAGAAAGAAAAACTGAGACCCAAACAAGGATAAGAAAAGCAAATAGCTTGTTCGGTCCTGTTATTGCGAAAACAAGATGCGCAATCCTATCGATGATCCCCCTTTCGGTTAACATTCCAACAAGAATGAATATTGCAAAGAGAAAAAAGAGCGTTTCCCAATCGAATCTTATGAGCAATCCGAATCGTTTATCAGTTCCTTTATGGAAGGATTCATACCAGATAATTGCAATGAGACCAAAAGAAACCGAAACTATACCACCGAAAACATTGAAATCGAGACCGAAGATGGAAATACTTATAAGACCCAATGTCATTAATATAAGAAGTAGGGAAGGAATCCAGGTTTTGACTTCTTTGTATTCTGATGTTTTAGTTTTTTGTGTGAATTTCTTAAAAGCAAGAAAAAGAATGAAAAGGGATGCTGCAGCTCCTAATTGAACTGCGAAGAAGAGTCCAGGTTTTCCATTTAAAAAAAAGAAGTTATTAAAGTTTATGTTCAAGAATCCTGCAAGAATCATACTTGGAGGATCACCAATAAGTGTTGCTGCACCCTGAAGATTAGAACTTATTGCAATAGCGATGAGGAAAGGAACAGGTGAGACCTTCATTCTCCTGGAGATTTCGAAAGCTATTGGAGCGACAATCATTACTGTTGCAACATTCTCGCAGAAGGATGAAATAAAGCCTGAAAAGACAGAAACAGCAATGATAGCAAGTCCAACTGTTTTTGTTTTTGAAACCAGTTTGTTCGCGACCAAAGCAGGAACATTTGAGATAATAAAGATTTCTGCAACAATGGCTGTTCCCCAGAAGATCCCAATAACATTCCAGTTAATGACAGTTGCTGCACTTTTTAATGAGATTATTCTGAAAATGAAAAGAAGGAGAACACCTACCCAGAGGATTAATGTTTTTCTATTATGAAAAAAGGATATAAGAAGGAAGGAGACGATGAAGATTGTAAGACCGAGTAAATCCTTTGTTTCCACATCTAATCCCCTTCTCCCTTATTTCCGTAATCAATCAACTCCCAGTCATCGCCATCTTCTGTTGACTTTACAAGACCGATATCAGGTGCGTACCACTCATAATATGTTTTTTCTATTATTAAGTCACCTGTAATTTGGGAATTGACCTGTTCATAAATTTGAAAGCGTATTCTGTAGGAGTTTTTAAATGAACCAGCTTCTGTTTTAACAGTTTCGAAACCTTCAACTGTTGCACTCAATTTATCAGTTCTGTAAAGAGGTTCATTGTAAAAGGAAAGTGTATCCTGCGAGTAATCGATCCAGGAGTTACCATTAACAATAGGAATTTCAATATAGTTTTGCCATCTGTTTTCCACCTGGAAAAGCTGTCCATTGAAATTTATCTCAATATCTCTGTATCTTGAGATATACCCACTTCCTGTGTGCCAATAAGTTTTCTGGTAATTTACTTCAAGGATGGTAGCATTTTTACCATCCAATGTTGTATCTTTCTTAACCTCAACATATTTTTCTAAATCATTATTATTTCTATACAACCAGTAATTTGCAATAGTATCTATATTGGTATAATCACCTATAATTCTTGCAGTGAATGGGTTTTCGTAAGAGCAGAACTGGAACAAAAACACAATAAGGAGAACCAATTTCTTCATTTCCGAAACTCCAATCCTATGCCAAATGTAAGCATATCGATACCACCTGTAAAATGTTTCTCACCAAGAGAAGAGGAAATAAACCAGTTTTTAGTCATCATTAATTCTACACCAATAAGTGCCAAAATGCAGTAGTCATTACCGTTTTCTGTAGAGTTATGAAGGGTTTTTTGCATAAAACCGTAAGATATCGTGCCACTTGTGAACAGATTGTAGTTCTTGGTGAAAAAGAAGGGATAGAATTTTATGGTTGCACCAGGAGAAAAAATCTGAAGATTATAACTGTTGTTAAGTTTTCCTGAGAACGAGGAAACATCAAACGAGATACCACAGGTTAAATAGTCTTTTTCAAATAGGTTGGTTCCCAAGGCAATATACGGAGCTGAATTATGATTAGAAGACCAACTGCCAATTGGAAAATAGTAGCCTGAATTACCAGTGAAACTAATTGCAGACAGAGGAGTAATCAGGAAAAGTGTTAAAAATAAAACAGATAGTAGTCTTATTGTTAATATTTTTAGAGGAAACCTTTTGAAAAGTCTTGTCATTGTATCAGAGGATTTTAATTGTAAATAAGATTACTGTTAGAATAATTCTGAAAAGATTCTTAACTTCCTTTCTTAGGTTCTTTAGGAGCAGAAAGATCACTTCCACATTCAGGACAGAATTTAGTTTCCTCGGGTACATCTTTCTGACACTTTGGGCACTTAATAGTCTTAGGAGCGAGTGAAGTACCACAGTTTGGGCAGAACTTGGTTCCTTTTGGAATGGATTGTTTACACTTGGAACAGGATACTGTTTCTATAACAAGCTTCGCGCCACAACCTGAACAGAAATTTGATGAAGCAGGATTTAACGCTCCACATTTTGGACACTTTGTCTGAGGTCCACCTTGCTGCCCGTATGCTTGACTTATCATTCCTGGCATCATCATTCCCATACCGAGTCCTGCACCGAGTCCAAGTCCTGCACCTGCTGTTCCTCCTGCACCACCTTCACCTGTCTGTCGTGCGGCATCTCTGAGTGCCTTGGCTGTTTGAAATTGTGTGAATTTACCGAGATCACCTACAGCAGCCATACCTGAACGTTCATCAATCATTTTTTGAACCTCTTCAGGTGGTGTAATAGCACTGATATAGAAATCAATCAATTCCATACCATACTTTGAGAAATCGTCCTGAACTCTTGCCTTTGTTCCTGCTGAAATCTCGTCGTAGTATTGAGGAAGGTCGAAAAGTGATTTCAGAGTTTCACCGAGAAAATCTGTCAAACGTGCAATAATAATGGTTCTTAAGAAATCTTCTATCTCATGTCTTGTATAAATTCCCTGTGTACCTACGATTTTGTTGACAAAGAGTTGTGGGTCGATTACTCTCTCGCTATACGTTCCAAATGCACGTAGCCTAACCATATGAAGCTCTGAATCCCTGAATGGAATGGGTTCCTGAGTTCCCCATTTTGAGTTTGTAAAGACCTTTCCGTTTACAAAATAAACCTCAACCCTGAAGGGACTCTTGCCATCAAATGCAGCACCAATTACCCTTCTGATACCTGGCAGATTGAGGGTGGTTAATGTATGTCTTCCAGGACCAAATACATCGAGTGATTTTCCATCCCTGAAGAAAACCCCGTATTGATTTTCTCGAATAACAAGCTGGCTTCCCAGTTGTGTTTCTCCAGAACCAGTTTCAGGGATCCTATGCACAATTTCTTCACCTGTTTCGTCGAAGTATTCAATCACTTCAAAATATTTCGCCATTTTAGTTTCCTCCACTAATTGTCGTTATAACTTCATCCCTTGAGATTATTTTTTCATTGAATTCGTCAATTGATTTCATAAATGCTTCAAGGTGGGGAAGAAGGGTATCGGTATCAAGGGCTTTTGTTAACATTTCAACCTTCTCTTTTAATGCAGCTATATCGTCATTCATGGAGAGATCGAAGTTGTATAGTTTTTCCAGTTCAGGGAAATCAACAGATACAACGTCGAAAAAGCCTTTATAACCGTGATTAGCAAAGCGTATTCGATCTGTTATCTTTTCCAACTTCTTATATATTCTGTCAACTGGTTTGAGCAGATCAAGGTTCCCCATATTTGTTATTTCATTAGAGACTTCATCAAACGACCTTTTAATCGCTCTCATTTTCTCAACGAGATGCATTCTGTAAAGATGGTCTGTCTCTCTTCTTTGTTCTCTTTTTTGATATCCAGCATACCCAGGGATATGATATGCTATCTTCTCAATTAGATTTCTCAAACCTTTTCCAATATCTCCCATTTTGACTCCTTCTTTTCTTTATTATTACCAGATTATTGTTATATTGTCAATAAAAAAACAATATAAAATATTATTGACACTGATTTTCACAGATTATAACAGAAAAAAATATTGACGGAAGGGTCTGACCCAATACCGCTTGTTCTCTCAGTGTTCACTTCGCTCTAAGCATGTATGATAACAAACAACTACTCAGTGTCGATGACTCTGCGTCCTCTGTGGTTAATTATTCTCTATTTAAGGAATTTTGATAGTCTTCTATCTTTGAATATTTTTCCTTCTGTCTGACAAGAAGGGCAGTAGTATATTGTGTTCTTTTTTGAGTACACCCACTCAATATTTCTTGTGCAACGTGGACATGGTTGCCCCTTTTTATTATAGACCTTCATGAAGTCTCTGGGCTCTTTCTTAAAGATCTGTCCCTCTGCAGCTTTTTCTACATCCTTTATAGCATTCTTTAAAACACTTATTATTGAACTGAAAAGATTCTTTATCTCAACATCTGAGAGTGAAATGGAAGACTTAAAAGGAGATAGTTGCGCATCCCAGAGTATTTCATCGGCATATGCATTCCCAATACCAGCAATTTTCCGCTGATCTTTGAGGAAGTTCTTTAGTTTTTTCTTCTCATCATTCAGCAATTCCTTTAAGCTTACTTCTGTGAAAGAAGGGTCAAAAGGCTCTATACCCAAATTAATAAATCCCGAAATAGCCTTTGTGTCCTTAACAATATAGACCTTAGCCATCTTTTCTTTGCCGTATTCGACAACCTCCATTCTTCTCGTATCACTAAATTGTGCACAGAAAGAAGTAAATCTGCTAACCTTAATACTCCCTCTTACTATTTTTATTCTACCACTTTTCATAAGGTGGATTACAAGAAACATTGGATTTTCTAAGTGAAAAACCAGAAATTTTCCTCTTCTATCAATCTTTTTCAAGCGTGATGGGAAAGTTTTCTCGTATCCTGTAAAAAAACCTTTAAGTATGTAAGGCTTTATGAAAACGAGATTCTCGATTTTGTTTCCACTTGTTTCTCTATTAAGAATCGCTTTTATTACTTCAAGTTCTGGGAGCTCAGGCATAACCATATATAATGTGAAGGTTACAGGAAGTCAAGGAAAAAACACTATAGCAAGGCACAGGTGCACATGAGCTCAATGCTAGAGTTTTGTTGGGAATGGTTTATTAGAAATCTATGTAATCATAAGATGATCTTAATTGGGTTTTTCCATCTTAAGAGATCATCTCAAAGAAAAAGGGGGAGAATGATATCTCCCCCTTTATTTATTACTGTACAGTTGAACATTAAGGTTCGGTGGGTGCGGTTGTGCTAGTAGCGGTTCCTGCGAACCAGGCTTTACTCTCTTCATTGTTGATATTTATAAGGATCACTATACCGAGAATGGTTCCTATTGGGATGCTTGGCAGCATCAGGATTCCAAAGATGATAGCCAGTATCTTACCCCAGTTCTTTCCAGTAGCAACACCCTTTGAAGTGAAGAAATAGAGTAGAAATCCAACTACACCCAGAATAATAAAGAATACACCCATTCCAGCACCTACTGCAAATCCTGCTGCTGCTCCCTCTTCACCTGTTGCTCCTGCAGCACCTCCCAATGCCATCATGATTATACCTGTAATCACCAATCCAATAAGATATAACCATGCAAGTATTAGATAGATTGTCTTTACAGCCTTTATTCCACCTGGCATATTTCACCTCCTCTCAATGGTTAAAGGTTCATTAATCATATATCATGAATTTGAGATTTTGTCAACCTTTTTTAAGATTTTCTGAAGAAATTTAAGATTATAGAGAAGAAACCACAGAGGCACTGAGACACGGAGTTCCTTTTATAATGAAACCAAGAGGTGTTAAATGTGGGAGTCTAAGTAATCATAATATATTTTATACTTCGATGACCTCGAGTATAGAGGTAAGAATAAGAAAAACCCTAACATTCTCTTTCTCAAAAAGAATCTTTACGGCAGATCTATATTCCTCCATTTGTTTCTCATATTTTTCTTTCATATAGTTTATGAATTCCTTTTCGGCTTTTCCTTGCAATCCATCTGTTTTGAAGTCATATACCCTGATTTCATCATCATAAAAGAGAATCTTGTCCATAACACCTGAAACAACCTCTATTTCACCTTTATTGTTCTTCTTCTCTATTGAATAGGGAAATTCATTCAGACTGTTAGCACAAGTAATTATTTCCATTATTTCCTTGTTATCGAGGACCTTTAAAAATTCATTTTCTATATCTTTCATGATATTATTATCACAGAGGAATAGAGTATCTACCTGGCTTGCAATTCTCCTAACGGCATCTTGAATATTTTCTGTTTTGTCTCTTCTGATGATGCCAGTACCAGTTAGTTCAAAAAGCTTGTGTAGGATTGTACCTCTAATTTTTGCACGCTCATTTTCTACATCATAGAGAGTTATTTCTTTACCTTTTTCACTTGGTTTTTTCCCCTCTTTTATGGTAACAGACCTCTTTTTCTCAGTAAACATGAAAATCGTTTTTTCTTGCTCTGATGTCAAGATGTCTTCTTGCTTTATCCTTATTCCAAGTTCCAGTTTTGTCGTTCTCGGGAGTTCCGAGTCATAGACGATGTTTGTCCATACATTTTTCTCAGTATTTGTTTTCTGAGGTACAAAAAGGTATAATTCCTTTTCTGCTCTTGTTAGTGCGACATAAAATAGTCTTTTCAGTTCCTCTTCCTCTCTTGCCATCTTAAGTTTTTTTAGTTTACTTAGTAGAGGAGTTTCCATTCCATTGTATTTCTTAATGAAGAACAGAGCAGGTTTATCTCTTTCAATTGATATTCCCTGGACTTTTCCTTTAATGGTTGCCGAATCAACCTCCGGCAATATCACTACAGGGAATTCAAGACCCTTTGCTTTATGAACTGTCATAATGTGAAGAGCACCTTTATTTTCCTCCTCAAATGTTTGAGTACCAATATCAATATCTGCATTTTTTTCCCTTGCCTTAATAACCCTGTTCAGCCTATCATAAAAGAAGGAGAAGTTTGTTGTTTCTTCAGAGATATTTTCAATGAGATTTAGAAGTTTATTGATGTTTACATGTTTTTGTCCTCCTTTTCTATCAACAAGGATTCCGTAAGCGTTGGTGTCCATAATAGTTTCCTCAATCAGCTCAATACTTGGTATTCTGTCTCTTTTGCTTAGCCAATTGCTTGTTAGATTTAAGAAATCATTATACACATGTTTGAAGTTTTGTTGTAATCTGTCGTATAGCGATGAACTACCAACTGTATCCTCTTCAATATCACTCATAAGCAATCTTAGTAAATCAATTAGACCATGCCTGAAAATAGGGGAGAGGAATAGAGTAGCGAAGTTGATATCATCATAAGGGTTTTCAAGGAAGTCTACTATTTTTAAAATTTCCTTAACTTCTCTGTTTTCAAAAAAGTATTTTCCTCCTGATGAGACATAAGGGATTCCTTTTTTCTCAAATACCCCTTCATAGTAATGAAAATTTAGTGAATGGGTGAAAAGTAATGCAATATCACCCCAGTAATTGTGTCTTTCTTTTATGGAGAGGATAAGTCCTGCGACCTTCTCGGCTAATTTTGGGATACTTGAATCCTTATTTCCATCTAAAACACATTCAAATATTTTTACGATACCCCCCCCCCCTTCATCATTTGCGACCATTTCTTCATATCCAACAGAAAATGGTCTATCTTTAACACGTCGCATATTTTCCTTGAAAAGCAGATTCACAGATTCAACAATTTCTTTTTTGCTTCTATAATTTCTAACAAGGGAAAAGGGTTCTGTGAAATAATCCTCAACCTCTTTGATTTTGTTTATGATGCTAACATCAGCATTTCTGAATCCATATATTGATTGTTTCTCATCCCCCACAAGGAAGATTGTGGGAACAATGTTTCTTTCCTGCTTTGCGGTCTCGCCTGAAAACCAGTCTTCAGTCAGTTTCTGGAAAATAGTCCACTGGATGGGGTCAGTATCCTGAAATTCATCTATTAGATAGTGATTTACTATTGCATCCATATTGTAGAGGACATTAAATCTTTCTGTATGTTTGGTTAAAAGTTCATATGTCACTGTTTTTAAATCACCAATTCCAAGAACTCCAATCTCTTTTTTCCTTTCTCTTACTTTTTCTATTATAGAAACAATTAGTTCTACAAAGGTTGTAGAAAGGTTTGTATGTTCTATATCAATGTTTAATAAGAAAGCTTCAACACATTTTCCATAGAGAAAGGAAATTTCGTTAAACAGGTTTTTGATAGATTCTTCCTTAATTTTTATAACTGTGCGGACTCTAAGTTGTTTAGTTTTTGTATAGAAAAGGCCAAGGTAACTAAAGAAAGTTTCACTGTTATTCTGTATCTCGTCAATAGTTGTGTTTGTAACAAATTCTAAAAATCTATTTAAGGGGGTTGTGCTTCCATGAAATACCTTTTTGAATTCTTTTGTTTTCTTTACAAGGTCGTTCAGGCTCCTTTTAGTGTTAATCTCTGCCCCGATAAATTTTCTTAGATCTCTTGTAATTTTTCTAATTGAAGTGTGACTTAACACATTTATTGAATTAAAGTACATTTCCCAGTTTTTTATTATCCTCTTAATGTTGGATAGGAAGTAGAATTCTCCAGGTCTAACAGAAGAATATCTGAAATTGAAGAATCTCAAAAGGTCGATAATTTTTCTATCATGCTCCATTCTTTCCTCAATGAGTTCATCAATAACACCATCAATAAGTTGTTCTTCTTCTATTTCGTCTATTACTTCGAAGTTGGGATCCACTCCAGATTCACCTGGAAAAAGTCGAATGATATTTGAGAGAAAGGAGTCTATTGTTGAAATACGCATTCCAAGTATAAGTCTATTAAGTTTATCATTATCTTTCAGGATTAATGAAAAATTACAGGAGAGGTTTTTATTAGTTATCTCCTCCCGTAACATCAGGAGGTAATCGATAATGCGCTTCTTCATCTCTCCAGCTGCCTTTCTCGTAAATGTAATGGCAATAATGTTTTCTGGTCTTTCACCATCAACCAATAGTTTTAAATACCGAGAGGCTAAAACCCTTGTTTTTCCGGAACCTGCTGGTGCAGTAACTATGAGTTTGTATGCAGATTTGTCACCTTCCTTGTCACCCATTACCGCATTAAACTGCCTATCATCCAGTTTTAACTTGGAAACAAGGAAATTCTCGAATAACTCTTTAAGGTTCATTTAAATCGTAAGTAACATTAATATCGTTTTGCTTTATCGCAGTATCAGACTTCGTCTTTGCAGTAAGCGCAGTATCGTCTCAGCCTTGTTGATTTGTCCTTTTCGTCTATCGTCTGTCTGCGGTCTACTTCCCTCTGTTTCTCCCGTAATGGTTTAGTCCCAGCAAAGCTTAATTCCATCCTGAGCCTGTCTAAGGATTAATTCCAGTTTTCTCCTTACTGTTTACAGCTTTGTTCGTCGTTCTGGTTTCGGATTTCGTCATTTCTATACTTATCTTCTACCCTTTCTACTTTATCCTTTAACCTTTATCCTTGACAGTATTATCTGTCTTCTGTCTTATGCTTCAGGGCACAATTCATTGAATATACAGGTAGTTCTGCAGTTTGATTTGTGTTTTGGTTCATAGTTTAAGTTCTTTATCTCTGTCCACAGCTTCGAGATATTAGAAATTAGAAGTTCCTGTGAGATTCTCTTTCTCTCTTCAGAGAAAACACCTTCTTTACTATTAACCAGGTAATATGCAGCTTTTTGTACCTTTCCAAGACATTTTTCAACAGCAAAGGTATAGATTGGAAACTGGAAGCTTTCTCCACCTTCAATATGTCTATTTCCTGGAATATTGGTTTTGCTTCCTGTTTTGTAGTCGAATATTATTAATCTCTCATTGTTTTTGTCAATTCTGTCTATTCTTCCGAGAAGACCGAGTATCTCACCATTACATTTGATATAGACATCTCTACCTGAGAATTCCCACTCGACATACTCCACTGTGTTGTTTATGTTTTCTCTTATGTCTGTATCCAGGAACCTTTTCAGCAGAGATTTGTAGTCTTGAGAGGTGAGTTCCAGTCTTAAGAGAATTCTGTCTCTTGTACCGGGAATCATTTTTTCAATTGCATCATGTGCGATTTTTCTCATGTTTTCCCACTCATCAATAAGGTCTTTCTTGATTGTTTTTGAAAGTCGTCTCTCATAAAAACGGGAGAGTATTCTATGAATAACCTTACCTCTTATGAGATTATCCATACCCTCTTCTGGTTCTACTGTTTCTCCTATTAATAATATGTAATGTAGAAAATAACTGTAGGGGCATCTTTTATATGTTTCAAGAGCATAAGGAGATAAAGATTTTGATAAACGACCTAATCTCTTTTTAACATATTCCTGAAATTTGTTTGAGGAAAGTATGAGATTCTTTACATTACGCAACCTATTTTCATCTCTGAGTCTTTTTATAGCTTCCTTTATCATCAGTGCCCTTTTTTGCATATCTTTCACAAAGAGGGTTTCATTAATTTTGTCACCTTTATGGATGATTTCTCCAACCCCCATCTGCCAATCCAATAATGTTTGAACTCTGTCATCTTTGATAACATCCTCTTCCGTCATTATTTCATGAAGGAATGGACTCATGAGGAACACATTTCCTTTTTCGTCCTTTTCATAATAGGAACAATAGATCTTCTTTGCGCTTCTCATCACACTCTCAAAGTTGAATTTTGAAAGAGCATAGAGCATGTTGTACGTTGGAAACCCCATTTCCTCTAACAGTTTCTCGGAAAAAAGAGGATTGGGTCTTGGTTCTTTTGGAAGTTTTCCCTCCACAAGACCAGTCAGAAAGACCCTATCAAAGTTCATTCCACTTGTTTCTTCTAGACTTAACAGCTCAATTCTTTCATCTATTTTCTTGTCAACTGTTAGCTTAATCGACTCCGTATAGGAGGAAATAATACGTTGGAAATCTTTTATTCCAAATTCACCAAGGGCCTTAACAAGAGGTTTTCTTGTTAAGGATATGATATATTCACGAAACTTATTGTATGGTTTTATTTCATCTTCCAGTTCTTTTTCTATGTTCATGAGTGAATCCAGGAGTGATATGTAGTGCTCAATAAATGATTTCCCCCTTTTCTTTTTAAGAGTAACAAGTTCATTGATGAAACTGGATACATTTACTGTCTCCTCTGCTATTCCCTTTAATCTGTTCCAGTCTTTGCCGGATACAATCAGCTCTTTTTTTGTTATTCTATCTATCAGTTTTTTTTCTCTATCCTTAAGTAGTTTGATATGCGGTGACAAAAGGAAACAGACAACTGCTCTTCTCTTGAGATTTTGGTTTATAATTTCAAACAGAGCAAGACAGGTTTTTATTATGGGGAATTGTGAGAGTTTTCTCTGGGAGAGTGCAGGGGGATGAATATTATAGCGAGGTAAAATTCTTGCAAAGGTGTTTTCATATTCATTAATATCAGGAGAAATAACAACAAAGGGTTCATCCATATCTGTTTTAGCGACCATCCTTGCAATAGTGTCAACTTCATTCTCTTTTTTCTCGTTTTTATATAGTTTTATCTCCTGTGAGAATTGTTTCTTATCATCCTCGATTTCTATAATTTCTGCATTACCATCAATAATCCCTGTAGTAGTAAAACGTTCACCGGGGAATGTATACTTGAAATCAAGCAGTGAAACAGAGCTGGCTCCCTGATATATCTTACTGAAGAGCTTCTTTTCGACAGTTCTAAGAATAGATAAGTGTTCGATATAGAATTTATATTTTTTTAGATATTCGGACCTCAGGTGGTCAATAACCCACCATCTCTTGTCACTTAAGTCAACGAGTTTGTTATCCTTTAGGAACTTCTCGTATAGTGAAAAGATATTCCCAAGTACAGAAAGCAATCTTTCATTGTATCTGTTTTCTTTATTCTTGAGGTTGTACAGAGAAGCATCCTTTCGGTAGCTGATTTCACCTTCTCTGTAGGATAGATAAAGATTGTATTCCTTGATGTTCTTTATCCAGATAAGGAAAAAATCTGAGGTTTCAGGGGACAGTGCAAAGTCAACTGAAGGAAAGAGGTATTTTCTCTTGTTAGCGAGCAGATGACGAAGTATAATCTTCGCATATGAATCTGGTATGGTTCGTTTTGAAAGCCGTTCTTCGGGGGGTAAAATATCGTATAATTGTTCAAATAGGGGCCAAATTGTGACAAATCTTGCTCTTGGAAGCTTTATTCTTTTTTTTCTGAGAAATCCCATTATTCTTCTTATCTTATCCCTGGAATTAGCGACATAAATGGTCCTTCTTTCCATTTTTGCGTTTTCGAAGAGAGAGGTAGTATAAGGGTGTTCCTCTAGAAGCTGTTTCAAGAGGTAGTATTCCTTATCCTGGTTATGTATTGTGAGTTTATGTACCCTAATTTTTTTCACCTTATTGAATTATTACCACAGAAACAAAAAAATGTAAAGTGGAAAAGAATAAATCAGCAAGACGAAGACGACACTGCAAGCCTTGATACAATCAAGGTGATACTGCGCTTACTGCAAAGACGAAGTTTGATACTGCGATAGAACAAAACGATCCTAATGTTTTATTAAAAAACTGAAACCTTTTCATACCAATTTCGTATAATAAGTAGAATATAAAAAAAAACGAGAAAAAAAGGAGGCAAGAAATGAAAGAAAGAACGAGGAAAGTAAGAATAAAGAGAGAAGTTACTAACAACATCTTGAAGAAAATCTTATTCTTCAGTATATAGTACGGTTAAGTAAGAAGGAAAAGGCGGAGTTATGTAAACTTCGCCTTTTTTGTGTGTTCTATCTCCATATAGTTAACCTTATATTGAATAATTTAATATTTATTAAAAAAATACTTGACAAATTCAAGTTTATAGTTTATATTGTTAATATGAAACTTAAAAACGATATTCTCTGGAATAATCTGAGTAATCTGGAATAAATCCGTTTAATCAAGAGTAAGAATTACTCTCAAGGAGGTAGTATGATTACGACATGTCCTTTTTGTAGCGGCGCATTGGAGATAAGGGAGTTAGGATGCAATAGCTGTGATGTTACAATAAGAGGTAAGTTTCATTTTTCTTCTCTGTTTCAACTCTCTCCCGAACAAATGGAGTTCGTGAAAGTTTTTTTAAGATCAAGAGGGAACATAAAGGAGGTTGAAAAGGAACTCGGGATTTCATATCCTACTGTCAGGGGAAGATTAAATGGTATCCTTAAAAGCTTGGGTATGGAACCGGACAAAGAATCAGTTGTGAGAGAAGAAATACTTGATTCTCTCGATAGGGGGGAGATTAAGGCAGAAGAAGCAGTAGAACGGCTGAAGAAGATTTGATGAAAGAAGAAACCAGAGTAGCCATTGGTTAACAGTTAATTGTCAATAGTCAATCTGAAAATCAAACAAATTTACTGATTGACTGATAACTATTAATGAAAGAATGGAGGTGAATAAGATGAATCAGAAGATGAAAATACTGAGAATGCTTGAGGATGGAAAAATAACAGCAGATGAGGCAGGGAAACTGCTTGAAGCACTCGGAAAGGAGAAGAAGGATACAACCTCAAAGGTTGTAAACAGTATAATGGATGGTGTTTCATCGATTGTTGGAGCTATTCCTGAGGCAATTGGTGGTGTTTTTTCATTTACTGAAGGTGAGGAAGAGGAGATAAAGGTACGTAAAGGTGATGAGTTGCTTCTGAAATCAGTTGGGTCTTCTATTAAACTGTCTCTACAGGATAAAAATGAGTATACGATAAAACCCAAAGCTGGCATAATAAAGACAAAAAAGGAAAACTCTTCAATTACTTCAAAAATTGTGGGAGGGACTGCTGAGATTCTGTATCCTTCTGACCTATCTGTTACAATTAAAGATGTGGGGGGCAATATTGATGGTTATGGGACAGGCATATTTTCAATAAAACAGATGGGTGGATCTGCACAGCTAAGATTTAACGACATTAAGGATGTAAACATAAACGTAAAGGGAGGGACACTTACACTTCTACTTGGAGACTGTGATGTCGCCTTTGATATTTCAGCACCCAATGGAAACGTGCAATTTGATATACCTGCTGAATTCTCGGAAAAGAAGGAACAGATCGTAAAAGGAACTATGAAAAAGGGTAAGGGCAGACTCGTAGTTAAAGCACCGTTTTGTAATGTTTTTGTCCTTTCTATCAATAAAAAGGAGGAGAAATGAGTTTCAGAATATGGGGTGCAGTTGTATTAATTGTACTTGGAGTACTCTTTTGGCTCGGTAAGTTTGGAATTATTGATTTTTACTGGGACAGGGACTGGCCAGTTATCTTAATAGCTATCGGAGTTTTTTCTTTGGTAAATCATTTTACAAGATCCCGCAGGAGAGGTAACAGGAGAAAAAAGATAAAAATTCTTTCGGAACTCGATGATGGGAAGATAGACGCAGAAGAAGCAATAGATGAATTGAAAAAGATGTAGTCATAGAAGGACAGAGGTCGGAGGACAGCAGACAGACAACAGATGAGGGACGAGGGAAGAGGAACCCCGAAGGGCAAGCCTACGGGGCAAACGAGGGGCGAAAAGGATAAAGTAGAAAGGGTAGAGGATAAGTATAGGAATGACGAAAAAGCGGTAAACAATAGACAGAAAACAGAGGACGGATGACAGCGTAAAGCGTAGGGCGTAAGACAAAGGACGATTAAGAAAGATAGCAAGGAGTATGTAGTCAGTAGTCAGTAGTTAATAGTTAATTGTCAATGGAAGAAGCTAAAAATCAAACAAATTTACTGATTGACTAATAACTATTAACCAATAACTATTAATGAAAGAATGGAGGTGAATGAAGTGGATGAAAAGATGAAGATTCTGAAAATGGTAGAACAGGGGAAAATAACCAGCGAAGAAGCCACGAAATTACTTGAGACTATAGAAGGTAAGTCGCCGGGAATAGAAGGTAAAGGGAGAGTGCTTAAAGTTAAGATAATTGAAGGAGGAGCTCAGAGAGTTAACATAAAGATTCCCCTAAAACTTATCAAGACTATTGCAAAAATAGGTGGCAACATTAATATTAATCTCCCTGATTCTGCAAAAGAGAAATTGTCTGAGAAAGGTATCAGTCTTGAGAATATTAAGGATGCAGAGAAACTAAACGAGATTATTGCGGAACTGGAAAAAGAAGCGCCTTTTGAACTAGTTAATGTGGACGAAGGGGATAAAAAGGTTATAGTGACCATAGAGTAAGGTTACAGAGGACAGAGAAAGACAGTAGGCAGTGAACAGTACGTAGTAGACAGATAATACTGTCAAGGATAAAGTAGAAAGGGTAGAAGATAAGTATAGGAATGACGAAATCCGAAACCAGAATGACGAACAAAGCGGTAAACAGTAGACAGAGGAGGCTGCCAAGAATAAAGTAATACAAACAGAAGATTGGGATGGAAGATAAAACTTGTACCAGATATTGGATGCTTGATGCCTGTAGAACCAGGATCTGGTTTCCATGACCGAGGATCAATGCTTTTATTTAAAAAAACTGAAACCTTTTAATAGCTATTTCGTATAGTGAGTAGAATATGAAAAAAACGAGAAAAAGAGGAGGTAAGAAATGAAAGAAAGGGCGAGAAAAGTAAGAATAAAGAGAGAAGTTACTAATAGCATCTTGAAGAAAATCTTATTTGTCAGTATATGGAGCGGTTAAGCAACAAGACAAAAGCGGAGTTTACATAACTCCGCTTTTGTCGTTTCCTGGTACAATTCACAGTTTTTTCACATTTAGGGAACGGAAGACACATCATAACCCACCTTAGAGGAATAGTCAAATGTTTTTAGGAATAAATCATCAAGAAAAACAGGTAGAATTTTAGCTACCTCAATGGATAAGTCTAGCTGCTTCT
>SDBS01000222.1_pt1 | contig 51185 bp, 50 predicted proteins | sample 2277091 | NCBI WGS metagenome assembly SDBS01 (sample SAMN10404972, study PRJNA504765) | marine sediment metagenome | isolation source: marine sediment core GS10_PC15, 163 cmbsf | place: Arctic Ocean: Southern Knipovich Ridge | collected 2010 | reverse complement strand
CGCTTCCATTATAAGGTATATCCTGGAAGGAAACCTATTACGCTGATGAGTAGCATTTTCGACTTGAGAAAGGCAGCTATGCTAGCCGGGGTTGGGCGAATTGCTAAGAGTGAATTGCTGGCTACGCAACGATACGGAACAAAGATACGACTGGGTGCCCTTGTTACTACCGCTCCTCTGGAAGGTGACAGTACGCTAGAGGGATCTCCGTGTCCCCAGGATTGCACGATATGCATCGACACGTGCCCGATGAGTGCGATAAGTTCTGATGGCAGGGTTGATGATGTCAAATGTTATTCCGATTGCGGCCGGCGAGGTGTTACAGTTAGGCAGGTAATAGAAAGGATTATGAAAGATTATCCCCTGAGCGAGCCAGGTAGTAATTACCTAGACCCCGACAACTGGACAATAGATGGCTATGGTAGTAGGACATGTCGCGTTGTATGTATGGCATTGTGTCCATTAGGCGAGAATCAAAGCCCAATTCTATTAGATAAAAGCAAAGAATGGATGAAAAAGCACAAAAGAATTAGCTTGGCCTAATAAGCGGAGATAAATCACAGATACGAAGGCTTTATTTCTCGACAAGTGTTCTTGCATAATGCATCACAGCGCCTGACCCGATCTAGAGTGGATGGTCATATTCAATTAGCCTGAATCTTCCGGGCAGCGTCTGGCTACCTCAAGAAACTGAATCCATCGAATTAGCGGCATTCAAATATTTCTAAGAATTGCGCACTTTCACTTATCATTGGGCACACTGGTGATCAATCATGACTTATTGGCTACACATTTCATCGTTTTGCGACCTATTTATGGAATTACTAGCCAGCCGCCACCTATGTAGAGAGTGATTCAGGCAGGCAACTTAGAAGCATATCGGCCGAAATGTGATCCATCAAAGATTGAGACGTCCAATTTTTATAGAGTAAATATGGTAGTCAAAAGGGTCCGAAATGGGAACTTGGGTTGCCTCGAGAACCTTGAGATTGAACAAAGTAAGATTATGTTACCTACTCATCAGGTTCTACTATTATCTTAATCTCATGGTTACCGGGCGTAGTGAGGATATCAAACCCCTCTTTGACAATATTGCTGAGCTTGATTTTAGATGTTATTAACTGGTTGATCGGCAACACTTTCCTCTTTAAAAACTCCAGGACCATAGGAAATTCATCGTGGTAGAAGCAAAAGCTACCCTGTAGGCTATATTCACCCAGGACAAAAGGTAGGGGTACAATCGGAACTTCATGTGCCATAACCCCGACCAGGATAATCTGACCTCGGGGGCGGAGAAAACTCGTCGCACTTTGGAAAGCCGCTGGTATGCCAGAACAATCGAATACTAAGTCAATTCCTTCTCCGCATGTCAGTTCGAATACCTTTTCTTTCAGGCTTTCGGTCTCGTAGGGGCTGAATATGTAGTCAGCTCCGAGCCTCAGGGCGACTTCTCCCCGTTGTTTGTTCTTCCCTCTAGTAGCGATAATCAGTCCGGCACCGGCATTCTTCAGGTGAGCAATAACCCCGAGGCCTATCATTCCACAGCCCAGCACCATTACTCTATCTCTCGGTTTGAACATTGACATCCTGATGGCATGGAGCGATACCGCCAGCGGTTCAACCAGAGTGGCTTCCTCAAAGGAAACCTCGTCCGGAATACGATATAACCGGTATTCCGGATAGCTAACTCTGACAAACTTGGCAAAGCCTCCGGCATTCCTAAGGCCGGGAACACAACCTATTTCTTTGTCCAGACAGTGGAGGCAAGCCGAGGGAAATCCGTGCTTACAGGCATAGCACTCACCACACTCATACAATTCGTTACATACCACCCTATCCCCAACCTTCCAGCCTTTCACGTTCTTACCCACCTTGGCTAGAAGCCCGGAAAATTCATGTCCCAAATAGGTTCCTGGCTGTATAAGCTCGATGTTTCGATATGAAGCCGTATCGCTGCCACAAATTCCGCACCACTTGACCTCTACCAATACCTCGCCGCCGGAAATTTCAGGGACTGGTATTTCTTCAAGGATAACTTCACCTGGGCCTTTCAGTAGCGCTGCTTTCAATTTTCACTTCCTAAAATTTCTTTAGAAGATAAGCTGGTTTTTGTCGTGTTGTGTTCTAGCTATTTAACCTGCCGCTAGTATACCCCTGTCATTTCTTTTAAACCGGCTGATTTTACTATATTCCTGAGCTTCTCCAGATATTCTTCGGTGGGTGGTTTGATGTCGGTGAGTTCATATTCCATACCTAACTGTTTATACTTGGATGAACCAAGAGCGTGATAAGGCAGTAACTCCATCATTTTACCACCTGACTCAGCCACGAATCGGGCTATGGCTTTGATATTATCTTCAGAATCGTTGTAACCGGGGACGACTTCGATGCGAATGATTACTTCGCAGCTTACCTTTCCCGAGAGAACCTTCCTGGCATTAGTCAAGATTAACCCGTTGGATACTCCAGTAAGCTCCTTATGTCTTACCGGGTCGATATGTTTGATATCGTAATACATCAAATCCAGGTATTCGGAGACTCTCTTAAGCTGTGTCCAGGGGACGTGGCCGCACGTCTCTATGGCAGTGTGTAAAAAGCATTTCCGGCATCGTTTAAGGAGCTCCAGGACAAATTCAAACTGTACCAGGGGCTCGCCACCACCTATGGTGACTCCGCCGCCTGACCTGTTGTAGAAAGATCGATCTTGTTCGACCTCAGCTAAAACTTCGGCGACTGTCATTTTCTTCCCGAGCATAGTTCGGGCTCCATAAAGGCACACTTCGGCACACTTACCGCAACTCTTGCAAAGCGACCATTCTGTCTGGATGTCGCCTTCCTTAGATAGAGTAATTGCCCTCTCAGGACAGGCAGCCACACACGGTGTATTACACTTACCACCACAGGCGCACCTGACACTTATAAAGCGCATCTGAGGATAATGTTTTTGGCCTTCCGGATTACAACACCATTTGCACTTTAGCGGACAACCCTGCATAAAGACGAGGGTTCTAATTCCTGGGCCATCGTGAATGGAGAATTTTTGGATGTTAGATACATATCCGGAGATTTCCTTACTTTCATTTGTTTCTTTACTTACAACTAGAATATCCTCATTCATCACCTGCGGTATGTCTCCTCTCTAAGTTGTCAAACAAGACAAAAATAACCCCCGTGCTTGGGTTGTGACGCCGGGGATGTTTATTTGAGTTTTCATCATTGTTAGATCGCGTGCTCTGTTCTAGCGATGATGTCCTCTTGCATGGCGGGGTCCAGTGTTATGAATAGGGCGCTATAGCCAGCTACTCTGACCATCAGATCTGCATACTCTTCTGGATGCTTCTGGGCCTCCTTCAAGGTGTCAACAGATACCACGTTGAACTGGATATGCATCCCTTTTAGGTCAAAGTATGTCTTGATAAGTGCGGCCAGCTTTCTTAAGCCAGTTATGTCTTTCAGGACAGCTGGGCTGAACTTCTGATTAAGCAGCGTCCCATTATCGCCCAAGACGTGGTCAAGTTTGGCTACTGATTTTGCCGCTGCTGTAGGGCCTTTAATATCGGTACCTTGGGTTGGCGAACAACCTTCGGCAACTGGAACTCCAGCCTTTCTGCCATCGGGAGTAGCGCCGATTATTTCGCCCATAGGGACATTTTGTGATACCGGTAGTAAGGCATAGCCGCCCCGACCCCCTGTCCAACTGGTATAGGAGTGTAAATCTAACATGCTGTGCCGTGTTGGCTCTTTCACTAAGAGGTCGACGTAATCGTCATCGGTTCCATACTTAGGTGCTGCCAGGCACATTCGTTGTATCTCGGGACCGGTTGGCGTTGTCGAGATGTCTTCGAAGTTTGTCTTCAGGGCATGCATGAGCTGGACACCGGTAAGCTTCTTTTCTTCGAACACAAGCTTCTTGATGGCGGCCAGGGAGTTTCCCATATTGGCCATACCAACACCCCGCAGGAAGATAGTGTTATAGCAGGCACCACCCCACTCAATATCCATGCCTCTCTTGATACAGTCGCTCATTAGGGCTGAGGAAAATGGCGTTGGCGTCCGCTCAGCGTAGGCCCTCTCGATGCACATAACTCCGATGACTCCCTGACGGTCGTAATATTCCAACTGGTGTTTCAATGCGTCCATGAGCTCATTAAATGACTCGAATGTGGAAAGGTCTTTATTTTCGGGGTTTGGACAAAGTTGAATTCCAGTACGCGGGTCCCTGCCATTAAATAGGACTAGCTCTAAGACCTTATGCATATTATAGCCGCAGGAAGGGCCTTCTCTTCGTGATTTCCCCGGCTCGGTTGGGGACACACAACCGTCGATAGCATAGTCGTAAGCATCCTCAAGGCTAATACCCACGCCTATTTGCGAGGGGATTATGACTTCATCGCTGTACATTGCCGGTTGCCCACCGCGATGGAGATTAATAACTTCACAACATTTAAGTAGAAAGTCTTCGGGACACCCGTTCCACCAGCGCACCGATACCGACGGTTGTATAATTTTCTGATTGGCTGCCGCTTCCAGTACTAACCAGGAGAGGTCATTAATGGCTGACTTGCCATCTATCGTCTGCCCGCCAATGGTTAGTTGCTGAAACATGGGGTAGCCCATCACAACCCGGGTGGACTCCCAATCTCTCACTTTATTTAGCTCGGTGGTCTTAATATATAAGCACTCCAGCAGCTCGACCACTTCTTCTGAGGTGATTATCCCTGCCTCAATATCTTTCTGATAGAATGGGTGCATGAATTGGTCAAACCGTCCGTAGCCTATAGAATGCCCGTTTGATTCAATTTGAACGAGGAGGTGAGCAAACCACAAAGACTGCAGCGCTTCCCAGAAGGTTCGTGCTGGGTTAGCGGGTACCCATTCGCAGTGTTCTGTGATCTTAAGTAACTCCGCCCTGCGCTTTTCGTCTGTCTCCTTCTCAGCCATCTCCTTGGCTAGATTCGCAAACCTCTTAGCGAAGTTGACAGCTGCCTTTAGTGCAATGATTACCGCTTCTAGAAACTCTTTCTGCTCAATAGCTCCCCTCTCCCATAGCTTCAGTTCCTTAATCCTCGTCTCTGCCTCCCTGATTATTCCATTCATGCCTTTGTTAATGACTTTAGGATAATCTACAATAAAGTGTCCGGAACCACCACCCTCTCCCCATACAATAATCTCGGTTACTCCAAGGTCATAGCATGCCTTGTATGCCTCTTCGGGGAGGATTTTCAATTTATAATCAGCCATCGTTTTTCCCTTCCACCACTCTCCCACTTCCCTTAAGACTTTCTCATCCTCCTCACTCACCTGGAAAGGGTCTCCCGGCCTTTCCCCGAACCTATAGGGCTTCCCATCCAGTTGCTCTATAATAGATCGCATATAGAACTCGGGGAATACCGGAGCGGCACGCACATCACTGGCTTGGTTACCCACAATAAGCTCACCGCGACGGATGAAGATACTCATACCTTCTAGGATCTTTTTCAGTGCCTTGGCTCGGCGTATCACCCTTGGCTCTCCTTCGGTTTCCTTCCACGACTCGGTATATAGACTGGCTCTTTCGGAGCAGAGCCTGGGGGTGACGGTAACCATGGTATCCCTTAACTTCCTAGTCCTATCGGTAATCGGTTGTTTGAGCTTGGGGTCGGTAACAAGTTCCGTTTTGATTCTTTCCAAATAGGCTAGTTCCATTCTTTTAATCTCCCTTTTAATCTGCCTCTGTCTGTCTCACCAGAAGACTAAGATTGTTATTATTCTCTTCCCCTTATATATTTTAACACTTTCGCTTAAAATATCGCAAAAAATCCTCGAATGTTTTTCCCAGCTATTGAATAAACAAACCTTCTATTCATGAAAAGTCTCGTAACAGGCGATTTCTTCCAATGATTTACGCATTTTTAGCCCTCTTTCTCTTTTCGGATAGCCCAAAGGAAGGAGAGCGACTACCCGGTACTTATCCGGAATACCGAGTATATTCCTCACCTTCTCCTGAGAAAAAGCGCCAATCCAGCAAGTTCCCAGACCTTCGTCTACAGCCGCCAGAGTCATATGGTCCACGGCTATAGCTAAATCCACAGTGTAGCTTGGAATTCCGCATGGCATAACAAATTCTAGGTTTGTAGCTAAAGCTGCAATGATTACAGGTGCTTCACCAACAAATATCTGACCATTTGCTGCTTGTGCCAACTCTCGACGCTTTTCGCTATCTCTTACTACAACAAGTTTCATTGGTTGGCCGTTTGCCGCTGAAGGGGCCAAACGGGCTGCCTCAAGAACGTTTCTAAGCTTTTTTTCGGGTACTGGTTTGTCAACATATTCCCTTATGCTTTCTCTTTTCCTGATAGCATCCTTGAGTTCCATTTGCAACATCCCCTTATAGTTGATAAAGGCATAGACGCTAAATGAGCATAATTAACCATCGGTATTATGATAAACCATCATGCCCCAAATAGTCCAGGCTATTCTTGGGTGGATAAATGACTAAGTTGGGTAAGCTTCAAATACGAAAGGTCACTTTCGAAATACATTTATAAAGGGGTATGGATTAACCTGTTCCCCACGAATTGGTTTGAAAATATCCGGGTTACTAGACTTTAATATATAGACAGAATACCACAAGGGATATATTGTCTCTTGTAAGGTTAAGGAAAGGACAACGTCTACTTATAAGTCTTTGGAGAGGAGTAGTGCTACCATCTCATTGCTCGTGCCGCTGACTTTACAGTTACACTATATGACGAAGAGTTCAATTTATTGAAGTCGCATTTCAAACCGACGTTTTTAGATGTCACATAAATTTAACTTTCTCATTGTCGATTTTATGACTTTTGGATATTAGAGCGGTCATAATCACTCTATAATACTCCGTGCGGCCTACAAGGCGGCAGGTCAAAAAACTTGACAAATATTTTACTATATACTAGTATATAGTAAATCGTATGTTGGAGGGTTTGCTATGGCGAAAACATCATTACGACAATATCGATATACTAAAGATAAGCCTTCGCTATTGGCTAGAATCAATAGAATTGAAGGGCAAGCACAAGGCGTTAAGCGCATGATTGAGGAAAATCGATACTGTATTGACATAGTGCAGCAGCTCACCGCCCTTTCATCAGCCGCTAAAGAATTGTCACTTATAATCTTGCAGAACCATATTGAAGGTTGTGTTACTGATGCTATTAAGGAAGAGCATGGTGAGTACTACATTAATGAACTGATAAAAACAATAAGGAAAGCTATCAATCAGTAGGCATTAAAATAAGAGTGAGGATATCTGGTCTGTGCAGGGGAATAGGGTGTGCTATACCCACAATGAACCAAGAAGTGGTGAACGCCACTTGGAAGGAGAGTGATGAACGGGATTGTTCTAAATATAGATCCAATAATTGTAAACCTTGGTCCTTTTGAGCTTCGCTGGTATAGTCTCGCCATAACAATAGCAGTCATTGCCGCAATACTAATAACAGCACGTCAATTCAAGAAGAAAGGAATCCCAATTGAAGAAATCCAGTCTCTTGCCCCCTGGATGGGTTTGGGTGGCATTTTGGGGGCTAGATTATTCCATGTGGTAGATCATTGGGCATATTACATTAATAACCCCCTTCAAATATGGCAGCTACAACAGGGAGGACTGGCTATCTGGGGTGCACTGATAGGAGGAATTGTTGCGGCAATTATCTATGGCAAGGTAAAGCACGTCTCGCTAGGCAGACTGGGCGATGCGCTAGTTCCAGGTTTGTTAGTAGGGTTTATTATAGGCCGGATAGGTTGCATTATTAACGGAGATGCCTATGGTGGGATTACCAATCTGCCCTGGGGTTTTATCTACACTCATCCTGATGCCATGATACCTGATAGGCTATTAGGTGTACCAACCCATCCGTATCCAGTGTACGATATGCTCTGGAATGCAATTACCTTAATAGTTGTTCTTCGAAGCAGTCGCTACTTAAAGAATGATGGGTTTACATTCCTGGCTTTCCTATCACTTTACTCGGTTGGACGCTTAGTACTTAGTTTTGTGCGCCAGGAAAACACCTTCTTTTGGGGATTACAACAGGCTCAAATAATAGCGATATTCGTTCTTGTGTTTTCTGTGACAGCCATGATTTATCAGCTTCGTAAGAGCAGGTCAGCCAGGGAACTAACAATAGAACAACATTTGAAACAGGAGGTGGCAAAATGAAAAAACTAGCCTTGTTAGGTTTAATTGCACTTGTACCATTAGTCTTAACAGCATGTGTTCCTTCAGTTCCCGGGGCTTCTCAGCAACCTTACCCTTACTGGCCTGGTGGAACAATGGGACCTGGAATGATGGGGCCAGGTGGAATGGGAATGATGGGATCCCGCGGTATGATGGGGGGCTGGGGTGGATATGATCCAAATGCCAGGCAAATCTCAATAGACGATGCTGCGGAGGCTGTGGATCGCTATCTCTCAGCCTATTATGGTGATGATTTGGTTCTCGCTGAAGTTATGGAATTTGCCTGGAACTTTTACGCCGAAGTAGAAGAGAAGGATACTGGTATTCATGCCATGGAACTCCTGATTGATAAATATAGTGGGCAAGTTTTTCCAGAGATGGGCCCAAATATGGTGTGGAACACCAAATACGGCATGATGACTAGCTATGCACAGCGAATACAAGCTACGGCTGATATGCCAATAACCTCTGAACAGGCAAAGGGCCTGGCACAACAAATGCTTACTGCCGATCTAGCCGATTTCACTGTCGATGAAGCTGATACCTTTTACGGCTATTACACATTCCATACACTGAGGGGTGGTGTGGTGGAAGGAATGCTAAGTGTTAACGGTTACTCAGGAGCAATTTGGTATCACAACTGGCATGGTCCCTTCATTGGGATGAAGGAATTTCATGACTAAGGAGGAAATGATAAAAAAGTCCTGGTTGATAGGAGATCAAATATGGTCAAAACTCTAGAACGTTAGGGAGTGTAAGAAGGAGGTAAAAAATGAAGATTGTAAGCTTGTGCCCCTCGGGAGGTTGTTGTCCAGTAGTCAAAATAGACGAGCAGCATGTCGAGATAGGAGAGAAGGACAACATCTGTGTTCTGACCAAGAGCGAATGGGAAGCTATGAAGCAGAATATACTAAATAAGGAACTCTAAAGACGAATCCCTGGGGAGCCGAAACTGGGGGCTAACTGCTCCCAGTCGCTAGGTAAAACCTAGCCTGAGGAGGCTAACGAGAGATGTCTGACGAAACTAAGCAGATAAAGAAAATAATCCTTCCGGTCACAGGTATGACCTGTGCCTCCTGTGTGGCCACTATTGAGAAAGGGCTTTCTAAGCTACCGGGGGTATCCCGGGTCAATGTCAATTTAGCCAGCGAGAAGGCATCCATTGAATACGACTCAAGCAAAGTGGATACCAAGGCATTGATGGATACCATCTCGGATGTAGGCTACGGCGTGGCGGTGGAGAAAACAACCTTCAGTGTAGGGGGCATGACCTGTGCCTCCTGTGTGGCCAGCATTGAGAAAGTCCTGGTGAAGGTGCCGGGGGTAATCTCAGCTAATGTCAACCTAGCCAGCGAGAAGGCAACCGTCCAATACTTAGCGGGCGAAGCCAGTATGACCGACTTCAGGCAGGCGGTGGAGGGAGCGGGGTATAGTATCCGGGCTGAAGTTAGTGCTGAGGGCAGCGCCGAGCCAGAGGACGCGGTAATGGCAGCCGCCCGCCGGGAGATTCGCACCCTGCGAAACAAGATGCTCTTTGCCGGCACCATAGGTCTTTTCATGCTTCTTATCGCCATCTCTGAGTTCTCCGGAGGATGGTCTTGGCTCCCTTCATTTTTGAGCAATCATTACCTTCTCTGGGCGCTGGCAACGCCGGTACAGTTCTGGGCAGGCTGGCAGTTCTACCAAGGCATGTGGGCAGGCTTAAAGCACAAAAGAGCCAACATGTTCACCCTTATCGCCGTAGGCACATCGGCTGCCTATTTCTATAGTGTGGCTGCCATTATATCCCCAGAGTTCTTCGCCGCTGGTGGTCGGGAAGCCAGTGTCTATTTTGATACCGCAGCCATTATTATTGCCCTTATCCTGCTCGGACGCTTCATGGAGGCAAGAGCCAAGGGGCGGACCTCGGAGGCAATAAAGAAGCTTATCGGTATGCAGGCCAAGACAGCCAGGGTAGTACGCCAGGGCGAGGAATTAGACATACCGGTGGAGGATGTAGTGGTAGGGGACATCGTCATCATACGGCCGGGGGAGAAGGTGCCGGTGGATGGCATCGTTAAAGAAGGCTATTCCAGTATTGATGAGTCCATGATTACTGGTGAAAGTATGCCTGTAGAGAAGAGGGCTGGCGATGAGGTTATTGGCGCCACCATCAACAAGACGGGCAGCTTTCGCTTTAAAGCGACCAAGGTGGGTAAGGATACCGCACTGGCCCAGATTATCAAGCTGGTGGAGGAAGCCCAGGGAAGTAAAGCTCCTATTCAGCGCCTGGCTGATATCATTTCCAGCTACTTCGTGCCCATAGTAATTGGCATTGCCGCTGCTACTTTTATAATCTGGTACTTGACGGGACCAGTTCCCGCCCTCACCTTTGCCCTGCTCAACTTTGTCGCCGTGCTAATTATCGCCTGCCCCTGCGCCCTGGGACTGGCGACTCCAACGGCGATTATGGTCGGCACTGGCAAAGGAGCCGAAAACGGCGTCCTTATCCGGAGTGGCGAAGCCTTGGAGACAGCTCATAAGATAAAAGCTATCATCCTGGATAAAACCGGCACCCTCACTCAGGGGCAGCCAGTGGTAACCGATGTAGTAGCCCTCCCTGACTTTAGAGAAGAGGAGCTGCTCATGATGGCCGCCTCAGCGGAGCGCGGCTCCGAGCATCCCCTCGGAGAGTCCATCGTCAATGCAGCCAAGGAAAAGAACCTGCCTCTGGTGGATGCCACCGAGTTTAACGCTATCGCCGGTCAGGGTATTGAAGCCGAGGTAAATGGGCGGAAGTTGCTTCTGGGCAACCTGAAGCTGATGCAAGAGCAGGGACTCCCCCTAGACGGTCTAGAGGAAAAAGCCGTCCAGCTCTCTAATGAGGGGAAAACCCCAATGTTTCTGGGCATTGATGGTCAAGCGGCTGGGATAATCGCCGTGGCTGATACCCTCAAGCCAAACTCAAAAGAGGCAGTGAGAGAGCTGCATCGTCTGGGGCTGGAAGTGGTGATGCTAACTGGTGACAACCGGCGCACTGCTGAAGCCATTGCCCGAGAGGTGGGCATCGACCGGGTGCTGGCCGAGGTTTTGCCTGGGGACAAGGCAGGCGAGGTGAAGAAACTCCAGGAGGAAGGGAAGATTGTGGCTATGGTGGGGGATGGCATCAATGATGCCCCTGCCCTGGCGCAATCCAATGTGGGCATTGCCATCGGCACTGGGACAGATGTGGCTATGGAGGCAGCTAATATTACCCTCATGAGCGGCGACCTGATAGGGGTGGTTACTGCCATTTCTCTCAGCAAGCGAACCTTGAGAATCATCAAGCAGAATCTGTTCTGGGCCTTTGCTTACAATACTGCCCTCATCCCGGTGGCAGCCGGGGTACTATTCTTTGTCCTTGGGAGTACTGGCGTTCCACCAGGGCTTCATTTTTTTCTGGGTGAATATGGGTTTCTGAACCCGATTATGGCTGCCGGAGCTATGGCAGCCAGCTCTATCACTGTAGTATCCAACTCTCTGCGCTTGAGAAAGTTTAAGCCAGCCAAATTCGCAGGTTAATCAAAGGAGGTGTAACAATGGCAATTGATCCCGTGTGCAAGATGGAAGTAGACGAGAGGAAGGCAGCTGCCGTTTCTGAATTTAAGGGAAAGAAATATTATTTCTGTGCTGTCGGTTGCAAGAAGGCTTTCGAACAGAACCCTGAGAAATATATATCAGAGCAGAAGAAGTAGACCTGGCCTCACGCTTTTTAGTGCGGATATTAGGGCGGTTGGTTTGATGGGAAGTAATATATGATTATTCCTTTAGGAATACTTATAGCCATAGGATTTGTTTCAGGGTTAACGATATACCTTGTGTCTAATAGGATACCTCAGAAAGTGAAGGGTCTCGAAAAAACGGAGGAGATAAAGGGTATCCTACCTGGAATAAACTGTGGTGCCTGTGGTCATCCGAGCTGTTTCGGTTACGCTCAGGCACTTACACACGAGCCGACATTAGCACGTAAAACACCATGTGCTTTCTTACTCCAAGACTCTGAAAGTCTGCGAAAACTGGAAGAGGCTCTCGACATGAAACTGGACGTCGCTGAATTGAGTAGGAAGGCCCTTGTTCACTGTGGTGGCAACTCGGAGGTGATATTCGACTATTCTGGCGCTGAGACGTGCAAGGCTGCTGTTCAACTCTTGGATGGATTTAAGAAATGCCCGTTTGCCTGCCTTGGTCTTGGAGATTGTGTGAGGGTATGTCCCGAAGATGCTATATCAATAGACCCGGAGAAGAATATCGCCTTTATAGACGCTCAAAAGTGTACTGGTTGTGGACTTTGTGTAGCTGAATGTCCGCAAAACCTTATCGAGCTTGTTCCGGCTGGGACAAAGGTTGCCTTTTTATGTAACCATAAGCCATTAAAGAATATTCCCCATAGAGAACGGTGTGAGTTTGGCTGCATACACTGTCGGAAGTGCTTTCAGACCTGTGAATATGAGGCAATTAAATGGAATAGTGAGACGGCACTACCAGAATTTGACCAGAGGAAATGCACTCTCTGCCTCAAGTGTATCGAGGTCTGCCCCACTAATACTCTAGCAGATTTCACTAAACTAAAAGGGGCGAAGGAGGGCGTTGTTCCTGATAGCAGGGCTAGACGTGAACGCGAACGGGAGGCGTCCTGTTGTACAACTTGGACGGCCTGAATGTAAGCTGTGGGATATCTAACCAAGGGATGATAAGCAGAGTGAAATTAAAGGGTGCGATAATAATGGGACTAGTGGTTAGAAATATATGATAAGTATGGGATGAGATTGGGCTGGATGGTGGATTGTGAATATACAGGTTGAAGTAAAAAGGCTGATTAGAGAGTGGATTAGTGCTGATTTGTCTGCCTTAGGATTGAGCACTCGAACTATGGAGCGAGGTAGCAAGTTGGAAGAGCTCGGAAGGGGATATGCGCTTGGGTCAAGAGATAAAGGTAGCTCCTTAGGACTTTTAGAAATACAGAGAGGACCCATACGCTGGTTGAATATTCTGGAGCATATATATGGCAGTTCACTTCATCATCAGCGTGCGGCCTATCTGAACGTTTACTTAGTTCCAGACCGTGACATTGTCAAGAAAAGGTGCAAAAAGGTAGAGTCTTCCCAAGTTCGGAGTAAGAGATTCTTCGGTCGGGTGGTTGGTATTCGATGGAAGGCAGAGTGTGTAGAGGGTGAGGATCTCATCGAGAGGCTAAATTCAGATTTGCAACTAAATAGTTTGTTGGTTGAGTTAGGGGAACAGTTGGTTATCTCTCAGGAGCTTGATTTCTGGGTAATAAAACCAAAACATCCCTATGTGGAGCCGTGGTTACCAAGACAATCTTCCTTTTGGGGACGCCAAATGTCTCAAAGGCAATGGGATTGTTACAGCGCTATAGCGCAACAGCTATTGAAACCTGCGTCATAAATATGGTAGAGTCCTTGACCTCGGATCCCTTAAGGATAACGGGACCCAATCTTAATTTCGCCCCTATCCTGTCCTAACAATGGGGTCCAGTTCAATGAGAGAAACACAATACGCGGTTGATACTGCAAGGATGCCTCTCATAAGGTTTTTCAATAATCCAGGCAGCGCGGATATTAACACCCTCGAGTCTGCGTTTCAGAAAGATGAGTCACTTCGTAAAGAAGCGTGGAAGCAGGTCTTGCAAGTTAACAAACGAATTGAAGAATTGTTAAGTGGAGAGCCCTCTAATTAGCTTGGGTTCAGATTGACTACCTAAATAGATAAACTGTTTGATCTTATGGCCGGTTGGCTGAGGCTTTCGGTGTGGCTAACTTTAAGTCTTTGTCTCCTCTTCCTCTTTGCCCCAGTTCTGCATCATTTCCTTGATACGCTGGGCGAGCTTGGGGTTTGAGCGCAGGCGGTCAATGAAGATGGGGCAGCCCTCCAGCAGTGAGTTCTGGGCGGCAGTGGCCATGCTTGACAGCAGGTTTTGCATGTTGAGGTCAAATGCTGGTGAGGTATCTATACCTGGCGTCGATTGTTGTAATTGCCGACGGATATCCTCAGCCGTAAATCTCATCGGCAGGATACATGCTTTGTACCACGGGCACTCCTTACACTGGATTATCCCCTGGGCTTCATCTAAAACATCACTCATAGCTAGCCTCTCTTCAACTCATATTTTATTGGCTGGGAGAATCGTAATCTGGGCTTCTAGGACATAATCTCACTCAGCCGGCTGTCAATCACTGTCTTGTTCGGGAAGCCACCAATTACCTTTACTCGGAGTATGCCATCTCTGTCAATAAAGAAGGTGGTCGGGATGCCGGGCATACCATATCTCCGGGCTACAGCAGCGTCAGTATCAAGCAGCACGGGAAGGGAGAGGTTGTTGTCGTGAAGGAAGCTCTTTACCGTGGCCGCATTCTGGCCTATGTTAATGGTCAGCATCACCAGTTCGCTCCCTTGCCTCTCATCATATACCTCCTGTAGGTAGGGCATTTCCTCACGGCAGGGAGGGCAACCGGTATTCCAGAAGTTGATTAGCACTGGTCTACCCTCAAGGTCAGTGAGGGAAACGGACTCACCATCAAGATTTGGGAGCGTGAAGTCTGGCGCCGGCTCACCGATTACGGCGGTTGACGAGCCACCGGCGCAGCCAGTTATCACTAGCCCCAGGGTGAGTGAGGCTAATATTATGACCAGTATTACTTTCAGTGTCTTACTCATAATCCAACTCCTGTAGGGTTAATTTTAACACTAAACTAGGCGGTGAGCATAGTGAGTATGCCAGTCAGGAGGAGTATTCCTAAAACTATGAGAGCAACACCGCTAATAATATATATTACTTTGGAGTAACGTTGGATGCGCCTTAATAGTGGCATCATAGAATCAAAGGCGGCGCCAATTATAAGAAATGGAATTCCCAGTCCTAGGGAATAGATTGCTAGCAGGGAAGCCCCGCTCCAGGCTGTTTCTGAGACCATGGCGAGCATCAGGATGGTTCCTAATATGGGCCCGACGCAGGGTGTCAAGACCATGGGTAATATGGCGCCAGTCAGGAAGGAGCGTGGGTAACCAATTTTTTTGTTCTGAGAGGATGGCGTTAGATGCTTTTGAAGATTAAGTTTCGGCACCTTTTGAGCTAGCAGCAGGAGCGCGCCAAACACTATTACCACAATGCCACCGATTTTTTGTAGTGTGAATATGTAGGTGCTGATGGCAAGCCCAGCCAAACCGGCCCCAGCGCCTAGGCCAACGAAAACCGCGGTAAAACCGGCAACAAACATAAGGGAGTGGAGAAATATGTGGGCGTTCCTTTTATCGGTCTTGGCTTCAAGGATTTCCGGACCGGCTAAAATAGCCAGGTATATTGGTACTAAAGGTAGCACGCAGGGTGACAGGAAAGAAAAAAATCCGGCACTGAGGGCAGCTATAATTGGTATATTTTCCATCGTTTATGTTTTACGGTTATAATAGCAGTATAACAACCAATGTTAACTGATTTTGGCTTGGCTTGGCAAATTTATTAGAAGACCTCTGTCGCTATGCAGATGTTCATCAACGTCAGGTTTACTTTGGTCTGGAAATAGTCTGTTTGTCACTGTAGAATATCGCAAGGAGATAAGGCATTGAAGCCGCTGAGTTATACCCAGATATCTATTTATCAGTCCTGCCCCTTATGCTATAAACTGCAGTACATTGACGGCCTGAAGCCCAAGGATAAGTGGTATTTTAGCTTCGGCGCAACCTTGCACCTCTGCGCTGAGTATTTCTTCAAGGTCAGGGTGCCGCCACCACCGTCACTGGATGAGCTCCTTGACTTTTATGAAGGTAGTTGGCTTTCGGAGGGGTACGAATCGGCGGAAGAAGAAACAAAATACCGGGCTTATGGCCGGGAGATACTGACTAACTTCTGGCAGATCCACCACCCCGATTTTAAAATGCCGCTGGCGGTGGAGCGGATGTTCTATATTGACATTGAGGGTGTGAAGTTACGGGGCTATATTGACAGGGTGGATAAGCTTGAGGGCGGTGGGCTATCCATAGTCGATTACAAGACAAATCAGGAGCTGTTTACCACAGAGGACTTGGGGAAAAATCTTCAGTTAACGCTATATCAATTGGCGGTGGGGCAGATTTGGCAACTTCCGGTAGAGAGGCTCACGCTGTATCACCTGAGGTCAAACACTCCTTGTAGCTGTGGGCCAAGGGGTGAGTCGCAACTGGAGGCTGCCCGGCAACTGGTGTTGGAGGTTGCCGAGAATATTGCTCGGGAGAGGTTCCCCGCTGTTGAGAACCAGTATTGTCCTTGTGATTTCCCGGAGCACTGTCCCTATTATCGCCAGCAGTATATGGTAACTGAACCGGAGTTAACCCGGCAGGGTGTCCTGCCGGGACTGATTGCCGCTGAGGCGGTTGAGGACTATGTCTCACTTCAGGCTCGGATAAAAGAGTTGGAATCACAGCTTAAGGAGGTGAGGCAGATGATTATTGACTTCTGCCAGACTGAGGGATTAAACCGGGTCTTCGGGCGGGAGCATGCTATTACCTATAAACTATTAGAGAAGGCAGGCTTTAAGGAGGACGAGATTAGGGCGCTACTTGAGCCTGAGGGGTTGTGGGGAAGGGTGTTGAGCTTTGACCCCGCCAAGCTTAAGCAGCTTCTTGATGATGAAGAGATAGCTGAGGATATTAGAGACAAGATAAAAGCCTTAAGGCAGGTCACCGCCGCTTCTCCCCGGCTATGGGTTAGAAGGCTTATTGAGGAAGAGTAGACTTGCCTTTTCTCTTGGATTGCTGTATTCTGTATAAAACTTAATAGGTAGTAGCCTTGAGGTGCCTGAGATGGTTCAGGCATAATCGGAGAGCAAGTCGGTGAGAGTCCGACGCAGTACCGCCTACTGTGTGTGGTAGATAATCTCTATCACGAGCCAGAACGCCGAGCCTCTGGGCACATCCTTAAACCTCCGCGGAGAAAGGGGTGGGGTAATGACTAGAGGGCACTAGAGACCCCCCTTTGTATGTTGAGCAGAGGGGGGATTTTATTTTACCCAGAATCATAAACACTGGAGGAAGGTAGTGAAATTTAGACGACTGGGCATTATTGCCATTGTGTTAAGTTTATTGATTAGTGCGGTTACTGGGTGTCAGTCACAGTTTGAGCCAGGAACCTATACCGATGATATGGGCCGGGCGGTAAGCATAGATGAAATGCCTAAAAGGATTGTATCTCATGTGCCACCCATCACGGAGACCCTGTTTGCCCTAGGTCTGGAGGAGAGGGTGGTTGGCGTCAGTGATTATTGTGATTATCCTGAAGAAGCCAAGCTAAAACCGAGCGTTGGGAGCTATTTTAACCCCTCGATTGAAAGTATCGTGGCTCAAGCCCCGGATTTGGTTCTAACTGACGGGTATAGTGAAGGTACTAAGTCGCTTGATGGCCTGGGGATAACGTATCTGGTTATCAACCCTAAGGATATTGACGGTATTTTTAGGGATATTGAATTACTGGGGAAGGTTACCGGTGTCGAGGCAAGAGCCGAGAAGCTTATTGAGGAAATGAAACAGGACATATCTCGTGTGCAGAATCAGGTGACCGATGCTCCCAGTGTCAGGGTTTTCTATATAATTGATGCCACCGATCTGAATAACCCGTGGACAGCTGGTCCTGGCTCCTTTATTGATTCCCTTATTGTGCTGGCTGGGGGAGAAAATATCGCCGCCGAAGCTCCTGCTCCCTGGGTGCAGTTTAGTATCGAAGCCGTAATTAGCGCTGACCCTGAGGTTATCATACTCCCGGCTAAGCATGGGACAGCTTTTACGTTGCCGGAAGTGCTTAAGGAACACCCTGCCTGGCGAGAAACGACCGCGGTCAAGCAGGGCCGAATTTATATTATCGATGGAGACCTGGTTGATCGCTACGGACCGCGCATTGTTCAGGGTCTCGAGGAGATAGCGAAAATCATTCACCCGGAGCTATTTCAAACTGGAGATGACTAGGGTGAATATGGAACAAAATCTTGTCTGGAGGGATAGAGATGTCAGAGCTTTTATTCAGAATAATTGAGATGATAAAGCCTCTGGATAGAGAGGCAATGGCTAAAGCCCAAGCCCGGCAGAATCTCCTGACCAAACCTCAGGGTAGTCTGGGCCGGCTTGAGGAGCTTTCAGTTCAACTGGCTGGCATTCAGGGTAGGCCCCTCCCTCAGATCAGGCATAAGGCTATTATCACTATGGCTTCGGATCATGGTGTGGTGGCTGAAGGGGTAAGTGCCTACCCACAGGAAGTAACCTCTCAGATGGTCTATAATTTTCTTAGTGGTGGGGCGGCGGTAAATGTTATTAGCCGGCAGGTGGGGGCCAGAATTATTGTGGTGGATATGGGGGTGACTACTGAGTTGGGGGCTAACCCCAGGCTTTTATCGAGGAAGGTTGCCCTGGGCACTCATAATATGACGCTGGGTCCGGCGATGACCGAGGCGCAGGCAGTGACCGCATTAGAGACAGGGATTACGGTGATGATGTCTGAGGTGGCACAGGGTCTGGATATAGTGGGTACCGGTGATATGGGAATCGGTAATACCACCGCTAGCAGTGCTATCTGTGCGATTATGATGGCAAGACCCGTGGCTGAGGTAACCGGTCGGGGGACTGGCTTGGCTGATAGGCAGCTTAAGCATAAAATAGGGGTGATAAATAGGGCTTTAGCGGTGAACCAGCCTGACTCGGCTCGACCCTTGGATGTGCTGGCAAAGGTGGGCGGTTTTGAGATTGGGGGGCTGGCGGGGGTAATGTTAGCCGCTGCTGCTCACCGCATCCCAGTAGTTATCGATGGCTTCATCTCTGGCGCCGCGGCTCTTATTGCCACCTCACTGGCACCGGGACTGAAGGGCTTTCTTATTGCGGCTCATGTTTCTGCCGAGAGTGGTCATAAGCCGTTACTTAACCATTTAGGGCTTAAACCGCTACTGGACTTGGATATGCGCTTGGGTGAGGGCACCGGGGCTGCCCTGGGTATACTGTTGGCTGAGACCGCGGCCAGAGTTCTGGCGGAGATGGCTACCTTTACTGAAGCTGGCGTATCGGAAAGGGGTGACCGGACGAGTTGAGGTTTTTAGACGCGCTGAGGTTTTTAACCATTATCCGCGTGCCGCGGCGGGGTAAGGCGAGTCTGGAGGAAGTAGCACGTTCTCTTGGCTATTTCCCACTAGTCGGTGTTATCATCGGTCTTATTCTGGCGGGGCTATACTGGCTCCTGCGTCTGGTATTACCTTCGAGTGTAGTTAGTGGCCTGTTGATTGTTATTTCTGTGGTGCTCAACGGTGGGCTTCATCTTGATGGCTTTGTTGATACCTGTGATGGCATCGCGGGTCATAAGGATGCTGAGGCTCGGTGGCAGGTAATGCACGATAGCCGGGCGGGTGCTTTTGGTATTATTGGTGTTTTTTGTCTGCTTTTGGTTAAATATGTCTCGCTAAATAGTATACCTCCTAACTTGATGATGGCAACTCTGGTGCTCATGCCGGTGTTAAGCCGCTGGGCAATGGTCTATGCTATTTTCGCCTATCCCTATGCCCGGCCATCGGGTCTGGGAAGGGTATTCAAAGAGGAAGCTAGTTGGTGGAAATTAACTGTAGCCACACTCATAGCTCTGGCGGTGGTGATTCCCTGGTTCCGCTGGGCAGGGCTTGTTATAATGCTTGGTGTCTGGGTTATTGCTGCGGCTATGGCTGCCTATCTTAGGCGCAAGTTCTCCGGTCTTACCGGCGATACCTATGGAGCGATGAATGAGGTGGCTGAGGTCTCGGTGCTTTTGCTGGTTTGTCTGTTGGTTCATAACCAGTGGTTGGGGTTAGCCTAGTGCAAAAGGGATGGTTGTGTCATGACAAGATTACTTTTGGTAAGACATGGTGAGACTGAATTAAATAGTGCCGAGCGATATTGGGGACACAGCGATGTTAAGCTGAGTGCTCTGGGAATTAGGCAGGCTGAGGGGTTACGTGATCGTCTGGCGGCTGAGCAGATTGATGCTATTTGCTCCAGTGACCTCAAGCGCGCCTTGGTCACGGCTAAAACTATCGCCTCAGGACGCCAGTTGGCTGTTATCACCTGTGCTGAGCTACGCGAGATTAACTTTGGTAGGATTGAGGGTCTGAATTTTGAGGAGATTAGCCAGCTTTTTCCTGAGTTTGCGGTTAAATGGCGGCTTCAAAGGGATATCAACCTGGAGTTTCCTGGTGGTGAAAGCTTTAATGAGCTTAATAGCCGAGTTAGTAGTTTTGCCGACCGACTGAGGAGACATACCGATGACGAAGTGGTGCTCGTTGTAGCTCATGCCGGAGTTTTACGCACTCTCATCTGTCAGCTGATGGGTATAGAACTGCGCTGTATATATCAGATTCGTCTTGATTTGGCTTCGCTGAGTATAGTGGAAACATACCCGCAAGGAGCGATAGTAAGCCTGCTAAACGACACTTCTCATTTAAGGTCTAAGTGATAATATGACATGGGGAGCATGAATTGAGTACAAAGTGCATCTTAATAACTGGTGGTGCCCGTAGTGGTAAGAGTAGCTTTGCTCAGGAGCTTGCCCTAAAATTAGGTGGGTCGGTGCTCTTTGTCGCTACTGCGCTGGCTGGTGACGAGGAGATGCGAAAGCGTATTGAGGAGCACCAGCGGGAGAGGCCGCCAACTTGGGAGCTTCTTGAGGTTACCACTCATGTAGGCAGGCAGATTTCCCAGAGGGTTAGCGGGGCTCGGGTAGTGATTTTAGATTGCGTTACCCTCTTGGTTAATAATATCCTCAGTCAATACAGTGATGAGGCTAGCGAGCAAGGTGGTAGTTCCCAGATTGAGGAAAGGCTTGGCGGTGAGATTGGTGATTTGGTAGAGTGTATCAATAGCGCTGAGGCTGGCTTTATTATCGTTACCAATGAGGTTGGCATGGGCTTGGTGCCAGCTAATCGGTTGGGTAGGTTATATCGTGATTTGCTGGGTCGGGTAAACCAAAAACTGGCCGCTGTGGCTGATGAGGTTTACCTAATGGTTGCTGGCTTACCGGTTCGGATAAAACCCCCCGCTATTACTCAGCAAAAAGGCTAACGGGATGCGGGCGATTGAGATGACTGTTGGACAGCTGGGTTAGTAACCCAGCTCCCTTAGCGCTGATCCCGTCTTGCTACTTGTGCTTGAGGGCTGGTCTCGTCGGTCGTCAATCCTGACTGTGGTTACCACTCTTTTGATGTCATCCCCGAAGGTGCTTTCGTGCATATTCTTTACAATCCTCAGGAGCTCATCCAGATCCCCTTCTAGGGTTGTCCCCATTGAGGTTAGCTCGTACTTTATGTTCTTTTCCTGACGCAGGGCTTTGAGTGCCCGACCTACATATTTACTGACCGAGGGGGTTTTTGTGCCTAGCGGAATAATATTAATCTCGACTATTGCCATCTTGGTTATACCTATCTATTTTACTATGTTGCCGAGAGATTATAGCAGGGCGTCAATCTTGGGCTGAAGAGTTCGTTCGGGGACGGCGCCAATAACAGTATCTACTGCCTCCCCGTTCTTGAAGAACAGCAGGGTAGGTATGGACATAACCCTATACTTAGCCGCAGTTTGCGGATTCTCATCTACGTTTAGCCGGCAAAACTTAACCTTGCCGTTATACTTTTCTGCCAGTCCATCGATGACGGGGGCAACCATACGGCAGGGGCCACACCATGGTGCCCACAGGTCTAAAAGTACTGGCAGACTGGATTTTATAACCTCGTTCTCAAAATTCTGGTCGGAAACATCCGTTACCATATACTCAGCTCCTTTTAAAGTTTGAATTGCTAAACCAATAATAATGCTTTCATTTTCCTGCGTCAAGGTAGTTGGTTATGTCACAAAAATGTTGACCTTAAGGGGGGGAAGTAGTTAGACTAATGATGGGAGAAGAAATGCCGTTATACGAATATGTTTGTTCCCGGTGTGGCTTTAGGTTTGAGCTGTTGCGTCCGCTAAGCCGGTCTAGCGAGGGTGCTTCCTGTCCTTGCTGTCAGAATGGGGCTGAGCGGGTGCTATCTCCCTTCACCTCTTTTTCTAAGAGCGATAGCGGAGTGACCACTGCTCTCGGTGGTAGCTCCTGTTCCAGTTGTAGTGCTGCCAGTTGCGATAGCTGTCATCTCTAATTGGGGCGGGTATGTCAGCGGCTATTAATTCCACCAGAACCGGCATTGCCAATCTGCCGCTCCATTATGGTAGGGCGCCACGCTGGCTCTTTGACCGCATGGTTAAGCTGGCACGGGAGATTACCATTGCCATCGTGGCTGACTTTGGCGCTGAAGAGGTGCCGAGGCGGCTCGCCTTTTATGGGCGGGACTGATTTCAATATTCGGGTAAATAATAGAAGAAGTTTAATAGCGAAAAAACCAGACTATTTGGCACATGGCCATAGCTAATTTCAATGATAAAGAATGATATTCGTGTGTTCTATTGCTGGGTCATTCAGGCCATACTCTGATTTGTAGTGTTATAAAATGGCCGCTATTGTCTTTTTATTCCTTATTACTTCTTCTTCGAATTTGTCCATACATAATTTGGCCTTTCCTTCAATTTTCTGCAACCAAGATTCGGTTAGTTCTGGATTGTGTTGCCAAGATGACAATTGGTCGTTTATTGTTATTGATTGGTCTACATATCGCTCAGCTTCTTCATAAAAGGCTTCTTCAGCGGCTATATATCTACTAGTTATGAGCAATGACGCTGCCATATAGCGAAAGCGAGCTGTGACAAATGACCTAGATGCTTCCGCCCCCTCTACTTTAGCTTTTTTAATCTTTCCCTTATTTTTATTGCAGATCTCTACTATTTGTTTAAAGACATGCTTGTTTTTTTTAATCTCAGAGATAATGGCATCCAATCTTCTTAACGATTCATCACGTGCGAGAATCTGGTGCAGTGTTCCTCGTCCACTGATAGTCTCAAGCACATGGCTATCGGGTAAGTCAGGCTTCTTTAGGCAATCTGTAATGGCTTCATTGAATTGCTTTTCGAATGCGCGCATCTTTATATGGTCATTAGGAAAATAGAATAGGCTTCCTTTAACGCCTAGGTCAAAAGGCAAGACTGTTCCGTCCTCAGCGATTGTTATAGTGCCGTGCTTGAAACTTTGACGAACTCCTAGTTCCCAATAAACATTTGGGTTCGCATCTGTAAGGTCTGCTACAACAATCGATGTGGTAACTAAATCAGTAATAATCTGTCGTAAGATATCACCTCTCAGGGGGCATGAACGCTCAGCAACTAGTGGGTGAGTTGATTCAATTAATGGCTTAAGGAAATCTTCATAGTGTTTGGTCCAATAATCTTCCGTGTGTTTCTCGCTGCTTCCATAGAAAGGCATAATTACAAAGCATTTTTGTTTAACATCTTTATTCATGACCACGCACTCCATGTAAGCATCATCGATTGGATTATAGCACAACTTCACTCTTTATTATCGTTATATAATTAGTTCCGGCTACCCTTTAATTTTCCTTTTGTCTTCTCTTTGCCGAAAGCCGTTTTCCGATAAATGCCGTCGAGCAAGCTGGGGTAGTTGCCGCTACAAGGTATAGGAGATGCAGAGATAGATTCCCAGTCTCGCGGAATGAATACCAGCCAACGATGATGAAAGCTGGGATGCTAAGCCAGATTCCCCACTGCCAGGATGGCTTGGGCCGAAAGAAGCTGAATACTAGTCCCAAAGCTCCATAGGTTACGATTACTAGGCTGAAGCTCAGAAGGCGTTCGGGGACAGAACCGCCGTCTGAGAATAGGGCGTTAAATACGAGAAAGAATGCCGGCGGTATTCCTGCCAGTACGGCTAAGAGGTAGCCAATGCGAAGAGGGAATTTCCGCTGCCTTCTTAGGATAGAGCCTTCTTTCTTGTAGTCCATAGATAGCCCCCAGCCATCCCACCCAGAGTTGCCGCCGCCCCGGCGGTTATCTGGCCAAAGAGCATGGCGGTATCATACCAGAAGCCCTCGGGGAAGAGCATTATCAGGTAATCTTTAGTCGGGTCAAGCATCCACAGCTCGTTGGTGAAGGCCAAGAAATGAAACTGGAGGAATAGCTGGTTAAAGTCCAGCACCATGGAGCCTATCCCCATAGCGATTATCATGCCCAGGGCAATACTGCTGCCGATAACCGTTCCCCAAGCCAGCTGTCGGCGGTATCTTTTTCTTCGCCAGAAGAGGCAAATCCCGGCATAAACCCCGACATAAATTGCCGTCCCCAGTAACAGGCGAGAGTTTAGCTGAATCAGCGCTTTAACATCCTTGAGGTGGGCTACCTCCTGCTGGTTAAAGAGCTCAAATGGCTCGCCATCCTTGACCACAGTCAGGCTGATATACTCCTCACCGGAGTTAAAATAGCTGATTAGACCGCTGGCTGCTGTCTCTAGCTCTGCCTCAGATAGACCCGTAGTCTGGCTGACGTTATACTTCTCAAAGCCATTCTTATAGAGCCAGAGGCTGTTGAACTCAAAGGCAATGGTAGCTGTTATCAGCAGGGCGGGTAAACTTAGGATAAATAGCCATTTAGCAATAGTGCCCAGGATTTTCAAGGTTTGTCTCCAATCTCAATTATCTTTATTTTACACGGTTAAGGCTAAAAAGAATACTCCAAAAACTAGCCCTGTGCTATAATATTAAGCGAATTTCCATCGCTAGAGGATAGTATGTTCACTCACCTCCATATTCATACCGAGTATAGCTTACTTGATGGTATGTGCCGTATTCCTCGACTGGTTGAACGAGCCCAGGAGCTGGGAATGGACAGCCTGGCGATAACCGACCACGGGGTTCTGTATGGCGCCATTGAGTTTTATACTGCTGCTAAGGAGATTGGCATTAAGCCTATTATCGGCTGCGAGGTTTATGTTGCCCCTAATAGCCGCCTTGACCGTAATGCCAGGGACAAAGACTACTATCACCTGATTCTGCTAGCCAAGGATCCGACAGGATACCAGAATTTAATACAGCTCGTCACTAAAGCTCACCTTGAGGGTTTCTATTATAAGCCGAGGATAGATAAAGAGCTGCTTACGGAGTTTCGCCAGGGGCTTATTGGTCTCTCTGCCTGTCTTGGTGGTGAGGTGCCGCGCTTGGTTCTGGGAGGACGCCTTGATGAGGCAAAAAAGGCTGCCTTGTGGTATAAGCAGGTATTGGGTGATTTCTATCTGGAAATACAGAGACATCCCATCACTGAACTGGAGTCGATAAATCAGGTTCTCATCCCTATGAGCCGTGAGCTGGATATCCCCTTGGTAGCCACTAATGATACCCACTATATAAATCGGGAGGATGCTCAAGTCCACGACCTGTTGCTGTGTATCGGGAGGAATACTTCTATCTATGATGAGAAGAGGTTTAAGATGCCAGGGGATTTCTTTTACCTTAAGAGCCCCGAGGAGATGGCTGAGCTCTACCGTGATATTCCTCAGGCACTGGAGAACACCGAGCACATTGCGGCCATGTGTAACCTTGAACTTGATTTTGGGCGGCTTTATCTCCCGGAGATAGAATTACCGCAAGGGAAAACGGCCAACCAGTTCTTGGCTGGCCTCTGTTATGAGGGTTTGTCTCAGCGCTATCCCCAGCCGACTCCGGAGATAACCGAGCGCCTTGACTATGAGTTAGAGGTAATAAGAAAGACCCAGTTTGCCAGCTACTTCCTTGTTGTCTGGGACATCATTTCATTCACCAAGAAACGCAACATCCTGTTTGGGGTTAGGGGTAGCGCCGCCGCCAGTATTGTCCTTTACTGCCTGGGCATTACCGGGATTGACCCTGTTGAGCATGAGCTGGTCTTTGAGCGCTTTCTTAATGTGGAGCGTAAAGAGATGCCCGATATAGATTTGGATTTTGAGGATGAGCGCCGCGACGAGGTCATTAGCTATGTGTCACAGAAATATGGGCCAGACCACGTGGCTCAGATTATTACCTTCGGCACGCTGGGGGCCAGAGCTGCCCTCAGGGATGTGGGGCGGGCTTTGGCTATGTCCTACAGTGATGTTGACCGTGTTGCCAGACTGGTTCCTTTTGCCCCGGGTATGTGCTTAACTCGAGCTCTGGAGTAGAGTTGTTAATTCAGAAACATTTATCACGAAGATGCCATAATCAGCAATCTGGTTGGTTCGGCTCGGAAAGTAGAGGGCATCGCTCGCCATGCCAGCACCCATGCCGCCGGTGTGGTTATATCTAGGGAACCTCTCACTAAATATGTCCCGCTGCAGAGGGCAAGCAAGGGCAACGCTCAGGAAGCGGTTATGACCCAATTTGGTATGGAAGACATTGCCCGCATTGGGTTGCTCAAGATGGATTTCCTGGGTCTGGCTAACCTTACTATTCTGGGTAAGGCGAAGGAGATTATCTCGCATCAGCGCGGGGTTGATATTGACCTGGCAAATATCCCGATGAATGATGCCAACACCTTTGACCTCCTGTCTTCAGGGGAAACGGCGGGCGTGTTTCAATTGGAGGGGGCAGGCATGCGCCGCTACATTAAGGAGCTTAAACCAACTACCTTCAGCGATATTGCGGCGATGGTGGCCCTGTATCGTCCGGGGCCTATGGAGCATATCCCGACCTTCATTAAGGCCAAGCATGGCCTTGAACCTATTCGTTATCCCCATTCTGACCTGGCCGGCATCCTGAAAGAAACCTACGGCGTGATTGTATATCAAGACCAGGTGCTGTTTATTGTGCAGGCCTTCGCCGGTTACAGCCTGGGGGAGGCTGATATCTTCCGCAAGGCAATGGGCAAAAAGATTCCGGAGGTTATGAAGAAAGAAAGGCGTAGCTTCATTAGCCGGGCTAAGAAAAACGGATTCCCGGCTGAGGTAGCTGAGGAGGTCTTTAAACTTATTGAGCCCTTCGCCGGCTATGCCTTCAACAAGGCTCACAGTGTAAGCTATGCCCTGATTGCCTATCAGACGGCCTATCTCAAGGCAAACTACCCGGCGGAGTATATTACCGCTTTCCTTATTACCAATGCCGGTCAGTCAGACAAGGTAGCCAGTGCCGTTAGCGAATGCCATCGCTTGGGCATTACGGTATTGCCCCCTGATATAAATCGCAGTCAGGCAAACTTTTCCATAGAAACGGATAGTAACCAGGCTCCTGGCATCCGTTTTGGACTAACCGCTATTAAGAATGTGGGGTTTGGTGCGGTAGAGCCTATCATTACTGAGAGTAATAAGGGGGGTGACTATAAGTCAATTGAGGACCTGTGCCGTCGTACTGGCCTGAGTGGGGTGAACAAACGGATACTGGAGAGCCTGATTAAGGCTGGGGCCTTGGACTGTCTGGGGAGTCGTGAGACTTTACTCCAAAACATTAGTAGTATTCTATCTTTGGCTCAGCATGAACAGCGCCTGCGGGCGACGGGGCAGTCTACCATGTTTGACCTGTGGGGTGAGGAAGTGTCGGTGCCTGTGCCCAGCCTTGAGCTACCGACGGCTGACACCCCGGTTGGGGAGAAATTAGTCTGGGAGAAGGAACTCATGGGAGTATACCTCTCGGAGCACCCTTTTAGCTCACTGGCAGGTAAGGGGACTTCGCTTAATACTACGCTATGCGGTCAGATTGATGCTGAGCTGGTAGGACAGACCGTGGTGGCGGCGGGAATGGTAGCCTCAGTGCGCTACTTGTTCACCAGAGATGGGAAACCATTTGCCAGCGCTGTTCTGGAAGACCTTGATGGTAGAATTACGGTTATGGTCTGGCCCAGGGTCTATGCTGATACTAAGGACCTGTGGCAGGAGGGGAGTATCCTGCTGGTTGAAGGTAAGGTGCGGCTGAGGGATGACGAGCCACAGCTAAACTGTGACTCGGTTCGCTGCTATCGGCCAGAGGCGGCTCAAGAGGAAGAACCGGTTGCCCCCGAACCCATTGAGGCACCGGTAGTAACCGAAGAGCCCCTGGTTCCAGCGGCAGGTCACCGACTGGCAATCAACATTACTCAGAGCAGTGATGAGGCTGGTGATACCGCTCGCTTACAAAAGGTAATTGATACCCTGAAGGAGTTTCCCGGGCAGGATGAGGTCAGCCTCAGTATTGCCAATGAAGCCAAGGTTATTAACCTTAAGCTGTCCAACCTATCTATCAACTACTGCCCTGAACTTCATGAGAGACTGGTAGGGCTGGTGGGAGAGGCTGGGGTAAGAATGGAGCAAATTAGTGGAAATTGAGAACACTCATAGGGAGTTTTAGAAATGCCTTCAGAGAATATAGCGCAGGGACATAGAAAAAGATTGCGGGAGAAGTTCATTGAGGGGGGCCTGGCTGGTTTTCACGACTATGAGATTGTTGAATTACTCCTGACCTTAGGCTCACCGCGGAAGGACTGCAAACCGCAGGCAAAAGAGGCGATTAAGAGATTTAGAACCCTGAGGGGGGTACTTGAGGCTTCCCACGAAGAGCTACAGGAGATAGATGGTATTGGTCCCCATAGTGCCTTTGGTATTAAGCTGGTGCAGGAAGTAGCCAGGAAGTTCCTCAAGGAGAAGATTATTGATAAGCCGGTTTTTACATCCTCGCAGGAGATTTTTGACTATCTCTACCACTCAATGCGAGGCCTCAGGAAGGAGACATTCAAGGTCATCTATCTCAATAGCCAGAACCAGATTATTGACACCGCTGACCTCTCTCGGGGCACGGTGAATATCAGCGTTGTCCACCCTCGTGAGGTTATTGAGGGTGCCCTTAAACATAATGCCGTCTCCCTGATTTTTGTCCATAACCACCCGTCGGGTAATCCCAAGCCCAGCCAGAGTGATAAAGATGTGACTAGAGACCTGGTCTATGCCGGCGGTATTATGCAGATTAAGGTCTTAGACCATATCATAATCGGCGATAATACCTACTTTAGCTTTGCCGGCGAGGGGCTGATTGAGGAATACGAACTGGGCTTCTTAGGCCTGAAAGCCAGGAGGGGCTATCGGGCTAGGCTACCTGACTCCAAGCTTTATTAGCTACTAATAACTGTAAACACCCCCAACCTGTTGGCCTCAATCGGCAATGTTTTTTCGACATATTCATCGACAGGTGTTGATATCCCCCCCAAATAGCAAAGTGACGATAAGTTATCTTGACATTTGGTTTGGACTATGATAGACTATAAGGGACAATAAGAGATGCTTGCTCCAAATATTACCTGAAGCAAGATTAGTACACCCGAGAGCTTAGTAAGGCTCAGGGTTGAGGAAGGAAGACAATATGACAGAGCTTATGACGGTTGAGGAAGTGGCTGATTACTTACGGGTCACCAGGAAGACCATATACAGGCTGCTGAAGCAGGGCAGCATCCCGGCAGCCAAGGTGGGCCACCAGTGGCGATTCGATAAGTCCTTAATTGATAGGTGGCTGCAACCAGACTCAGTAACAGCCAAGGCAACTATCCTTGTCATCGATGACGAAGAGGCGATTCGGGCACTATTCAAGGAGACCCTGGAGGAGTTAGGGCACACCGTTATGGTGGCAGAGACTGGTTTTAAAGCACTGGAACTGGTGAAACAAAGGGACTTTGCCCTGGTTTTTCTTGACCTCAAAATGCCGGGAATGGTTGGTGACGAGCTCTTTGGCCGGATAAAAGCGCTTAAGCCCAGATTACCGGTAACTATCATAACCGGCTATCCTGATAGTGGCATGATGAAGCGGGCTCTGGACCAGGGTCCCTTTGGGGTGATGAACAAGCCTTTCAGTGAGTCGGACATTATTACCGCGGTCAGCACTTTTCTAAAAATTGCTCCGCCAGAAAAGAATCGTTAGGTGGGGGTTGGCGAGATGAAAGACGAAGATAAGACAAAAGAGCAACTGATAAATGAATTGGCAGCATTGCGCCAGCGAAATAGCGAGCTAGCATTATCAGAAATCGAGCGCAAGCAGGCGGAGGAGGCTTGTCAAGGGTCTGAGGAAGACTATAAAAGGCTGTTCGAACTTCTCCCAATTGGCATAACAATGCTGGATATGAAGGGTGTGATTTTATTTTGTAACTCTGCTGTTTACAAAAAAGGAAGCTATCCTGAAGATGAATTCGTCGGCAAGCACTTTTCAAAGATAGCAGCAGTTCGAGTTAAAGACATCCCCAAATTTATTCGTGTATTTAATTCTATCGTAAGAGGGAAAATACCCCAACCGTTTGAGGCTACTTATCAACGCAAGGACGGAACCAGTGGTTGGACCGAGCTCAATATTGGTCTGATTAAAATAGGCGGGCAGCGACGTATTCTGGTAATGCAACATGACATCACCGAGCGCAAGCGGATGGAGCATAACTTAAAGGAACGCCTGAAGGAGCTTAATTGCCTTTACGGTATTTCCAAAATCGCGCAAACACCAGAGTTTACCCTGGATGAACTATATCTAGAGACTGCCAATTTGCTTCCGCAGAGCTGGCAGTATCCAGAGATTACCGGCGCCTTAATCAGGGTTGATGACAGGAAGTTTAAGACAGAGAACTACAGAGAAACCGAATGGAAGCAGTGTTCAGACATTATAGTGCACGGAGCCAAAATGGGTGTTGTAGAGGTTAGTTATCTAGAGGAGAGACCAGTACTTGATGAAGGGCCATTCTTAAAAGAAGAGAGGCTGTTAATTGACGCTATTGCTGAGCGATTGGGGAGAATCACCGAGCGCAGGCGGATGGAGGAGGAGCTAGGGGAAAATGAGTTCATTCTTGCCGAAGCCCAACGCCTGGCTTACATTGGAAGTTGGGAGTATGACCTTACCTCTAATACACCGACCTGGTCTGATGAAGTCTATCGTATCTTTGGGCTGGAACCAAAGGAAATTGAAGCAACTTATGAAGCATATGTAGACCATATTCATCCAGATGATAGAGAAATGGTAATCAAAGCTTATAATGAATCTGTAAGCAACCGTACTCCATATAACATTGTCCATCGACTGTTGCAAAAAGACGGTTGCGTGAAATATGTCAACCACAGGTGTGAAACTTTCTGCGATGATGATGGGAAGCCCATTCGTTCGATTGGCACAATTCAGGACATCACCGAGCGCAAGCAGGCGGAGGAGGCAATAAGAGACTCTGAGGAAAGATATAGGAGCCTGGTAAACAACGTTAAGTTAGGCATCCTCAGGTCGACACCAGGACCCCCGGGAAGAGTCCTGGAAGCAAATCCAGCCATGGAAGAGATTACCGGCTACTCCAGGGAAGAATTGCTGGCGATGGATATGGAAGAGCTTTACGTCCATCTCGAAGAGAGGAAGGTTCTCATGGAAGAATTAGCCTCAGCTAAGGGGACGGTAGCCCGGGAACTTCGCTGGAGAAAGCGGGATGGCAGTGAAATTGTGGTATTAAATAGAGTGAATGCGGTGAGAGACGATGCTGGCAAGATTCTCTACTTTGATACCATTTTTGAGGACATCACCGAGCGCAGGCAGGCGGAGGAGAGGGAGAGACAGCTGCAACAGAAGCTTAACCTGTCCAGTCGGCTGGCTTCTATCGGCATGCTGGCCGCCGGTGTTGCCCACGAGATAAATAACCCTCTCACCGGGATACTGGGATTTTCGGAGCGGCTGTTGAGAAAAAGCACCGATGAGAAAGCCAGGCAGGATTTAGAAAGGATTTACAATGAAGCTAAGCGGGCGTCCAGGGTAGTAATAAATCTCCTGACCTTTGCCCGCCGCCACGAGTCAAAGAAGGAATACGTAGACATAAATGATGTTTTGAAAATGGCTCTGGAATTAATGGCTTACGGACTGGAAACCGGTAATATTGAAGTTACGCTAGACCTCGCCTCTGACCCTCCCAAGACAATGGCTGACCTTGATAAAATTGAGGAGGTTTTCTTGAACATCATTTTGAACGCCGAACAGGCTATAACCGAGGCAAACCAGGGGGGAAGGCTCGATATCAAGACGCAGAAGATAAAAGACTATCTAAGAATTTCCTTTGCCAATGATGGCCCCGGGATTCCCGCCGAACAGCTGGATAAAGTCTTTGACCCCTTCTTCACCACCAGGGAGGAAAAGGGTGGCACCGGGCTGGGGCTAAGTGTCTGTCACGGTATTGTGACCGAGCATGGTGGCAGGATATATATCAAAAGCAAACCCGGGAAAGGAGCCACATTCTTTGTCGAATTGCCACTTACAGGTGAAAAGACAGATGAGGTTAAGCACAGGTATTGACAATTGGCTAAGATGTGTGTTAGGATGTGACAGTTGGGTATATGTTTGGTAACATGAGAGAAGAAGATAATACTTGGCAAATGACCGTGGGTCATTAGTATTAAAGGTGGGGAGGGTAGCGTTGAAGAAGGCAGGTTCAGGCGCATCAGGAGGCGAAGAGCCCTTAACACCGCTACAGGAACGGTTTCTTAGGTCAGGTCTTAAGGACCTTAAGGTCGCTGAAATCGTTGAATTGCTCCTGTTATGCCCGGAATTATCCCCCCAGGAAGGTAGGAAGCTGGCAAAGCAGGTTCTGGAAAGATTTAAAACCCTGAGGGAGCTTGTGGGAGCTGACCCGGGGGAGCTACGCCAGGCTGGGATTACTCCACAGGGTATTCTTCATATTAAGTTTGTGCGGGAAATAGCCAAAGAGGTTCTCAAAGAGAAGATTAAGGAACGACCTGCCTATACCTCCCCCCAGGATATTTTTGACTATCTCAGCTACTCCATGCGAGACCTCAATAAAGAGGTATTTAAGGTTATTTATCTGAACAAGGCACACCAGATTATTGATACCCATGACCTCTTTGAAGGGACGCTGGATGGCATTCCCATCTCTCCCCGCGAGATTGTAGAAAGTACTATTAAATCTAACGCCGCCGCCCTGATATTTGCCCATAATCACCCCTCTGGCGACCCCGCCCCCAGCCGCAGTGATAAGCAGCTAACCCGGGACCTGGTCTTTATGGGGAATATTGTGCAGATTAAGGTCTTAGACCATATCATAGTGGGCGAGAATACCTACTTTAGCTTTGCCGACGAAGGGCTGATTGAGAAATATGAGGATAGTTTCCTAAACCTGAAAATAAAGAGCGCACTTGACCTTACCCCATATGTCAAAAGGCGGGATAAAGTTCTCGCTCACTCGGTTAACTAGGTACTGTGGTTAAAGAGACCTAGAACCGAGGCTTTTCCGTTAACCTAAAATGTTGTTTGCCTGATGCTGGCTGAGGCTTCCAGTTTGAGAAGGCGTCTTTTCATCTCCACGCCGCCGCTGAAGCCACCAAGTCGGCCGTCAACATTTACTACCCGGTGGCAGGGGATGATAATCGGTAGCGGGTTTCGGGCTAGAGCCTGTCCCACCGCCCGGGCGGCTCCCGGCTTCCCAATCTGCTCAGCTACCCAGATATAGCTCCTGGTGTCGCCGTAAGGGATAAGCCTGGTTATCTCCCATACCCGCCGCTGGAAGGGGGTGGCGTCGGATAGGTCAAGCTCGTCAGGGAAGGCTACCTGGCCACCATTAAAGTAAATCCGAAAACGTTCTATTAAGCCATTAAATAGATTAGGCGACCACTTAGCGTAGGTTGCCCGCTCAGCTAATAGCTTGAGGGCGGCTTGGGATGAAGGTTGGGGTAGAGCAGTTTGTATCAGCCCTTTTTTCGAGCCCAGCATCCCAACCCAACCCATATTGGTGCTGAAGGTGATGTATTTTAGCTCTCCGGTCATTTACTATTTCAGGGATAAACCGCACTTATCTCTTAGCCTAACTTGGGTTCGATGAGACCGTAGTTATTATCCTTACGGCGATATAACAGGTTAAGCTCTTCGGTATCGGCGTTAAAGAAGAGGAAGAAGTCATGACCTAAAATCTCCATCTGGTCAATAGCTTCATCTACCGCCATTGGCTTGATGGTGAACTGCTTGACCTTGACCACCTTTTCTAGTGGTTTAGCGGTTGCCATTGCTTCATTGACTCCACTTCGGATGGATGAGTTACTCTTTTTACCCTTTCTTTTGTCATAAAGCTTTCCCTTGTAGTGCTCTATGCGCCGACTCATAACCGCGGCTACCTTATCAATGGCGGTGAACAGGTCAGCCCCTCTCTCTTCGCTGCGAATTAGGGTGCCGTTGCTATCTACGGTTACCTGTACGACGAAGTGCTGTTGGGAAGACCTGGTTTTCTCTCGGGACAATTCTACCTTGGATTCTACAATGTTAGGCAGGTAGTGGTTGAGCTTACCTATCTTGCGCTCGATGTAGTGACGCACCTCTGATGATAGCTCCATATTCCTGCTGGTTATCTGTAACTCCATCTAGCCACGCTCCTCGTGTAATTCTTTTAAATTTCCTTAGCTAGGGTTAACCCCCAAACTGAGGTAGCCTCATCGGCTTTTAGTGCTGCCGCACCGGCATCAAGGGTAGCCCCAGAGGTGGCGACGTCATCTATAAGTAATACCTGCTTGCCCTTTAGTCGGTGGTCACGGCAGGCAAAGGCGCCAGCTACATTGCGTCTTCGTTCGGCTACAGTTTTTGTTTTCGTCTGGGGGATGGCATGCCGCTGGCGGACGAGACAGTCATCTACTACCGGTAGCTTAGTGAGCTTAGCTAGCTCCTGAGCCAGCAGGCTGGATTGATTATAGCCACGCTCCCTTAGTCGTTTCTGATGTATTGGCACTGGTACCAGAACCTCCCCCGGTATGGGATTGGTGGTGAGGTAGTCACTTAATAATTTGGCCAGTGGTTCAGCTAGGGTTCTGAGGTTTCTATATTTTAGTTGGTGGATGGCCTGGCGGATTACTCCATCAAACCGGAACGGGGTGCGGACGCCGTCTATGGTGGCTTGCCAGCTAATGCAGCTGGGGCAAAGTATGCCGTTGGACTGGGGTTTACCGCATTGGGGACAGAGTGGCGGCATAACCCGAGGGAGTGACTGATAGCAGGCATGGCAAATGAAATCACCCTCCTTACCACAGCCAACGCACCATCTGGGAAACAACAAGTCAAGCGCAATCCTCTTGAGTTTTACTACTTGAGGAAGCACCGTCAAAACTATCACCTACCATCTGAAGTTCGGGGAAACTAGCGGTATTTGAGTGGTTAGCGGGAGCGGCTGCTGTGGAGCGTTCCGCTCATGATGGGTTCATTAATATAGACATCCCCATTCCTGATTTTCAGGTTAAAGCCACAATCAGGATTGGTGCAAACCCAGGCTTTGTAATGAATAGCTGCCCCTTGGCTACCAAAATCAGACAGGGGTACCAGGTCTCCGGTATTACACTTCTGACACTTAGGGAAATTAATTTGGTCCATTAAGTCCACCTCCCAACCAGGGTTGAATTTTTTATAGTATACACTAGGTGGTTAGCCGTTGACAAGAGCTTCTGGTGGGATTATTTGGCCCCACCCATTCAGATTTTATTTAGTGGCCTATCGCTCTTGAACCTGACTAGACTAAGGCGACTATAAATGGCCCCTCCTCTGGTTAGCTGGCTCCTCATCAGACTGATGGCATCCACTTCAATATCGCCGGCTTCAAATCTGGTGCTGGCTATCAGCTTTCCAAATCTTTGCCGGTCATCTAACGATGTCCGGTTGCTGAGGCGGGCTAGGGTCAAGTGTGGGGTAAAGGACCGTGACTCAGGAGTAAAGCCCAGTGGAGTCAGGTTAGACTCAAGGCGCTCCTGTAACTGGCTTATCTTGCCTACCTCCCCGCTCATTCCCACCCAGGCTACCTGAGCCCGCTTTAAATTAGGGAAAACTCCCAGTTCGCTAGCCCTCAGGTGAAAGGGGGTTATCCCCCGAGCTGACTCCTCGATTACTCCGGTTATAGCTGCGGTCATGTCGACGGCGATATTGCCCAGGAACTTGAGTGTCAGGTGAATACTATCGGGCCTAACCCACTTCACCCAGGGCTGTTCCTCCGCTTTCAGTTGAGCTTCAAGCTGAGCAAGTTTTAGCTTTAACTCAGCCGGTAGCTCAATGGCAATGAAACAACGAATCTGCTCCATACTCAGGCCTTATTATTCGGTTCGCTTTCAATATTAAGTAGCCGCTGGGCATTACCTGATAGAATTAAACTCTTAGTTTCTCTAGGTAAGTCCAGGGAATTAATCTCCTTAAGTAACTGCCCCTGGGCTAACAGTGGCCAGTCGCTACCGAAGAGGACCTTATCGCTACCCACAAGCTGGGTAACCTGATGGTATACTTGAGGGCGGTATAAAAGGGGTGAGGCGGCGGTATCAAAAAAGACGTTTTTCATCGCTCTTTTCACCTCGGGCATTAGAGCGTAGAAGGGTAGGCCGCCGCCCCAGTGAGCGCCGACAATGGTCACATCGGGGAAGCTGGTAATCAAGGAGTAGAGCATGGCTGGAGTAATGCCCCCCTTCCCCGGATACTCATGGCCAACGGGTTCAGAAGCGTGAATGAGAAGGATTAGTTTGTGCTTTCTTATTACCTCAATGAAGGGTGTCATCACTTGACTGTCGGTTAGGTCCAGTAGTTGCATATCCGGTCTGAGTTCACCAATCCCCTTTATCCCACCACTGACACAGCGCTGGACTTCAGCTATGGCGGCTTCATGCGAGCGTGGCTGAACTGCGCCGAAGCCAATTAAGCGGTTGGGGTAACGGGCGATTGACTCCAGGATGTAGTCGTTGGTCTCAACACAGAGCTCGTGGGTCGTCCAGCCAATGTTCACAATGACGGATTTATCCACCCCGTCTTTATCCATGCTGGCAACGAGTTCATCAGCCGTGGCGAGCTTAGCATCCTTTCGGGCATATAGCAGGGCAAAGCAAGGGTCGGCATTGATATAGTTATCGCGGTTTTTCTTTATCTTGGGTGGGAATACGTGAGTATGGAAGTCAATAATCATGTAGTAGAAATCCTTACTGCGGCTTAGATAGGGTGCCAGCTTATTCCGTCGGTGGCGCTGGTGCTGGTGCTTCTTCTATCTCGACCTTAGCCACTTCCTCTTCTACTTTCGCCGCCTTTTCACTGACCTTAGCTATTAGCTGGTTAGGGTTATTAGCTACGGTAATAGCCGGGTCTAAAACAAGGTCTTTTACATGGATTGCCTGCTCCACCTCCTCGAGGGGGCTCAAGTCAACCCTTATCTCTGGTGGCAACTTATCGGGCAGGCACTCAACACTCAAACTGGCAAGAGTCTGCGCCAGTAAACGTCCCTTTACTGTCATCGCCGGCGCCTCACCAACTAAGACAATGGGAATATCGGCTTTTATCTTCTCGGTCTTTCTTACCTGATAGAAATCGACGTGAAGAAGTTGCTTCCCGAATACGTCTTTTTGAATCTCGCGGACGAGCACCTTTCTGGGTCGCTTTTCGGAATCAATCTCAAGGTTAAAAAGCGTGGTCATACCGGCTTGAGCTATAAGGTGCTGAAGTTCGGCAGTATCGCACTGTAGTGCCAGGGATTTAAGACTGTGTCCAAAGAGATGAGCCGGGGTTATACCCTGGCGGCGCAGAAATCTAGTCTTCTTACCTAATATGTCTCGGGTGATGGCTTTTAGCGTTAGACCCTCCATTTATTACCTCCTTCTATCCTTTACTATTTAAGCAGAGATTAGGTGCGAAAATCAAACCAAGGCTGGGGGCCTGGAAGGGGGTGAGGACTGCACTTGGCTTGGTGGTCTGGATAATAAAGGATAAGCCTTATCCTGGTGTTTAGGCTAATCCTAGTCGGGAGAAGAGAAGTGGCGACCCTAGCATTGGAACACCGTCTTGTGCTTAACTGCATCCTCAAAATCTTGCTTTAACTGAGGATAAAGTATGGCGCCTTTAAAATTTCGGGGAATTGGTGCTAGGCGCAAATAATCAGGATGGCTGCCTTTGGAAACCATCCTGGATGCCTTTGCCAGAAAAGTTGCCTCTAGCTCTGAGGCAATATGGCTTGCCTCCTGACTGAGATCGATGGTTACGCAACAACTATCTTCATGTTCACTTTCTAACCGGAGACCAATTATGGCAAGTTGAAATTGTGTCGGCTCCAGGTGAAAGTTTGCCACCAGAAACTTGCCCAGCTCGGCAGCCACCTGGTCGTAGGCGTAGTTAGCCCCCCCGCGGATAAGAAGCTCAGAATCTCGGGACATCCAGTAGTAGTCTAGCTTACCATCTCTTTTGTTCCTCAAGGCAAAGGCAATATCTCTAAGACCGACATACCAGCCTTCCCTGAAAGCAGCCTCCGTGGCTTTAGCATCATCAACGTAGCCGCTCATGATATTTGGCCCCTGGGTGATTAGGTATCCCGGCTCGCCGATTTGGCACTCATGCATATAGTCATCTCGCTCCGGGTCAATGGACTTCACTACTTTGACCCGGGTAAAGGGGAAGTGCTCCCGACCTATGTAATAGCCGGTCACATCTTCACCTTGATAGTGGTGTGACCATCCCGCCTCAAACGCCGCTAGGAGTTCATGGTGAGACATTACCGTTGGGGTAGCCATTACCTCAAGGCAGGTCTCAGTGGAGCCAAAACGCACGTGCGGCAAGCGATGGCTAAACTTGAGGATACTCTTTATTGTTTTCGGTCCCACCGGAGCCGACCCAATCAGGATATCGGTTTTGCTTAGCGCTTCCTTAATCTTGGCCTCTTCAACCGGTAATCGTGATTCAGCAGCGAGGGATTCCAGAAAATCAATATGGCGAGAAACCAGGGCGGTAATGAGCCAGTCACGCTTTGTGGAAGCTACTTCGGTAAGTATTTCCCAGTAGGGTGTCGTATAGCGTTCCAGCAGATGGATTATCGCCTGGCTTCGACTCAGCCCCCAATCTGATAAAACGGTTGAATTAACGTGGTGCAGGGGGTTGATTAATAGTAAATCTAATCCGGCGGTGTTTGATATACCAAAATACTGTTCAAAGATAAGCCGACTACTTAGCAGGCTCTGGTGGGATAGGCCGACCCCTCGGGGTTTACCCGTGGTGCCGGAGGTAAAAATGACTATTCGTTCATCATCCCAGGCAAGTCCTGGGGAAACCCACCCGCCAGCCGGTTTACAGCGCTCAATTTCTTCGGCTTCAAGAAAGGATATATTGGCTAGGTTGGGCTTTAGCGTCTCCACCCGGCTGGCAAGACTGCTGTCATAGATGAGCAGTTTTGAACCGGTTACGGTTGCTTTATAACAGATACGTTCATTATCGTCTGCCTGCCAATTAATAGTAACCGGCACACATCCTACCAGAACCGCTGCCAGCCTAAATGCCAGGTCGTATAAGCTATTAGAGGCAAAGAAATGAACCACCCGGCTGCCCTTTGATATCCCAAGCTGGCTAAGATGTGCCGCCGCTGAATCGGCAAGTTCCCAGAACTCCCCTCTGGTCAGGCTCCGCTTTTCAACCTGCCCTTGACTAAAGGTATAGTAATTCAGGAAAGGATGGGCTCGTTCCCTAAAGGCGATCTGATATTCCTCTAATGGGGAGGAGACGGGGCTTAAAGAGGTAACCGGCCTTCCCGTGGTTAAACTGTATAGCTCCTTTTTATTTATGACGGTATCTTTAGGCACTTATCTACCTCCCTCCTCGATCTAAAGAATCAGATTGCCGACTAAGTTATTCTTGACTGCCAAAAGACCGCACCGCTAGAAGGATCATAACTACCCCAAATGCTGCCAGTATACCAACATTATTCCAGAGTGACATGGTGTGCCCAAACAAATTGAGTTCAAAAGCAGGTCCTCCCAGTGCTACCTGACGGATGGTGGCGATACCATAGGTCGCTGGGTTTATCTTGGTCAGGATGCTCATCCACAGGGGTACCTCTTCGACCGGAAAGAATACCCCAGATAGGAACATCATCGGGAAGGTTATCATTGGCATTATCGCCTGAAAAGCCTCCATGGTCTTGATACGTGTCGCCAGCAGAACACCGAAAGAGCCCATGGCAATAGCCAGCAGAAACATCAGTGGTAGGAGCCTCAGTACTATTCCCGGAGAAAGGGAAACTCCAATTAAGGGAGCAAATAATAGGATTATTGCCCCCTGGATTATGGCGATAGTTGCGGCACCCAGTGTCTTCCCGGCGGCTACCGAGGCGCGGCTGATCGGTGCCACCAGCACTTCCTTTAGGAAGCCAAACTCGCGGTCCCAGACTACCGACACGCCGGACATAAAAGAGGTCATGAGCACGGTCATACCAATTATGCCCGGGAAGATGAATTGTGCAAAATTAACCCCGGGACCCAAAATACCCATCCGACTACTGAGACCGCTGCCAAAAACAAACAGGAATAGGAGGGGTAGGGCGATAGCTCCGATCAGGCGTACCCTATCATGCCAGAAGCGAAGCATGTCACGATACCAGATGATGTAAACGCCACGCAGATTATTCATCACTCCCTCCTAGCGTCGCATGCGGCGGCCGTGTTGTCGAACCAGAGCCTTGAACACGTCACTAACCTCCTCCTCCCTTATTTCCCGACCGGTGAGCTTGAGAAAGACGTCATCCAGGCTGGGGTGACGCAGACTGATACTCACTATTTTGGTGCCAAATTCCTTGATGAAGGCAGGCATAAACTCCTCACCCTTGTCTACTTCAAAGACAATGGCATCGTTATCAGTTCTGACATCAATCTGGTAGCGACGCCTGATTTCTTCAGCAGCTCTGTCGTTATCGTCGGTTTTCACCGAGATTATGTCCTTACTGACCAGGCGTTTGAGCCTCTTCGGGGTATCCAGGGCAACGATTTTCCCATAGTCCATGATTGCAATGCGGTCGGCGTTTTCAGCCTCGTCCATATAGTGAGTGGTCAGGAAGATGGTAGTCCCCTCACGCTTTCGCAGCTCAAGTATGTATTCCCATAGGCGGTTGCGGGTTTGCGGGTCCAGCCCCAGGGTGGGCTCGTCGAGGAAGAGCACCTTGGGGTAATGGAGTAGTCCTCTAGCCAGCTCCAGGCGGCGTTTCATACCTCCGGAGTAGGTATGTACCTCGTTGTGCCGCTTGTCCCAGAGCTCGGTCATTCTGAGCATCTGCTCAATCCGCTGCTGACGAATATCAGCCGGCACATTATACACCAGGGCATGAAAATACAGGTTCTGTAACCCGCTGAGCCGCTCATCGAGACTAGGGTCCTGAAAGACCAGTCCGATTGACTGGCGCACCTGGCTCTGCTGGCGCACCACGTCAAAGCCATTAACGGTGGCTTTGCCTGATGTCGGTTTAGCCAGGGTGCACAGAATGTTAATCGTGGTCGTCTTTCCGGCCCCATTCGGACCCAGAAAGCCAAAGATTTCCCCGGGAGGTATCTGGAAGCTAATGTTTTCCACGGCAACCAGTTCACCAAATTTTTTGACCAGATTCTCCACGGTTATAATGTAATCGCTCATCTATCTCCTATTTAAAATAAATAGCTAATGTATAGTCGTTGCCTTGGATGCCGTGTCGGATGCGAACAGAATCCTGGCACTGGATATAAACCTTACTGGTGCTACTATTGTAACATTTTAGGCGCCTTGTTGTTTAGCCGTAAGAGGAGGGTATAAATCTAGGGATTCAGACACGATTACGGAATGTATCTTTAAGCGCTCCAGTGCCCTCTGGCTAGGCTTTCCCGGTCGGGAAGGATGCCTAGCTACCTCAGCGCATTTTCTAGTTTAATCCATTAGCGGGTAGATAGCAAGCAGTAACCTCAGAGAGCTTTGTGAAAGGGGCAGGTATATTGATGTAACCCGATATATAGCGTATCATAACAAACGTAACTACCAGCGGAGGTGTAAATAATGTATAAAAAGATGCTCGTTCCGTTAGACGGTTCGGAACTATCTGAAGTTGTCTTCCCTTATGCTAAGGAGCTAGCCGGGAGACTGGGTTTAGATGTAATTCTACTTCACGTTCACAGCCCAGAGGAGGGCAAAACAAGACCCCTATATCGGGCTTATATTGAGCATAAAGCTGAGCTTATAAAGCGCCAGTCGCAAGAGGTGCAGGGAAAGGTAGGGATTGAGCCTGGAGGCAAGGTGCTGGAAGTGCAGGGTGAACTTGTCGTCGGCTACCCGGCTGAGGAAATCCTTCGTTATGCTGATGAGCGTGATATTGACCTGATTCTCATGGCCACTCACGGACGCTCTGGAATCCGTCGATGGGTCATGGGTAGTGTAGCGGATAAGGTTCTCCGTGCCTCAAACGTCCCTGTCTGGCTGGTCCGAACCGAGATTCCGGAAGGTATTGTCTACGACAAATGGCCAAAAAGAACGATGCTGGTTCCGCTGGATGGTTCAGAACTGGCCGAAACCGTCCTTCCCCACGTTGAAGCCTTAGCCAAACAGCGGGGTGCTGAACTAGTGGATGTAGTTCTACTACGGGTTTGTGAATCGGGGGCTGCGCTAGGTTACTACCCACCTAGTGCCCGGTTTGAAACTCCTACCGGTGCCGTTCATGTAATGCCGCAGGAGTATGCACGTGGTGAAGCGGCTAAGTATAAGATATTAGCCGAGCAATATCTGGCTGCAATAGAGCAGCGGCTCAAGGATGCTGGTCTTAGAGTACGTGCCGAGGTGCGAGCCGGTGAACCTGCGGAAGAGATTGTTGACTACGCCAATACCAATCCCTTTAATCTCATTGTCATGTCAACCCATGCCCGCTCCGGATTCAGCCGATGGGCCTATGGCAGCGTTGCCACCAAGGTCCTGCAAGGGGTCTCTAGCCCAATATTTCTGGTGAGGACTCGACAACCGGAATCGGCTTAAGATTGAGTAAGGTAGTATTACTTGGGAGCTTATCTGATGACCAAAGGGGCAGCATTATTGAGGGCTACCACTTACCATAATTCTCCAAGAGAGAGCCTTTAGTTTGCCAAGGTCTGCGTTTACTTCTGGCACTGGCGAAGCGAGGTATTGCTTATGGGATATCCCGCGGAGAGGTAGCTATGGCTGGTGAAATCAATATAGTATATCCGTCGCAATATGAAACCGAGGTGCTGCTGAAGGACGGCTCCAGAATGAGGCTGAGACCAATCAAGAGGGAAGATATTGAGCGGTGGCTTGCCTTTATATCCCGGCTTAGCCCTCGTACTAAGTACCTGCGCTTCTATCATATCCCGGCACTTGGCCGCGAGGATGCCATCCGATTCTGCACGGTGGACTACAAGGATACCTTTGCCTTTGTTGCCGAAGTGCTGAGGGGACAGCGCGAGGACATAGTAGCTATTGGGCGTTACTACCGGTTGCCTAAAAAGTCCACCGCCGAGGTAGCTTTCGTCATTGAGGACTCCTATCAGGGAAGGGGTATTGGCACCAGGCTTATGGAGTGGTTAGCCAATGTGGCCCGCGACAGTGGCATTACTGATTTTGAAGCCAGCGTGTTAGCTGAAAATGAAGAGATGATGACTGTTTTTCGAGACTATGGCTTTCATATCATCAGCCGTCTTGAGGAGGGTGAATACTACGTTACCTTTCCTATAGCCCGTACCAGAAGAGTGGTGAAGAAGGAGGAAGAGAGGGAGCGCATCTCAACGCTAGCCTCGCTTAGTTTTATCCTATCGCCACGCTCAATAGCCGTGATTGGTGCTTCAAGGAGCCCAGACACTATCGGGAACCTCTTTTTTGAGTGTTTGATGAAGAGTGGTTTTTCTGGAGTGGTCTATCCAGTGAACCCTAAAGCAGAAGCAGTGATGTCGGTAAAGGCATATCCATCAGTGCTTGATATCCCAGGCAAGGTTGATCTGGCGGTTATTATAGTACCGGCGCAGTTTGTGGTTAAGGTCGCTGATGAGTGTGGGGGCAAGGGTGTTCGTTCCTTGATTGTCATCTCCGATGGCTTTAGGGAGGTGGGGAAGGAGGGGGCAGCCCGAGAGGAGGAACTGCGCTATGTTACGCTGGGCCACGGCATGCGACTGGTAGGACCAAATTGTATGGGGGTCATTAATACTGAGCCGGCAGTAAAAATGAACGCCAGCTTCTCACCCTACTATCCGCCGCACGGGAACATCGGGTTCCTCTCTCAGAGTGGGGCTATGGGGCTGGCCATCTTGGACTACGCCAGGAAGTTTAATATGGGCATTTCCAGCTTCGTAAGTGTGGGGAATCGCGCTGATATCTCTTCCAATGACCTTTTGCAGTATTGGGAGCAAGACCCAGCAACCCGGGTTATCTTACTTTACTTGGAGTCATTTGGTAATCCGCGCAAGTTTGGCCGTATTGCCCGCCGGGTATCAGCTATCAAGCCGATAGTTGCTGTCAAGAGTGGCACAACTGCCGCGGGGTCGCGTGCTGCCTCATCGCATACCGGAGCCTTGGCTACTTCTGAGATAGCCTCCGAGGCTCTCTTTCGTCAGGCTGGTATCATCAAGGTAGGTACCATGGCAGAGCTTTTCGATGTGGCAATACTGCTGGCTAACCAGCCGGTGCCCAAGGGTAGGAAGGTGGTCATATTAACTAACGGAGGTGGTCCGGGGGTGCTAGCAGCTGATGCCTGTGAGAATAACGGCCTGATTCTGCCGCAGTTCTCTCCAGAAACACAGCATAAACTGGCGTCGATTATTAAGCGTATTAGCTCATTTTTTAATCCTCTCGATGTTACTGCCGGTGCTACCCAGGACGAGTTCTCCGCGGTGTTGAAGGTGCTTGCCGGTGATAAGGATTTTGACGCTGCTATCGTGCTGGCGACACCACCGACTACTATTCCCTCAGAAGCAATAGGAAATGCTATAAGGCAAGCAGCACCTGCTTTCAAGCGTAATGAGAAGCCGTTACTGGCATGTCTTATGGGACGGGAGGGCTCCGCTAGAAATTTGGTCGCTGGTAGTAACTGCATACCTTGTTATGATTTCCCTGAGGATGCTGTCTCGGCGCTGGCTAAGGTGGCTGGATATGGTGAGCTGTTGACTAGACCCAAGGGTACTATTCCCAGGATTCGGGGAATCAAGCGGGAGAGGGCATGCCGGATTGTTAAATCAGCGCTAACCCGCACTGCCCGGAGACCGCTATGGCTTTCGGCGGAGGAGATAGCTGAGTTAGTCAATTGTTATGGTATACGAATTACTGAGACGCTAGTCGCTAGAACGGCAGCTGAGGCGGCTAATTTAGCCTCGATGACAGGCTTTCCGGTTGCCATCAAGCTTGCCTCGTCTACTATCGTGCACAAAACTGATGTCGGTGGGGTGATACTTGACCTCAAATCGGAGAACGAGGCGAAGAATGCCTTTGGGAATATTAAGGCTAGGCTTGTTGAAATCGGTCGTCAGCATGAGATGGAGGGAGTTACCGTCCAGCGTATGGTAACGGGAGGTATTGAAGCTATCGTCGGGGTTACTGAGGACCCGTCATTTGGACCGCTAATAATGTTTGGCCTTGGTGGGATATATGCCGAACTGTTAAAGGATGTTGCCGTTAGATTACACCCGCTCACTGATTTGGATGCTAGAGAACTGATAAGCTCGATTAAGATGGCCAAGTTATTTCAAGGCTTCCGAGGGGCACCGGTCAGTGACACTGAAGCTCTGGAGGACCTGCTGCTCAGACTCTCGGCTCTGGTTGAAGATATTCCCCAGATTTCAGAGCTGGACTTTAATCCAGTGAAGGTGATGCCATTGGGGGAGGGTTATTGGGTGGTTGATGCCAGGATTATGCTAAGATAAAGATAGCGATACTCTAGTCCGTACCGCTCTGGGATGAGCGATGGTTGGCAGCAAGGAATAAACATCCCCTCAGCAAGCTGGGGGGGCATTGCAGGGAAGGGAGAGGACGAGGCTACCCCAACCTGCGATTCATCCCCGCAGCAAGCTGCGGGGTATTCTCGCTGGAATTTTATAAAAATAGGAGTAGACGGGGGCTTTATAGGTAAGCTTCATAGATATATAGACTCCTGTAGATATTCCGAGGACTAAGCTGATGAGAGTTATTTTGTACACCGGTAAGGGTGGAGTAGGCAAGACTAGTGTGGCGGCGGCTACTGCGTTACGCTCGGCAGATTTAGGCTACAAAACTATTGTTCTCAGCACCGATGCGGCTCACAGTCTTTCCGACTCTTTTGATTTCCCTCTGGGCAATGAGCCACGGCTCATAATTCCAAATCTTTGGGGGCAGGAAACCGACCTGGCTCAGACCCTGGAGTATAGCCGGAGAGAGATTCACAATTATTTGTCAGCGCTTCTAGCTTGGCGGGGAGTAGATGACGTGGTCGCTGAGGAGATAGCCTTTTCTCCCGGAATGGAGGAACTAGCTAATCTATTATATATTCTTCATTATCAGGATGTAGGAGACTATGATGTCATTATTGTCGACTGTGCCCCCACCGGGGAGACACTGCGTCTGCTCAGTGTTCCTGAGATGCTTAATTGGTGGATGAAACGGCTGTTTCCTATCGGGCGGAAGATTATCACCGGGATGCGTCCCCTGATGAGGACAATAACGAGTATGCCTCTTCCAGATGATGGGGTTTTGAAATCAATTGAAGACCTCTACTCCAGGCTCAAAAGGATACAGACCCTACTTACCGATGCTGAAATAACTTCAGTACGCTTAGTGGTTAACCCGGAAAAGATGGTGATTAAAGAAGCCCAGCGCAGTTTTACCTATTTTAATCTCTACGGCTATTTCACCGACCTTATTATCTGTAATCGCCTGCTTCCGGACAGGGTTAAGGACAGCTATTTTCGGGTGTGGAAGGATAACCAAAGAAAATATCACCAGGTAATTGAGGAGGATTTTGCCCCGCTACCTATCTTAGATGCCCCTCTTTTTAAGCGGGAGATAGTGGGCAAAGCGATGCTGCGGACTATGGCGGAGGCGCTTTATGGAGAAAAAGATCCCACCGCAGTTTTCTCTCGGGGGCAGGTTCAAAGTATCCAGATGGAGGATAAACACTATGTCCTCACTCTTGCCCTGCCTTTCGCAAGTAAGGAGCCGGTATCTTTAATACAGAATGGTGATGAGCTTACCATTCAGGTGGCTGGTTTTAGGCGAAATGTCATTCTGCCTCGCTCTCTGGTTGGACTGACAATCAGCGAGGCGAAACTGGAGGCGGATAGGCTAAGGATTCAATTCCAACAGGGTAGAACCAAGGGCCGGAAGCAGTCATAAAAGAATAGGGGAGGTGAACTATGAAGGACAGCATTTTTGAGGTGGAGTATCGTCCGGGAGAGGAAGTAGTGCTGCGTTTTAAATCAGCGAGGCTTCGGGGCTTGCCCGATTCTACCCGGCGGCACCTATTAGCCGGCGGCAGGGAAGCGCTGCTGGCACTGCGCACCATGCTCGACAGTACAATTGAGAGAGCGGAGAAGGCGGAAAAAGCACCGCGTAGAAAGAGAACTAAGGTTAAGGTTCAGTAGAGCTTCCCCTCCAACTCACGGTAACTTAAGAGATGACTTTTATGGAGGATAACCCCGTCTTTTTTAAGCCCTGGTAATGAGCTATCTTCCTGAGCCTGTTTAGGGATTAAATATATGGCGGGGCGAATTTATAATGCATTGTAATGGAATCTCCGCCCATGAGCCATAGTCTCCAGTCTATTTTGGGTTACCATAGATATGCCTTACTGATTGATACAACGCTGGACACTGAGTGGATGGTATGATAAACTGACTTAGACAAGTGGCGAAAGGAGCGAGGAATTTCGTAAGGAGGTTTTAAGTGCTCTGAAACTGCGAAGAATGGTAATGTAAGGTGGGAATTTCTGTCTGTCTTACCCCCTGCAAGTTGATAACAATATCAATCGCTCCATCTCCGCAAATTAGCCTGAGTCTCTAGCATTCCCCATCTATTAGTTTTTTCAAGGCCACTTCTCCCATCTCAAGTGCTACCTCATTTCTGGATTTATTCCCGCATTGATAGTCTGAGTGGTCTATTTTTATATTTTTTTGCGGACAGCAGAATTTTTTATGTGTCTTCGTATGTTGGATAAAGCGGTGGGCTAAAGAATATGTTGGCTATAAGAAACCGAAACGATATTGATATACAGCAGGTATTACGCAATATTGGGTATGGTAATAATTGCCAGCCCCCGGCTCGTATTGAGTCTCTGATAGATGATTACGTAGAAAATGTTTACCATCTCATTGAGCCGTCATACTCATGTGTCATCAGGGATATTATGCTGGTTCAGGGAGCCAGTGTGGTTATCGACGGTTCGATAATCTTTGAGAGCGAGGTTGTCGCTCGGCTGCTGGAGCGGTGCGGTAAGGTTGCCGTGTTTCTCGCGACCATAGGTAATCGCCTGGAGGAAATGGTCCATCTGCTGGCTAAGGATAGGCGCATGCTTCAGGCGACCGTGCTGGATGCTATCGGCTCAGACGTAGTTGAGAAGGCAGTCGATTTTGTACAGGGTAGGATTGGTCAGGCGGCTAGCTTTGATGGATTTGGCATAAGCCGCCGTTTTAGCCCCGGCTATTGCGATTGGGACGTAAGCCAGCAGACGATAGTCTTCCAGGCTGTGGACGGAGAGTCTGCTGGAGTTCATCTGACGGAGGGATGTCTGATGCTACCCCGTAAATCAATATCAGGCATTATCGGTATTGGCCCGGCTAACAGCGTAGAGAATTATAACCCCTGTCGTACCTGCCACAAGCAGGATTGCCCAGGTAGGAGGTAGAACCCAGAATATGATTCGATGGGGATTACACGGAGGTAAATATAAATAGGTGATTAGAAAAGGATTAGCCGGAGGTAGCTTCAAGCCCCTTACTGAAGAGTCGGTGCGCAGAGTGCATCAGACGGCGATGCGGGTAATGGAGGAGGTCGGCTTTGAGGTAAACTCGCCGGCAGCATTGGAGCTATTTAGGGAGGCTGGGGCTCAAGTCGAGAGAGAGAAGCGTCGGGTGTGTCTAGCCCGGAAGAAGGCCTTGGAACTGATAGAGATGGCACCGTCAGAGGTTAGGCTCTGCGGCCAAGACGAGAAGCATGATATACTCCTGGGCGGGAATCGGGTCTATGCGGGGACAGGGGGAACGGCCCTCTATATCTATGAGCCAGATACCGGTCAGAGGAGACTGGCTAGCCTGGTAGACTTAAGGCGAATCGCCAGGTTAGTCAACCGGTTGGAAAACATTCACCTGTTTATGCTGCCTACCTATCCCAGTGAATTACCCATAGAGCAGGTAGATGTAAACCGTTTCTTTGCCGGGCTGGATAACACCACCAAGCATGTTATGGGGGGCGTTTACACCCTTGAGGGGGTGAAGCAGGTGATACGGCTGGCGGAGATTGTCGCTGGCTCTCGGGAAGCGCTACGGCAACGCCCCCTTATCTCGATGATAACCTGTAGCATCAGCCCCCTGAAGATGGATGGACAGTATGGTGACCTGGTAGTAGCCATTGCCCGAAGTGGCATCCCCCTGGTCTGTCCTGCTGAGCCACTGTGCGGGGCAACCTCACCGATTACGCTGGCGGGTAACCTGGTGATTCAGACGGTGGATTCCTTGATGGGGGTAATACTAACCCAGATTGCTAGTCCGGGAACACCGGTTATCTTCGGCTCGGTGGCTACCAGCACTGACCTGAGGAACCTAAACTACCTTGCCGGTTCAGTGGAGATGGGCTTGCTCAATGCGGCTGGTGCTCAGATGGCGCAGTTTTACCAGCTTCCCTTCTATGCTACTGGTGGTATGACCGATTCTAAGGTGCTAGATGCCCAGAGTGGCTATGAGTCGGCTCTTACCAGTCTGCTCTGTGCTCTGGCGGGGGCCAATTTTATTCATGACGCCGCCGGGCTGATGGAGTTTGCCCTAACCGTTTGTTATGAGAAGTTTGTTATCGACAACGAGATACTGGGGATGGTGATGAGGGCAGTTGAGGGTATAAGGGTAGATGATGACACCCTGGCCTTTGACCTCATCAAGCAGGTGGGGCCGGCCGGTAATTTCGTCGCTGCCAAACACACCCGACATTTCATGCGCAGCGAACACTACCAACCTTCCCTGAGTGACCGGGACAGCCGAGAGGAATGGGAAGCCAGGGGTAGTAAGACTAGCTATGAGAGGGCGGCGGACAGGGTGCAACAATTGCTGGCCAGCCATATTTATCATCTGCCAGATGCAATAAGACGTAGGGTGCTCTCGGAGATAACAGGCATTGTGGAGTAAAGCATGCTGGTAAACGAGGTGAGTTAGATGGCACGACAAGGGGTGCTGGTAGAACCCTACCAGCGACTTAATCCAGCACAGATAGAGCGGATACATCGGGCTTCTCTGTCCATTCTGATTGACCCCGGCATAGTGTGTTTTAACCGTCACGCCGCTGAGGTCTTTGGCGACTCGGGGGCTGAGGTCTTACCCATGGAGTCGGAAGGTGCCGCTCGCTGGTTACTCAGGGTACCGGAGAAGCTTGTCTTGGAGGCGCTGGGGGCAGCACCAAGGGTGGTGAAGTTGGGGGCAAGGAATGAGGATAATTGCCTCATTCTCGATGGCGGTGAGCCCAGGGTGCACTTTGCCTCAGGTTCTGAAGCCAACAACTGGCTGGACGTGGATATAGAAGCCTTTATTAGTAAGCGAGAGCCGGGCTGTGAGGTTGATTTCCCCGTATTTAGGGTGCGGAAGGGTACGGTGGATAGGCTAGCCAAGGCAGCACACCTGTGTCAATACCTCGACTCCTGGGATAGTTTCCTGCGTACGGTTAACATTCAGGATGATGACATAGGCGAAGATAATAAGGACGTCAATAAGTTTTTTGTCTCTCTTAACAATACTACCAAGCACGTTATGTCGGGACTAACCAAGTTAAGCCAGCTGGACAGCGTAGTCAGGATGGCTAAGCTCATAGCCGGTGGGGAGGACAGATTTAGAGAGAACCCGATCATCTCTTTTATCACCTGTGTGGTAAAGAGTCCCCTGCAGCTTGTGGACGATACTACGCAGAAGGCGATAGAAATAGCCAAGAGAGGTATTCCTCTGGTAATATCCAGTTCCCCTCAGGGTGGTTCCACCGCTCCTATTAGGGAAGAGGGTATGGTAGCTCAAATTAATGCCGAGATTCTGGTGGGCATAGTCCTGACACAACTAGTAAACAAGGGTACTCCTGTGCTCTATGGTAGCGTACCGGTGCGGGCACGTATGGATAACCTTAATGATTCCTACGGGGTCCCTGAGTTTAGCCAGTATAATGTTGACTGTGTGCAGATGGCACGCTATTACGGCTGGCCC
>SDBS01000221.1_pt1 | contig 51186 bp, 79 predicted proteins | sample 2277091 | NCBI WGS metagenome assembly SDBS01 (sample SAMN10404972, study PRJNA504765) | marine sediment metagenome | isolation source: marine sediment core GS10_PC15, 163 cmbsf | place: Arctic Ocean: Southern Knipovich Ridge | collected 2010 | reverse complement strand
GGGGTCTACAACTGCTGAGGGTGGGGGTGGTGGGGGTGGAGGCGGGGAAACCGTAAGACTTGGTGGATATAAAGTTACTCCATCAGCTTCCGTCGCTTATGCTATAGGAGCAGGAGGAGCTGGTGGTGCGGGTAATGTCAATGGCAATGATGGGGCAAACTCATCTTTTGATGGGTTTATAACATTAGCAGGTATCAAAGGAGAAAGTGGCGCAACCAATGATGGGGGTGCTGGAGGTGGGATAGGTGGGGGAGCAAAGCAATCTACCGCTGGGAGTGCCGGTAATTCTGGGACTGGTATTGGGTTATGGAGAATTGGAGGTGGTGGTGGCGGTGCGGGAACAGGAGTCACAACTGGTGGTGCTGGCGGTTATTCTATAGGGGCAGGTGGTGCGGGTGGTGCAGGAGCTGATGCAGGTGGGGGTGGAGGTGGAAGTTATAAAATAGGAGGAGCTGGTGGATCAGCTGATGTGGGAGCAGCAGCAGGGGCTAATTCAGGAGCTGGTGGGGGAGGAGGAGCTTATAGTGGGGCACAAAACAAAGCGGGTGGAAATGGTGGCTCAGGTTACATTCTTATAACATGGATGCTACAATAATGAACTGGATAACTGACAACTGGGTAATATTTGCCCTTCTCGGACTTTACGGGCTTGAGCAAATCGCGAAGAGGACGAAAACCAAATTGGATGATAGAGCAGTGAAATTTATACGTGGCGCAGTTAGGTCGGTCACAACTGGAATAACCGGAACCTTCAATAAAATCAACGGAAAGAGGAAATCATGAAGAGGACTATTTTAATTGTGGCGGGATTGCTTGCAGTATTCAGTATTGTCACCGCACAGGTTGTCGGGCCGTATGATACCATAAAGCGATTACTCGACGGGACTACCATCGGTGCAACCACACCATCCACAGGTGCGTTTACAACACTGAAGGCAAGCGGCATTACGGTGGTAGATGATACTCTGTTCGTCGTGATGAATAGTGATACATTGTTCTTCCGTCATGATGGAACCGACGCTTATATGCACATTTCTGGAACATCACTTAAAATAGATAATGATGTAATGATTAGTGATGCAGATCTTAGTGTAAGTGATATTGTAGTTGGGTATGGAGGCTCTTCAAGTATATCAACTTTTAATGATAAGGAGACCCTTACCTTAACATCCAACGATGGTTCTGTTTATATAGATATACCCTCTGATGCAGATGACACCACTGGTGAAATACGTTTAGGTGATACAGGTACAAATTACGAATACGTTGCTATCGATAGTCTCGGTGCGGTTAAAATACCTTTATCACTTACACTTGGAAGCGATGCTGGTAATAAAGATGGTGTTCTTAACGTAATTGGTAGTGATGGTGATACTTATTCTATAGGTATTAGTGCATCAGACCAAATGACAGTTACTGGGGCAGTTTCCATTCTCGTAGGTATTTACGATACTGCCGAAGGTAGAATTATACTGGCTGGTGGTAGTGGTACTGCAGATTCATATTTGAAATTAGAAAATTCCGCTGACAACGATACTGTTGAGGAAAGTTGGATATTACAACCTGAAGGAATTAATTTATGGCTTGGTCCTATAAGTGATATTGATGAGTTTATCTTTAGTAATGTGGGTGTTCTTACCCTTGCTCAGCTAACCGCCACGGGTAAAGTGGTTGGTGCTACCGGAGTGAATGTGGGTACAGAGCAAGATGCTAATTTAATAGACGATACGACAACAGGTGCAGCTTCTACTCAACTTTTCATTGGCAATGAGTACATTGTCGCATCTGGAGATATTGGTAGTTCGGTCGAAGCCTTTGATGCAGATATTCAAAAGATCGTGGGTACAGTTGGTGATGACAGCACGTCTTGGATAAACGCTGCAACAGCTACTACCGGTGCTTTAGAGCAAGTAAGAGCTACCGTGGGAGACGATTCTGCTGGATGGATAACCGCTGCTTCAGCATCAGCCGCTCTTGAGCAGATAAGAGGTACAGTTGCCGATGATTCTGCGGGCTGGATAACAGCGGCGTCTGCCTCTGCAGCACTTGAACAAATCCGTGGCACTGTTGGGGACGACTCAGCCTCGTGGATTTCAGCTGCCTCGGCATCAGCAGCCTTAGAGCAGATACGGGGAACTGTGGCTCACGACTCGTCAGATTGGATAGCTGCATATACTGTCGTTGCTGCCGATACAGCCAAATGGCAAGACGGTTATGATCATTCGATTGTTTCAAGTGGTAATCCTCACAGCGTGACTCCGACGGAACTAAGTCTTGTAATTGGAACCAATGTACAGGCACAGGATGCTGACCTTGCCACTTTAGCCGCTCCAACTGCTTGGCGGGTCTTCTATTCAAATGGTTCGAGTGTGCTTACTGAATTAGCTTTAGGTGCAGATGGGACTTATCTTGAATCAAATGGTGCAAGTGCCGCTCCGACATTTACCACACCAGCGGGTGCCGGAACGATGACCACAGTAAAAGAGAACAATTCTGGTGTAGGTGATGCTGATATAGGAACGATTGACTTTTTAGGAGAAGATTTTAATCTCGCAGAGACTCCTGATACTGAGATTCAAATCGCTCTTTCTGTTGGTATATCAGATAATAATGTTGTTAAAATAGATGGTGCTGATATTGCAGATGATGAATATGCTCGGTTTACTGCAAGCGGACTCGAAAGCCGAACGGCTGCCGAAGTTCTGGACAATTTGGATGTTTCTATCAATGATTTGGATAGCACAACCGTTGACAGTCCCAATGTGGCTGATGGTGAACTTCTTGTTTACGATACTACTAATCAATGGCAGAATCAAACGCTTGCAGAGACAAGCATACAGCCTCTCGATGCTGACCTTACAACTTTGGCTACGCCTACCGCATGGAGGGTCTTCTACTCAGACGGCAGCCAGAATATAGCTTATGTTGCTCTCGGAGTGAATGGGACGTTCTTGGAATCTAATGGTACGACTACAACGCCAGGATTCAGAACACTGGCAGATGGTGACATCCCAACTACGCTTACATTGGAAACCATAAGCGGTACACCTGCAATCACAAACGGCGTTGCTATAGGTACAGACCAAGATGCGAATAAGTTGGACGATGCAACCAATGGGGCTGGTTCTACTACGCTTTATATTGGTAATGAGAGCATTCTCGTAAGCGGTGATATTGGAACTTCCGTTCTTGCTGAAACAACTATCGGTATTGCCAGCGGAAATCTTCTTTCGACCTCTGTTGCTGACGCTGCCGATAATGAATATGCTCGATATACCGCAACGGGTATGGAGAGCAGAACCGCTGGTGAGGTTGCAACCGACATTGATGGAAGTATATCCAATGCGCCCAACTTAGTTGAAACAGGCACCGTTGCAACTGGTACGTGGTCTTCCGACATTACTCTTGGCACTGGTGACGATATTCGATTACCCGCCTCCGGGACTTTAACAAACGGACAATATACCGGAATAACCATGTCAGTACTCTCCGGCTATACCAGCACTGCTTTTGCCGATTTGGTTTATTTAGACGACCAATCCGGTACAGCTAAACTTGAAAAGACAGATTCTAATGCAGCCGCATCCGCCGCAGATGTCATGGTTGGTGTGGCTCTGACTGTAGCTGCCGCAGACGCCGGTTGTATCATACTGGTTCAAGGAACGATAACTCATGATGCTTGGAACTGGACGGTGGCTGGTGCTTCACTCTGGATTGATGATGGCACTACCGGAACAGCGGGACTTTTCGTTAATAATGCTCCTGCGGTGGCTGGTGACATCGTGCGCCCCGTGGCGTGGGTCATAGATGATGATACAATATATTTTCACGGAGGTGCGGCATATGCGACAGTTGAGTAAATACGTTCTGCTTATTGCACTCATTTCCTTTGTTGGCTCAGGTATCGTGTGGGCTGATGTGACTTCCATTGAGGCAATAATTGATGGATATGTTTATGGACAACACGCGGTTTATGCAACTGCAAGGGATTTAGCCACCGGTGGTTACTCTGCAACCAGTTCAGTTAATGTTGGACAGTTTAGTGGTGCTAATGAACGTGTTTATAGAGGGTTTTTGTCTTTTCCAATACCAGCATTAGTCACAGCAGATGCATGTACTCTCTATGTAAATGGAGGTGGTGATTATAGTATTACAAACTTCTCTATTTATATACACAGCGCTCCCACTTACAATGCGCCTGGTGGGGATGTAACAACTGCAGCTTATTCTAAATTCGATGGTAGACAGACAGCCGCAGCACATGATGGTTCGGTATTGAACGACACATGGGCATCAACTTCTTATTCTGCTGGGTGGATGACCATTATCTTTAATGCTGCTGGTCTCGACACAATAGGAGTTTGTCAAGGCGATACTCTGAAGATAGCCCTTATATCCTCTGAAGATTATCTTACTTCTGCTCCAGCAGACAGTGAATATATTATTTTCGATTCCTCTGGGGATGCAGGGACAGAACCATATATCTCTCTTTCATATTCTTCCGGCTGGTCAGGCACAGCAATGGGAGTTGACAATCCAGCGGGTGTAATGGGTGTAGACAAGGCAAATCTTGGAAACTTTTTAGGAGTGGAGTGATGCCCGTAGAGGATGATGACATGCTCAACAACCCGACAGGAAATATAGCCCGCATAAAACATGCGGGGCAAAACGAAGAACTTGACGATGATTTGTGCGAGCTATTCAGAAAGTACGGATATACTTTAACCTATTGCAACTTTGACCATATGTTCGGGGAGGTTGATATTGTATTCAAAAAAGAAGAATGAAATAGGCATTGAGTTTGTCACAACTATGCCGAAGAGTTTTAACTGGGTTGTGTTTATAGACTTTGTGCTTTTGGTAATTCTAATACTGTTGTGTGTTAAAAACATTTCTTAGGGGGATTGTATGAAGAAGCTATTATTTACATTAACTGGGTTGCTGCTATGTGGGATAGTGCATGGACAAGTTTTCACTGCGCCCACAATCTCAGTGACAGACAGCACGACATCTTATATTACCGTAACGCTCAGTGATACTACCGGCTTTGCGGCAAGTGTCGATTCGCTTACATTCGTGTTTACCACAACCGATGATGATTCCGCTGGTGGGGGTGCACTCGAAATCGCACTTGAAGATTCGGTGGCATTGTCGTATAATCTTACTATAGCCCCCGGTACACTCGGTTATCTTATCGCACGTATTGATTCGGCGAATGCTGGCGGCAAACTTTACAGTAACCGCGACACCACGCGTGTTGAGTTTCCACAGGAGTTGAATGTTCGTAGTAACTTCGTTCAGTTATACGATGCGACAAGTTGGAATGGGTCAGGCACTATTTCCCCAGCGTATACGACCGTACTTACAATGGATTCTACCGCCGCTGTTGCGGGGACTGGGAGTAGCGATTCTACCATGTGGTTCCAATCTGCGCCGTATATTGGCATTCACTATGAGTTTAGCTCCGGTGATTCGGTTGCCGCTACGTTTTATGCTATGGGCGGTCGTGTTCCCGGTGGTGAACTTGCTCCGCAGGTTGCGGTGCTTGACTCAGAACAAGTAACGACAGCTATCGGGGATATTTCATTCGATATACCGATTGGCACCGGACAGGTTTACATAAGAGCGACCGCATATATCGCTCACGAACGAGATTCGGATTTATCACTGTGGTTGCGTTCACACTGGTTCTCAAACCCCACAACCCGATAAGGAGATTGATATGGCTACAAATTATTTAATATCAAGCACTAATGGCACAGATTACACAACGGCGATAGCGAAGGATGGTGGTACTGAAACAGAAACGCTTGACGGATTAGCAGCTGACGGACAGGGCGAAATCAAAACCATCATGATAAAAAGCGCTGATAACCGAGCATGGCAAGTGGAGGTTCTGGACACGGGTAGCTTACCGCTTTATATTCAATCGTTCTCCGAGAATGATGGCACACTTCATTCCGGCAACTACTACTATTGTGCATCGGTAGCTTTCCCGATTCCAAATTTCACGCCCACAAGAACCGTTACTGTTGGCATAAGGAACAATTCATCCATTGCTAAAGTTGCCAACTCCACATTTGTGCTGACAGTCGCCATAGAAAAGTGAGGACGGCATGGATGATAATGGGTGGAGGCAGCTTGTAATGAATGAGTTGTCTGGTATACGCAAGGATATATCAGAGTACCGGCGTGAAGTTAGAGAGAACGAGAGGCGTTTTAGTGAAGTGGAGAAGGACGTAGCGGTGACTAAGACTAAAATGGGCACATTGGTTGCAACCATTTCGTTTGTTATTACTGCTCTTGTAAACGCAGCGATTGCCGGAGTAAGTTATCTCTTCCCGAGAGGTGGATAATATGCCAAACGCTGACGAATTATTCAAGAAACCCCCGGACGAGGAACCGACACCGCCGGTGAATCCGACTATTGCTAATCCCTATACCCGTGGCTTACTCGACCAGGGCATTCGTGATGGTACGTTGCCGCCCATTGACTTCGCAGCAGAGGAAGCCAAGCGAATAGCTACGCTCAAAGAGACGGTTGTTCCGGCAACGCAGGCACTTCTCGGACGGGGGCTTGAGGAATCACAACGGCTATACCAGAAGTCTGGTAAATTGCTGTCAAGTTCTGCTCTTTATGGCCCCGGCGGTACTCAGCGTACCACAGAACATTATGCGCTTATGGCAGGGGCACAGATGGCGGCTGGCGTTGGGGACATCTATTCGCAGCTTGGCGCAGAAAGAGGCGCAGAGCGTGGCAGACAAACCGGGGCACAGATAGCAGCCGCGCAGGATTGGACAGCTAACCGTATTGCAGAAATTGAACGGGATACTACGCTTACTGGATACGAGAAACAAGTACAAATTGCAAGGATACAAAAGGAAGCGGGTGAATCTGTTGCGAATATTCAATCCAGAACAAACATACAGATTACGCAACTGCAAGAGCAAACTGACCTTCAGATAGCCGAAATACAAGCTGATACAGCACTGACCGGATTCCAGAAACAAATAGAAATAGCTAAGATAAATAAACGGTCAGCGGCAGAAGTAGCCAAGATTCGAGCCGCAGGCGACCTCGCAAAACAGACATTGATTGGCGAACAAAGGCTCGAAGAGATAGAAAAGGGTGGTGAAGAAGAGCGACTTACACAAGAAGATTTTTTCGACTTTTATACCGACGAAGAGGGTACGCCACAGTGGATGCTTCAATTCAATCTCGAAGAACTCACAGCAATAAATCCCCTGACAGGCAATCCGTGGGGATTTGACCAGTTTATGCTTTCGCTTGAAGAAAACGCAAGGCAATTTGACTTAACAAGCGACGAAGGGATACGTCAATTTGATGCGAATCTTCAATTTATGCGTGATGAACTGAACACTACCACGGCGCAGGCATGGGCAATCTTTGAGAAAACTTTAGAGATGCAGCTTCGCGGACAAGATATTGACCTGTACAAATTCGGTGAGTCTATGGATTATGCCCGTGAAAAGGATTGGTTCGACGAAAAACTTGCCCGTGACCTTCAAACGCAAGCACTTACTCACGACGCCGCCATCCACAACGCAAATACTATAAATGGGTTCACTCAGTGGTGGGGCGATTGGCAGGGTAACCTTGCTATTGCTGGTGCAAATCTTAATGAGCAACATTGGTATGCACAACAAGTACTCGCTCAGAATGCTATCACCCTTACCGATAATCGTATGCTGACAATAAACACGATGATGCAGACCGTTATGGGCGACCCCGTACTTGCTCAACTGATAATGGGCGTTGACTCTGAGGGTAACATAGTTGACCAAGCCGCCGCCGATAAATTTTTAGGTGTCCTTGTTCCCGGTCTTGAAAATATGTTCTTTGATGCGTATGACATAGACGAAAGTGGCATCATAGAAGATGAGGAAGGCGTAGGGGTTACATATCGCACTGGAGATTTGTGGACGATGTTCTCGCGTGGGCTTGGTCTTCCTGAAGATGTCGTCGAGGACATTAATAGCCTTAGTGATTTCAGGGATTATGTGGCTGGTGGCGGCTCAATTGAAGGACTGGAGGTTGAACTTGTTCCTACACCGGGTGGGGACGATGGGGACGGTATGCGTGACTTCCCCGAAGACGGGGGTGAAGAACCAGAATTCCCAACAGGTGGCGGATTTGATAGGTCGCAGTTAGTCGGCCCGCAAATTGGGCAATATGTTGGAGCCAAGAGTCGGATTAAACAATACGGATATACTTACGAGAACTTACCTGGCACACAGCAAGCAATATTTAAGCAAGCCGTGATGGCAGATACTTCATCGGGGTGGAACTCGTCCCTTATGACATTAATCAGATGGTGTAAAGAACATAGGAAATAATTATGGCAGACCCAATAACCCTACTTGCTATTGCAAGTCTTGTTTCCAGTGGCATACAAGCACTGACCGCGCCGAAGCAACCAGAAGTTCCGCAATCAGCAGAGGATAAATGGTTTGAGTCGCGTATCAAGATAGGTGCTACACTGGTAAAGCGCCGCAATCTCGCTCGTTCTATTGCCGCATCCATAACCGGGGAAGACCCGAAAAACTTTAGTGGTGGTAGCCGCTTTAAAGAAGAATTTCAGAAGTGGAAAGATGGCAATGTGGAATTTATTGACCCCGCATTTAACATCATTAGCGAACATGCGGAACGAAATCCCTTCACGTTTGATATGGAAACGCTGGCTCGTCATGCACCACCGGATACGTTTCATAGGCGTGAGCAAACTCCGAGCGGCAAGTTGTATACACCCGAACCTGAATTAAAACCCGTGGGTAATTTTGTAGACACAGATGAATACCCGACCAAATATGAGATAGAGCCAGTAAAAAATCTTGGTCTTACTCGCGTCAACACATATATGTACGATACCGATAGCGGGCATTATACTCGCACCAAGACAGAGGACAGAGATATGAACATATGGGCGTGGGAAGATGACGATTGGAAAAAGAAGGGAGGCGTGTGATGGCTAATGCGAGAAGTTTCTTAAATGCTATGGCATCCAACTTGCCCAACCTCATGCAATTATATCTTGTTTCAGAGCAATTAAATCTGCAAAAACAACAAGAGATGCGCATAGAACGTGTCGCCCAAGAACAGATGTTGACCAGTCAGCAAGCACGCAAACAGGGTGAAGAACTGCATCCATTACAAATGAAGGCTACTGAAGCCAATATCTTTGCAGAAGGACAGCGAGCGGAAAGAGAGGGGGCTTATTCCACTCTACTCAGCGCAAACACAAAAAGCATAAATGATGAACTTGAAGCTCGTGTCCAATTACGTACCATGAGTGAAGATGCGACCCAATATCTTCGTCAGTATATGACAACTAAAGAAATAACACCCACACAGCGCACCGAACTCAAGACTTGGCTCGATACCAAGGTGGGTGAAATCGCTATCTTGCGAGGAGACACAGATTTTGTAACAGACCTTGGGAAACGCGAACCACTCCCATTGCAATTTGTGTTGTCATCTATGAGTTTCCTTATGGGAATGGAAGACCAGAGTGTTAAAGATGAAGGCGCTCAGATGCTTGAGGGTGATGCCTCTATGGAAGAAATAGCAGCGTTCCTTGTTCGTAAAGGTGTTATACCACCGGAAGCTGGTGACGCTGTTCTTGATACCAATAGCAAAATAGAACAAGCACTGCGGGCTGCTTTTGATGCAGAAGCAGAAAAAATTGATTTAAAATTGCCGCGAAAACACAGAAATTGGCTTGACGCTGATGGTAAGTACCACGAAAAAACCCTGAAGGATGATGAATTTCAAGATGCAATGGCTGAACATGAGCGACTTAGTGATGAAGTATGGGGTCTTCTGGCTCAACACGGAATTATCACGGATGAGTTTGCCTCGGGTCTGTTTGAACCATATACACCCATGTATGCAGCATTTATATTGCCACATCTTAGCCCTTCCGCACAATATCAGTATCAGACAGAGCACCCGATGGGTGCTATTAGACCCAGCGGAATGCAAGCACCTCAAGCCGGTGAAGCTGCAACGAGAGCAGCCCAATTATATAAAAGATGAATTATTCAAGACCAAGAACACCCGTTGATATATTTATGGGTACCTTCGGCGAAGCTGCCGCCGAGGTTGGTACTTTCGGTATCTTCCGTCCCGATATAGTTCCCCAAGAAATTGAGGAGCAGTTCCCTGTTTCTGCAACCGTTGGTCGTGTCGCTGGTAGTGTCGCTGCATTCGTTGGTACGACCGTGCTTACAGGTGGCTTTATCGGTAGTGCGCTTCGTATGTCTGCTTGGGGTAGGGGAGTGCTCGCTGTTGGTGTCGGAGCTAAAGCGATTACCGGAACAAAATTAGCACCATCTATTATGCGTGGTACAGCAGGGGCAATACAGACAGCCGCAAACTTTTCTCTACAGGATGTTGCCCGTGAGTTCGTTGACCAGATGCGTGAACAGGATTATAACGCTTGGGAAATCGGTACTGCTGCCGCGCGCGGGGCGCTTACCGGTGGTGTATTTGGCATGACACATAATGCTTTTATATTCTCGCATCCCTCTATACAGATACTTGCTGGTGCGTCGGCATTTGCCACAGCAGAAGCCGTGAATCTTGCAGCAGAAGGTGACCCGATTACTAAAGAAGCACTGACTACATCGTTCCTTGTGGGCGCAGCATTGTCATCACTCGGCGCACGCGGCTGGAAGAAACGTACCGCTGAAGCAGCGAAACGCTCTGAGGCACAGATGGTACAGTTATGGGCAGAGACGCAGAACCCCAAATTGGGACTTGGGAAGACTGCCGCGCGTATTCTGAAAACGAATGACCCTGAAGCATATAAAAGAATAGAAGAACTTGGTCTTATCAAGATACTTGAAAAGCCAGCGGGGCTTGGCAAGGCATTTGGGATAGAGCGTGCTGGAGGGCTATACTTTGAGGGCGCGCCAGAAACAAAACTTTCCAGCAAACAAGCCAAAGATGTTCGGAGGGCTGCCTCAGCGCTGTTAGATAACTTCGGGTTATTGCAAAAGAAAACATATAAAGGTGCAGTGGGGGCGAAACCTCGGCGCGTTACTGAGTTTACGGATAACGGCAAGACGGTTGTCTTCGACATCACTGGCGAGAAAGTAAATAAACTTGGCGACCTCACGGTAGGTGGCGCGACTACTGTTCATAAACGCCTCACCGACATAGCTATCAAAGACATCTTCGGCCCTAACGTTGACCCCGCAGCTATTAATATTAAATTCGGCACTACCGGACATATTGTCGGGTCAGCTTCACATCGTATGCACAAGATGGGCGCTGGTGAAGTTGTGTCTGACCCAGAGACCGCGTTCCGCATAATAGCCGTTGAGACAGCACACGTCCGCAGTGCTTATAATGCTGCCTTCCGGTCATTCGAGGTGTACGAAAAGGGTGTTGTAGCTGGCAAAGCCCGCGCAGTTTTCAAGGGTGCGCGCAATCCTATTCACGAGAAGCTGTGGGATATACTCGCAACGGGCGACAAAGCATCTTATGAGGCAAAGATAAAAGCTCTTGTCCCGCAACAGCGTGATGCGGTTAAGACTATGCGTGCTATCACAGATTATTATTATAACAGAACAAATCAAGCACTTATTACCCTCGGCGAAAAACCATTCGAGTATCGTGAGCAATATCTTCATCACATCGTTGAGGCGTATGAGGGCAAGAGCGGAACGTTCTTTGATAACTTGCTCCCTATACTTGGCAAGCGACGCCCGAAGATAAGCAAGCCATATAATCCCACGATTGAGCCACGTAAAGTTGGGTTGGAACCGTTGAGAGACCCCGGACGTGCCATTGACGCTATGGTCAATTACGACCTCAAGACTATCTATCTGACACGTCCGCTCGAAATCATGCAGGCGAAGCTGACAATCTTAAAGAATGCCGGGATATTACAAGCGGATGCCGAGGCACAAATTACTAAGTATGCCAATATATTTCTTCTCGGTCATCCGACAGAAACCGCCAGAGAGATGAACAAGCAGGTCGGCGCTCATCTCAAGAACGGCAAGTTCGGCAAGGCTGTCAATGGCTTGATAAAGCGACTGACTGGGCGAGATATATCAGACCGTCCTGTTGATGCTATGGCGTCCACGTGGGGTAGGGCAGTATCCAATGCTTTCATTGTCGGTCGTCTTGACCTTGCGCTTCGTAACCTGACGCAGGTACTACACGCTCATGCGGTAGTTGGTTCTCGTTATATGTTACAAGGGGCTGTATCTAAGATGCCGAAACGGTTGCAGACACTCGCCAACGAGAATGCTGAGTACCGCGCCGCTAAACACGCCGCCGAAGAGGGGATGGAGAATGTACGGGCGCAGATGACAAAGGCTCTCGGCGAACCATTTATGCGTTCACATGAAATTAATATCGACATACAGATGAAAGCACGGTGGTTCCAGTATCTCGATATGGTAACGAACCCCAAGAACGCCAAATACAACTGGGCAACCAAAGAAGGCATGGCTCATCGTGCCAAGTTAAAAGCCAATGGGGTTGAGTATCGGGGCATACTACATTCATCGGAGGAGGCGAATTTTCAGAAAGTTCTTTCGTCCGATATTTCCAACATACAGTATGTCTATGATAGACCGGGATTGCCGGGTGTGTTCGCTAATCCCGCAGGACGTATCGCATTTAAGCTACAATCATTCCCAATGAATTACTTTGGTAACTATCTTGATATGCTGTATCGGCAAGCACGTACCGGCAAGCCAATCTGGGCTGAGGCTGGCAGCAAGGCAACGTTACCACTTGGCCAACGACTTGGTATTTTCAAGCATTTTGTCGGACTATCTGTGCTGGTTGGTGTTACCACCCGTGCTGGCGTGGATTTCTCCGATGTTGTCGGCGTTTCTATCGACCCGTGGGCGGAAGAAGGTAAGCCTAAGATTAGAACGGGTGTGTTTGATTTTCGTCCGTCACCGGGCATACAGGCATTTACTGGATTAGTTCAATCTATTGGTGGGCGTGATGAATATGAAAGACTTACTGGGTGGCGGCAGTTCCAGAATTCGTTCCTTATGCCAATCACTGGTCTTGTGGCTCCGGGTGCGTTGGCTGCGAAGACCCTCAAACGTGCGGCAACTGAGCGCGACCGTGGGGTACTCATCTTCCGCAAGCCATACAAGAGAACAAAAAAAGCCGTCTTCGACATGCCCGAATACCGCACCAACATCAAGACGTTCTAAGGTGGTACTTGAACTCAAGCGTTACCACGTGGACGAAACCGGTACGCTCGGCGTGCTGTATGTTCCAGGATTTGCCTGCTATACCCTTGAATTGCCGTGGAAAGATAATGCTTCCTTCATATCTTGCATACCATCCGGTTTGTACTCTGCTGAGATTATAAAATCCAATCGGAATAACCGCGTCCTCGACTTCATGGTGATAGAATTACAAGACGTGCCCGACCGCTCCAATATACAGATACACATTGCTAATCGGTTGAATGAAATACTTGGATGTATTGCGGTAGGTTATGGGAAAAGCATCGGGGAGCCAGCCGTATATGACTCCACCGATGCCATGAGGGGACTACTCAAAGCCGCAGAAGATGCGGATGTGATTGCAGTGACTATTGAGAATTTATAGCATCACACACGAAATCGGTATCGTGTCTATTATTTCAAAGTGTTCCGGTGAACTGGAAATGGCGGCATAATTATGGATTATCCCCATGTTTTTGCCACAAGAAAGAGATGCTAAAGGGTTACCGTAATTAGACAAATCTGAATCCCAACGTGGCAACACACCGCCAGTTATGTTGAGAGCCTTTACAATCGACTTTCTCATATAATACCAGTATGATTTAGATGGAGTGGTCGTCATAATTTCCCAGAATTTATCTCTGTCTGTTCTTCTTGGCGAGTCTTCAAGGTGCATAAGCATCTCAAATTCTTCTACCGGGAAACCGCCCACTATCTCCAGTCCATTGGGGTTTTTAGATGTCTCGGTTGCCCCACCGATTAAAGCTGCTGGTGATGCTGCTGCGAGTGCTAAGAACTTAGACCTTTTCATGACGCCTCCTTATGATACTGTATTTTGTTTATTTCTTGTATTAATTTTTTTTTAGCTTCCTCTTTAGAACTTGCATATATCTCAACCACTATTCCACAGTGTGCCGGAAGATTTTGTGGAACGGGGCCAATAGATATAGCAAGACCATGTTTTGGATAAAAATAGTTATCATAGTTTCTTCCATTCTTGGTGAAATAAAAACCAAGACCAATTTCTTCGCTAATTTCGCTCATCATTCAATCTCCTTATTGTGAGTCAAGATACGTTCTGATTATAGCGCAAAGGAACACTGCTGCTACTACTACTGCCACCCATGTGGCGGGGTCATTTGTTATTTCCATTAAGTTTTTCCTCGTGAAATGCGTGTAGCGGGATATTATATTTTTTATAATATTTGTATAGTTCTGGATGATGTTTGCGTATTGCTCTTTCAGAGAGAAAAGAGGGTAAAGCTGTTATATACCAAGCATATACAAAAGCATCATCTTCCTCGCTCGCCTCCTCGGCGCACGTGATGTCTGTTAATATTGCACCAAATGATTTTAGTTTATCGGGTCTTGCTGCGTCAAGCCAGTTTATCATGTCCCAGCCCTTGCGGAACTTTTCTTGGTCAACTGGCACGTCCGTACTTCTTATCACTTTTCCCATGTTTCAAGCTCCTTCCAATACTTTTCGATTTGTTTCGCCATTGCTTCGTGCCCGTGGTCTCTGAGTATCTGCAACACCTCCTCGTCTTCATGGGGGAATAGTAACAGCACACCCGTAACCGGCTTACCTGGTTCACTAACCTTTTGCAGACAGTATTCACCCATTCCGCTTGTTAGTATCGCTCGCATTGTTTAGCTCCTTGTTGAACATAGCACATTCGCTATTAATTCTTCCCATTCTAAGCACGTTCTCCTTTCTGTTGGTGGTATGGTGTCGGGCTATCGGTCCATCCATTGACTTGCCCCGCCAGCCGATGCCGGTGGCATTAATTCACCTTCCCTTCTGATGCATTCTTTATAGTACCTGTCCTTCAGCCCGTTTTCGCTGATGGGTTCGTATCCCTTTTCGCTCCACCACAGCCTTATGTCTTTCCACTTCACAGCGGGTTTCTCTGAGCGAGCATAATGAATAACCTTGAATTGTTTTTCGGTAAGGTGCTCATTGCTTGGTCTGAGCGAATCCATTCTTTTCAATTCTGCTTCTATTTCTTTTTCGGTAATTTCACCACTCATCATTCACCGCCTTTCTGATTATCATACTTCGTATCAACCCAGTGTATAAAGCATATAGCCGCAAGGCATCCCCATATAATCCCGATGATGGCAACAGCACCAGCCACATTAAGCATCATTCGCCCCATACCTTTCCGCTCGCATGTTGCTTGCAGAACAATCCGTCTTGACCATGCCCGCGTTTTCGACAACATTGACGTGAAGTCCATGCACTAGCAGACCAAACCTTGTGAATACATCTTGTTTCATCTTCAGGCGTACCCTTTGGTTTACCTGCCCGCGCACCATAAATTCTTACCATTGGTGTTTTCATTTCTTCCTCTCTGGGTAAGGTCTGTCTCCCTCGCCATATATCGCATCGGCATCCTCAGCGGACATGATGGGGATGGAGTTGGATTTGATGAAATGCTCAAGCAACCATCTTTCGTGCCAATGGTCATGTTTGTCTACAAAGTAAAAGCTACTCCATATTGGATAACCCCCTTTAGCGGATAACAACATAAAGTGTGCAGAAATATATTTACCATCACTGCTATCTAACTCATACGCCCTCACCAACACACCATCCCCTTCCCTCGTATAGAACTCATTAATCTTCTCCACGGGGGCTTCGGTGAGCGGGTGAGAAATTGTCCCCTTTTTCATTGAGTATGTTCTTTCTCGCGTAACAATTCTATCTTCTTCTGGTATCCATACATGCTCTTCCGTCTGGTTTATCATATCATTCTTTCCTTTCTTAGCGCGGGCGGGCATCCCCGGCATGGCGCCCGTTGGGTTAATTCATTATGTGTTGTGCTCCCCACGTTGCCCACAAAATAAATCCAAGTATCAGAAATACTGCTGCTGTATGGAATGGGGCCGTACGGAATATTTTTATAAGGCAAACCAGTAATGCGGCGCAAAGAATACACACTGGCATCCATGCAAGTATGTTAATAATCATCTCACTCCTCCTTTGGATAGATATGGGCGAAGGCGATATATCTCTCCGTAAGATGGTGATCCGGAATAAAATCAACCATCCCCGCTTCCCTCTGAGCGAGAACCATTTCTCCTTCACCCGTTCTTTGCTCTATCGGCAACCATTCACCGGCTGCGGGATGAGCAGGAGCAACACATTGCAAAACACCAGCGCGGACATATACCATCTGAGGATTTGTTGTATCCCAGGGTATATTTTTCCAGAACTTCACCCTGTCGCTCATATCACCACCTCCTTTGGACGTGTAATGTTTCTTACCCAACTTCTTGTGTAGTGTTCCTCATCACCTTGTCTTATTAGTATCCCCCCGAATTGAGGTAGCGAAACTCTCGCGCTTGCGATTCTATAAGTCAGCGGTGTTGGTAATTGCCAACAGGGAGTGACAATAACTATTCCATAACCCTTTTCGGTTGGCACCTCTATTTTAATATATCTGTGTCTGTGCGATCTTACCACAATGTCGGGTGCTTGGTCGTTCCACCGTCCTGCTTCAGAAAAGGACTCTACTAATTCTTTCATGGGTGCGGTTGATTCATAATACATACTCCCTGTTGAACCCACGGTATGCAAGAAATGTACCAGCGCTCCTTTCTTTCCTCCTATTCGCATCCACAATTTCCATTGTGTATAATTTCCAGCATCATCTTGTTGTGCTCCTAATATTTCCCCAAGCGTTTCTTCGTTTTCCGCCGATGCCCCAACGTGAGCCTCGGTTCCTCTTGTCATAAAAAAGAGCGGTTTCCCCTTCTTGTCTTTTGCACATCTTTCAACTATTGGTTCGTATATTCTCTGCGCTATCCTTCTTTGGTCTACCAAGTTCTGCGAGATTTGTGTTTTTGTTCCGTGGTGTACGCCGTCAGTAGTATCACCATTTATAAGCACAGCGTAAGGCTCACCGCGCGTTACTTTTTTAACCCACTCATCCCAAAACTCCGAGTGCCAATCCCACACTTTTAGTTGTAGTGGGGAGGGTTCATAAGTACCGCCATCATCTAACTGGTGTTTACCGGGTGGGCATAATCCCATCCTACAACCACAGTGAGGGTCGGATACCACAATTATATTATTTACCATTTGTTGACTCCTTTCATCTATAGCTCCCGGCAGACAACATTGCTATTGCGTAATTAACGATGTCAATTAGAGTGTCCTTATCGATACCAGCGTGTGCTTCGTGGTCACGGATTACTCGACAGGCTTTTAGATTTAAAGCGTCTTCGTGCTCAGTAGGGAATCGCTTAGCATTCTCGAGATGATTCCCATATTGCGTTCTGCGGGACAAAAATATCTGCCGGCATTCCGCAAAAGCATTCTCATAAAACATTATGTCGTCATCAACGAATGCCATATCTTTCCTCCATCAAGATGTTAGCAAACAGCTTTTTGAGTTTTCTGCACCGTGCTTGCCAACGAGTCTCGAAAATAATCACATCTGCTTTCATCGTGGCAACAAGTTCTCCATTCTCATAGTACTTTAACTTTGGCATGTTACGTCTCCCAGGGATATATCCACTGACGTGCTATTTCACAGAGAGCTACGAACACAGCATCCTTATCCCGTTCCAGTTGACCTAGCTTGGCATACGGAACGAGGTCTGGATGGACTTTCTGTTCTCGGTCATACTCCTCGCCGTAAACCCATCCCATTTCGATATATGCTTGCATCCAACTGCCGTGAAGTTCCTCTGGTGATGACGAGCGATTTCCTCCACATTGACGCTCGATGACTTCGACAAACTGTGCTTTGAAGGCTTCTTCCCTTTCGCCCCACGGAACGGGCACGATAGGTGCTTGGGATGCAATGGCGGCGAGTCTCGCCGCATTGTAAACGAACTCTGCTCTACGTTCATTGAGGTGTTGCTCATTCGTTGTCTCAGGCGTTATTGCGTTTGTCATGTTACACCTCCCATAGATAGGTAAACAGTTTTTCAAGCATCATACAAATGACAATCCCGATATATGGGATTATCAGAACAACCGATAGCACCTGAAGCACTGTGCGATACCAAGTCTGCTTTTGCTGTTTTACTTCTCGCATTATAGCATCCGCCAAGTCAACGCCAGAATAAAAGTCCAGCGGAACAGGTGCATTCCGGGGGAATGGTAGTGAAGTGAGACCAAATCCACTAAAGTAATGTGCTCTGGGTAACTGTTGATTAGTACCCCCCACCGGGTCCAAGGGTAGGCGGTCTCGTACGCTTCCCAGATGAGGAACAAGGCAAGTGGTATCATAGACCAGTTGTACCATAGCTGTATGCCGAGTACCATGAACGACAGTATCACCCCAACGCTGATTGCATGATACCAGCGGAACCAGTGGTGGGCACGGACGCCTGGATATTTTGCTGCATCACAGCGGTAATCTTTGAACTTAGTCATCACCATGCCTTCTTTGGTGCCACGCAACCAACCTGCAGCGAGTGCTACAATCACAATCCAAAAGTTCATTTCTTCCTCCAAATGATAAGTGCGTGTATGCCGACCACGACCAGTATTATAATGAACGGGTCAACTAAGAAACGAAATCGTTGATTTTCACCATACGCCAGCGTATTTCCTATAACCAGCACATAGACCACGGCGAATAACATGAAGATTATCGTAGCTTTGTTATTCATCCAGCACCTCTGCGGGCGACATGAGCATTGGGGACGTGAAGGGTGGTGAATAATAAGTCCAGGGAATAAATGTATCTACATCCGCCTCTACGTGCCCTGCTACGAATATAGTAGTAAAAACCGAATCATAAGCTGTGCTATCTGGTTCTAACGTTGCGGTAATATATATTGTTCTGGGCGGATACACAATTTCATACCCTTGCAAAAGTAGGTATGTGATTACATTGGAATCTGTGTTTGTTCCAACATGTATTCTTTTAACCTGTTCCGTCTCTGGTGTTGCACGATTACACCCGCATAGTAGCACCACAAGTAGTATAAGGTATTTCATTTCTCCTCCTTTACGTCTCCGCTCATTCTCATTGTTATTTTCTCTCCTGTGCTGATACTCTTTTCGCCCAGTTCGGCCAACCTTTGAAAAAACGATATTCCCTTTTTCTCCTTTTCACGAAGCTCGCGCAACCACACGATGTTGGATGCGTACATTGTTTTATCAAGTTCATTGTATTCATAAATGTCTTTTACTGGCGAAATATATCTACGCTCTGGTTTAAAAGAATTATTCTCATGGGTTACGTTTACCAGCCCGCAATTTTCTGACACTTCAATACTATTATATTTATCTCCTCGTATTTGTATATCAACCACATCATAACCACACCCACAATCAGGATAACCCATTTCCCCATCGTGGCGTAGGCACGGGCATTTTTCGCATATTGTATATCGTTTTTGTTCTAATATTTCTTGTGCTATTAGTGTTGCCATTTCATTTCTCCTCCTCCGGGTTGATAAAATCATCCCATGATCCTACCCGCTCACCTTTCCGCATCCACGGGAATATTTCGCTTACTATGTCTGCGTTATGTCTACGTCTGTCAAAATTCCCCCCAAAATAGAACCAAGTATATGCTGGTTTAAACCACACATGCGCATTAAACCACATTGTTCGCAAGAAAACATCAGGTCTATTTGCCAACGCCCACTTTATGTCCTTCATTTGAACTTCATCAATAACAAGATAAATCCAATGATTAAGATTGGAACCGTTTGCCTGAAACTCTGAAACATCAAGTACGGGTACAAATCTATGTGGTGTTCTGGGATATTTCATCCATCTCAGGGTATCGCTTGTTACCGCCGGAACCCCATATTTCCACAAGCGTTCAAAGCCAACTTGGATGCTGAATAAGCTAATTGTTCCCGCTTGGTATAAGCTATCCCGCTCTGCTTGCGGTATGGGGAACAGTGTTGTGGTGTACATGCTCCCCGCCGTCCACGATGATAAACCGAATGAACCGAAAAAGTAGTAATTTTTACCCATCCAGCACAATACCAAAATCAAAGGTGCCCAGTAAATATACTTTTTCATTTTATATCTTTCGGACTACTGCACTTAAATACCACGGGTGAGATATTGCAGGCAACCAGAATCGTATTGACATGGAACCGACAAACAGTCCCGCTTGCTCAACGGTCAGCCGCAACGACACCGGCAGGAACCCGTATAGATGCCGGAATGTTTTGTGTGTGCGGATAAGATAATCGTTCTGTTTTGGCGGGTATGCCATTAATGGTACTTCGATGTACATCCCCCCGCTGTGCTTGAGAAACTTACTGTAATGTCTTAACTCATCCACGGGGTTTCTCATGTGTTCCAGTACGTGAGACATCACAATCAGATCATATTTGCCGTCAGCGTTTGTGTTAATATTATAGTCAATACCATCAGCAGACCATCCGTGCCTATTGAACTCTCGCATAAAAGCACCCTCTGCACATCCAACGTCGAGCATACGCCCCGGTGTTTTAAAGGACTTGGTAATCAACCTGTACCTGTGCCATGCCCGTATCCTTGCGCCGAGCATCATTGGTATGCTCTTCCCCCCGCTCATTTTTGCCCAATATTCAGAGCAGTAGAACTCTTCCAATTCATCTTGCGAAGGCTGCGGATGCACAAAATACAGTTCACATTCTCTGCACCAGTACCAATTACCATACGTCTGCTGTCTATCTGTTTTGCACAGGGGACAGTTCACCGTTTCCTCCAAAAGAAAACCACCCTTTTAAGCCAGCCAATCAGAGCTAAGAGTGCGGCATTATCACCAAAATAGGGGCAGCATGGTCTCATTTTCTCCTCCAATTCCCGATTAAGAGTGCGGGTAACATGAAAAGCAAAGGGTGGAACATACTGCGTACCATTACCACCGTAAAGCACAATATGCTGAATAATAACAACCTCTTCGTTTGCAACGCCCACGCAGATAGTACCAGCAAACACATCACCGGATATGTATAAGCGATAAGATTTTCAAATAATATTACGCTTGGTGAGAGTGTCCATAGACACGCCACAAGGAGCGATACTTTTCGATTTATCCCCATCCCAACGCATAAAGAGTATATAGCACAAGCCGCACCCACCCCCATAATCATCCAAATGATATGGACAATCGGTGGGCTGAACCCTACCCCTGCCAGGAACAGGCTGTACAGGGGGGGCTGCATCTGTCCGTACCATAACGTCTCCCAGAGGTTAGATTGTAATAGCTCAATCGGGTATAACTGCATGATATGTGTTTTCTCATACATGCTATTTGCTGCCATGCCAAAGTCATCGAACCGGACGCCCCGCGCGTACCAATAGATTCTTGACAAAAGATAAGATATTAATAATAACGGGACGTACTTATTATGTTCTTTCATCTGGAAATCTTTTCTGATAGTGCTCTATTGAATGACAGTTTGCGCACAGTAGTATACTAGGAATACGGGCTTGTGCTTCACTCTTTCTGTCCCTTCTGTTCCTCTGGCGAACATGGATTGTCTTTGCGTTCTTCAAGTAATTCGTGGTAATGTTCCGTCTGAGATTTTGTTGGCTCTGCCCTCATTCGAGCATAAGCATCCGCCCAACACTTCTCGCAACATGACATCATCCACCACCTTTCATCTTTTCCCTGTTCCGCCTTTGTGTTTCATTCAAGAGATTGCTAGCTGTCTCTTCTTCTTTTGGCGGCCTCACGTTTGCATTCTTGTGTTGTAAGCATTCGCCGGTTTTGTCGGTCTCTGGCTACCCATAAATCACGGGCGTTTTCAGTCTCGAAAGTTCGTATCATACCACTACTTATTGATAAAGCGCGATACTGACGGCGCATTACTCCTCCTCCCCAAGTACTTCTTTGCGGACACAGGCGATGGCTTCGTCAAGTTCTGTGACCATAGTTCTTGCAAACTTATCGCTGTTCAATCTCAACCTCATCCTACATAGATTACTCACCCGTGCTGCGGCCATCAACTCCTCCCGCACCGGCTCGATGTAGGCACGGGTGTTCCATGATTCAGTACTTTCCGAATAAAGACAATCATCACAGTATGTTGTACCAATAGTGACTTCTTTATCATATTCTTTAACATTTTTTGATCCACACTTCGGACACGGCAGTAGTTTGTCAGTCATAGCACCTCCTTTTCAACACGGGCAATGGCTTGTTTAGCATTTCCGTAAGGTTCACAGGGATGATGAACAAAACAGTCTGTGCCATAGTTATCACAACCAGTGCAGAAGTGAAGCATGAGATAGTTTGTTGTCTTCACCAACGCCCTCACCGGCTCGATGTCGATGAGGATAACGCCATCATCATGACACTGAGGACATTCATCATCCATGGCATATTTCTTTTCAAGTCCACCGCAAGTGGGACAGTCACGATAGAACTTCGGACACGGCAATAGTTTGTCCATCGGCATCATTCCTTCCTTTCTTGCTGCATGGCGCCCGTTGGGTTAATCTTCGACCTTTTTCTCCATAATAAAGCGGTATTCTGATATTGTCATAATACCACCATGACGGCATAAGTCTTGGTGTATCATCTCTATCATCCCATCCTTCACAGTAAGTTCGTGGCGGATATCATCAATATCAGACTGATAAATACAGAGTGCCTTACTATACGGCATCGCACACTCGGCACAATCTAACGCGCGTTCAATCTTTTCATTCATTTCTTTCTCCCTTAATCATCAGAATTGGCACCCATTGGGTTAAATTGCAAAGCTGATAATCCAAGTGATAAGCGCGAGTGGCAGTGCTATCTCGGCAACAAAAAGTCCAACAACACCACACGGAAGGAATGGAATAATTACTTCTTTATGTGTTATAAAAGTTCCCCAAAACTCAGCTAAATATTGCACACTGAGTCCGCCTATTATAACATTAGCAACAATAACAAAAACGATAACAATAGCAGGTGCTGAAGAATTTTTCACTTTACTCCTCCTGTTGTCAAAAACTTTCTCAGTCATCGGGACGTTGAAGCCAACTCTTATAGTCTTCCGCTGTATTCGGCTGGTAGTATTCATAGAGAGTTATTGCCCAGCGCGGATTCTCTGAATATGTTTTCATGCTACTCTCCCTAAATACCTGAGAGTCATTCTTGAAAAAACACTGACGTTCCATGCAATCTTTAATCATTTTGGTGTAATTGTCGGCATCCGGCTTCTTGGTGGCTTTTATCATGCCCCGTTTACGAGCCTCATGCCACCAGAGGGGACGCGATGCTGGTATGGGTACATAAGCAATCACTCTTAATTCAATCGGCCCCAGGAGCATATTCTTGGGCCGGTGAAGGCTCAAGAGCGCCTCGATAGTCTGTTCGTTAGTCCGTTGTTCTTTGTCTGAATAGACTATTAATCTCTTGCCACGAACAGCACTTTTTTTAGACCGCCAAGGCGTAGGCACACAGTGTAGCTCAAACTCTTTGTAAAATGTGATTCCCGTAAGAGATAGAATATTAATTTTATCGGTCATTTCAGCTCCTCATCATAGATTGTGCCGATACGTTTCATGTCAATGTCGTTCCAGATGCCTAATTCCACTTCACTTGTCAGCTGATTTTCTAAACAAAAACAGCTATTCTTTTCGCTATATTTAATGAGATATTTAATGCCTCCCGATAACACTATGTCACCGGGGAAGAACCACTCGCCGCCTACTTTGGTGCCGGGGTCAAAGGAGTCATGGTCTATATAATTTATTTTGTACTTGAGATATTTAGCAACATCATATCCAGTATCCGTTATATATCGTTTGTGATGTATTGCCATCAATGGTGTTCTACTTCCTGTAGTTGTGCGGATTTCATGCCCCACAATCTTACCATCCTTAATCAGTCTCAGCATTAGTTCAGTCATTATATTACCCCAAGTTTTAGAAGAATAGCACCACAAAACCATATTATTGCGCAAATTAAATAGAATACTTCCCTATCAGACTTAAAATAACTCATAAAACTTACCATTGAGAGAAACATAAGTATAATACCTGCTACCTGTGTATCATTCATTTCAGTTTCCTCCCACAGTGTTCACACACCTTATCGGTTTGTTTACATGGTTGCTTGCAAGTTGGGCATACTTCTCCTTGTGGTAATACCCCATCTTTCCTCAACCATTTTCTGATAACAAGATAATGGTCTTTATAGCCGGGGTTCTTTATCCCTATCCACTCATCGAGCCGTCTAATAAACTCGGTTATCGTTTCTTCCCCGTAATCAGCTATCAGTTTTTCATGCTCTTCTGGTTTTAGGAAGACTCTTTCGAGAAACTTTTTCTTTATACATTTCTTTTTAGTTTCTTCTTCTACTTCTACTTCTACTTCTTGCGACGGAGCCACTACGGAGCCACTACGGAGTAATCGCTCTGTCCAATTATCAGCAAGCCCCTTTAGTTTATAGCTGTTAAGTGTGATATGGGTGTCAGTGCATTCTTCTATTGTAAGTCTTTTCTTTTGAAAGTTGTTTGCTACAAACTCAGTGCGCTCTAATAATGTAGCTCGTTTGTAACGAAAACATTCCGCTAAATGGGAGATTTCAAAAGTAACAATTCCGGGGTTTTCCACATCAAACTCCTGACACATCATTTCTATAAGAGCAAAGTAAAAACCATATCCTTCTATTCCATATTTTCTTATAAGCATCCTTATATCGGGGTCATGTAGACTCCCCACAATATGCTTGAACCATTTGATAGCACACCTCGAATAAAAGAACGGCGACACCCTTGTTACCGAAAAAACGGACGTATGTCTGTTTCCCGAAGAGTGTCGCCGATTATAGGCATAAAAATATCCGTTTTTCGGTAACATATACAATATAACTGTTTAATCTATTTAGTCAAGTACTTTCTTAAAGTGGGAGCAAGCCCCTCCGGTATTTCCGGTATTCCCTCTGAAACTGTTTTCTTCATAGTTACCTGCATTCGGGACTCACCCCACTATTTACTCAGAATTTAATGCACCGTCAAGGGTTTCTCTTCCGATCCTATGAACTTCTTTCCCGATGGCGGTTCTAAACCGCCTTTTTAAAAAGGCAAGTCTGAATTCCACGCTTCGTTGGTGATGAGTTTCTTAGCTTTCGCTCTGATCTGATTTATCCATTTAGCGCTGACCTTGCCGCCCGTGTTGTTCACAACTAAATCCTCAGTATAAATAGGAACCTGCTCGCCATTTTTTGTTCCAGTGAACTCACTTAATTGCTTTGCTACCTCGGCTCGTGTTCTGTGCGCTCTTATTCTGTCAATAACCTCCCAAGTCTTCTCTAAATCGCTTTTAACAAGGCTTTCCGGGGGTATTGTCTCCGGTGGTGGTGTGTCTGGTGGTGCATCGTCAGTCAAGAAGTCATCTTCTGTATATGTAGGAGTGCTTTCCTCGACCGTTGCATCAGTTTCACGTGGTATGATGTCATCGAGTTTTTCTTTCGCCGGGGACTGGTAGCCGAATAGTTCGGGATGTTCATCAATCTCGGTTGTAAAGAAGTTTGATACTCCCGGTACGGTGCGAACGACAAGCCCGACTGTTCCCCTCTTTTCCGATATGCGACTACAGGTATTCCAATAATCGGCGGGGTCTTCATAATCAATCCTACCGACTTTCTGCCCTGTTATCTCTACATCGTTGTCGCTGAATTTTGCACCGCACCCGCCAGTTTTCTTCCAGCACAACCAACCACCACCATATTCTTGTTTCCCCTTAATGATTGCTTCCTGGCCACAGCGGGGACATTTGCGTTCTTCGGCTCTATATCGGTATTTGCTTTCCATTGTAGAGCAGATACCCATACAGTCGCCGATGAGTTTATTGGTAGTAAGGTCATACATACCCATGAGTGTACGGTATTCTCTGTGTCCATTTGGCATGTCAATAATATCATGTGATATGCTTCGTGTGGCACAGCCGATAAAAGTTTTTATCTTGGTTGCGCCGGGTTGCAACAGCGACTTTTTTTTGCACCCCGGTATAACGGCGTAATCTTGGTCAATGCCTTCCTCCATTTCTTCTATCATGAGTCGCTTAATGCCATCCATGATAAGTTTAATGCGGTTCGTGTCGAATACGCCATCTTCCGATAAGAGCTTTACGGAGGTTGGTTCTTGTTGCGCGATAGCTGTTTCATCTTTGTCTGTCATGATTCCTCCTCAACGATTTTCAAGCCCAGATGTTTTATTGTCTTGAGGCATAGGGTTATTTGGTTATCGTGGATTATGATTGGATTCTCCGAAATACACCCGGCACGGCGAGTCATTACAGTTACCCAATCAAAATCATGTTCTACTCTCCATACCATAGTCTCATTGAGTTCTTTATGTTCTTTTTCTGTTATGTGTTTCATTTCTCCTCCCATCCTTCCGGCATTATGGGTATGTCGAGGGCTTTGGCGAGCCAGTCATCATGTGGCCAGTATACATCTTCACATCCACGGAAACGCGGGTGCTTGTAGTTTACATCATACTTAATATTGTTACCCTCATATCGTGCTCTTATTTCATATCCACACTTCTCAAACCACCAATCCTCCTCGGTGGCGTGGGCAATAACCCAAAGTTGGATGGGAAGTGGAACCACGGGTTGTCCATCACGGTTATAATGAAAACTACTTATCATTCCAACCGTCAGCTGAAACGGAAAGTTATCCCTACCTCCAACAAGACCCGGTCTTACTGCCCAATCCCCGGCCCTGAACTCTGGCCCGTAATGTTTGCCATGTGCCCAATCCTCGGTCATTTTCTTCTGTGTGGGTTTCATCACCGGGCGGAGAATCCAATGTTTGCCCCCGAAGTTAATATTGTTGGTGCGTATGTCCTTCGGCTCAAATTGAAGTTCAATCCACTCAGCCTTTAATGGTTCCCGAAGTTCAACATACTCGAAATGGTCGATGTTTTCTTGTTCAATATCAACATCCCAACATGGAGCCACCTTAGTTGTACACCGCTCACCATTGTGGTGTTCGGGTGGTTGCTTCAGTGTCTCTCTCTTTTTCTTAATCATCTCGTCTAGCTTGGCGCTCAGTTCTTTGTTTCGTTGTTTCTGTGGTTCGATGTCTTCTTCGGTGAGACTTCGGGCGTACAATGGTTTGGATTCTGTATCAACAAATCTCACTCCAACTACTCCATCCGCGAGTGCTTGGTTAATCGCTTCCTGCATATCGGCGATGTTCTTAATATCCATCTTCGCAAACCGTCCGGCTGCATCACGCTTTTGTTTGGTCATTTCATTCTCCTTTAGAGCGGGCGGGCAGGATTCCAACCTGCATGGGCGCTTCCTCTGTACTTGGCTATTTTCCAGAGAGCAATCCCTTGGAAGGACGAGCATCGACATGGGTGCCACCCACAATTTCCCTCTCGGTTTGTTCCAAGCGTCTCCATTCCGCCACCGCCCGTATGTTTATTTAAGGTGCAGTCCCTTTTCTTCTGTTTCTATTCCCTTGAGCAGTTGCACATCAACGAAATGGCTCACTGACTGATACTTACTTTTCGTGAGCTTTATGATGCGCTTGACTCGTCTGATGTAGTCGGTCTCAAGGGTAAGGTTAATTGGTTTCTTCATGGTTTTATCTCTTCCACTTTCTGCTGCATCCTATCTCGATGTGCTTGGACTTCTTCTCTTGGCATTACGAGGGCATATGGGCCAAGCATAGCACAAAGAATATCTCGCCAGTTTTTAATTTGCTCATCTGTTAATTGCGCAGATTCTTTCATGGTTTCAGTCCTTTGCTTTTGGTTGGGCGGGTAAGGGATTTTACCTTAATTGCGACCACGGTGTTAGCAAGACACTGATCCGCACCCGCCCCCATCAATAATTTCGTAGCTTATACATAGCATAGCATACTACAGGGATAAAGTCAAGAACTATTTACTTTATTTCACTTTCTCCTCCGCAAGGGTGCGGTTTCTAAATCTTATGTATCCAAAATGGTCGGCTATCATGCGTGCACAATACTTGCGATGTAATCTAATGTGGGTGTAATATTCACTCGAACATTTGTTACAATTATTGCCCATCTTCCTCCGCATAGGGCATACGCGTAACGTTGACATGCTATCTCCCATGTCAAAAATATAATCTCCCATATTAAGTAATGCTTGTTCAGCCTCTTCCACCATCTCCTCCTGTACGGCGAGTTCGTGGCGGATGGTATCGAGATGGTTGTATCTATCATGCTCTATAAACATTGACAAATGCCTAAGTGCTCGTTCAATCTTCTCATCCATTGTCTTTCACCCGTCCTTTCTCCACATAGTTGATAAGCTGCTGACCGCTAATAAATTTTGACTGTCTTGAGAAGTTTACTTCATATTTCAAGGTTCCAGCATCAATAAGCTTGGACACTTGCTGTTTTGAACAACCAAGCACCCAAGCGGCGTTTTCTCGGTTGTACAGCCGGGCAGGTACAATTTCGTCAAGTTTAACAAGACCTTTCATGGTTTCTCCTTTCGCGTTAGTTAGTGTTAAGCGTACCCATGTCATGGGCAATTTTAATGGCGAGGCAACCTTTTTCCATACGCTCGTGAAGAGCATTAAGGCTTTCTGATGTTAGGTCGTCAGCCCTGACGGCACCGACATAATTAGACATCATTTCTAATAACTTCTCAAGGCTCTTATGTGACTTGGGACATTTCATGGCTTCTCCTTCGCTTTGATGTGTGCTGTTCGTGCCACTAAGTATCTTAGCGTGTCGCGGTTACATAAAACTAATGAAGGGGAGAATGTCAGATTTTTCTCTGTTTCAACTACAAGTAGCCATTGCCGCATATCATCTAATGAGCCGCGAGCAATTAGTTCCAATGCCGCCACAAGCTCATCGTGCATGTTGATTTTCTCTTCGTCTGTTGGCATCGTTTACTCCCCCTTGTGTGTGGTTCTTCGTTATTTAAGATAACCTAATTCGCGAGCTTTCCTTTCAGCTTCATCCCACCAGCCACTTACTGAACTGAAAAGACGATAACCTTCTGTTTCTACGGGAAAGCCAAGAGCAATTCTGCCATGTTACATCAGTAATGCCAAGCGGTTTAGCTCTATGCTCTCCGCTTATGGCGCCCGCGAAGATACTGGCAAAATCATCACCAGTAAGATCGGCAACCCCTATAGCTAATCGATGAACGATTAGACGCCCAATGCCGATTACCACATCATCAGGAAATTCGCCAAGAGCATATAGGCTCTCACGCGCTCTTGCTTTTCCGCGCAGTTTCGGACGCTCTAGCAACGTTTAATATTCCTTCCAATCCTGCCGCAACCAAAGGAACTGGCACGGCGTTCCCGGCCTGTTTACGTGTTTGGCTGTCGTTGCAAACAATCTCGAATGAATCTGGAAATCCTTGCAGCCGCAACATTTCCCGCGGGGTGAGTCTGCGTTCTCCATCTACCAAGAGATAATTATAAGACGCGCCCGCCCGTAATGCGCAAGAATATGGATAGCTTGATATATGTCCCGCCTTGTTTTCGTGCCATATACTTGGCTTATACTTGCTTACGTGAGTTTCATTGCGTCGTCTCTTTATTCTTTCGCTAACGTAATACTTTGAGTCTGGATTCTTTTCAAGAATTTCTTCAAGGGGAATCATCTCCGCCCCTCCCTTCGGCCAAGGGAATTCTTTGAAATTATCTTGAATGGCCGCGATTAACACGCGCTCTCTTTTTTGTGGCAATCCAAAATCAAGAGCGTTCAATATGCGCCATGAAACGTGATAATCAAGTTCTTCGAGAGACTCTACTATTCTATTTATAGTGTGTTTCTTGTCGTTTGTCGCTAATTGCTTTACGTTTTCAAGAAGAACCGCCTGCGGTCGCTTGACCTTTAATATTCGTATTATCTCGAAAAATAGAGTCCCCCGAATATCATCAAAACCCTGCCGCTTTCCGATAATTGAAAATGGTTGACAAGGAAAACCAGCGCAAAATAAATCATGATCTGGTATTTCATCTTCTCTGAGCAAGCGAATATCGCCTTTGGGTTTGATTCCAAAATTATGCCCATAAGCCTTACGAGCTTCTTCGTCCAGATCGCAAGCGAACACGCATTTCATTCCAAACGATTCCGCCGCTAAATGGAATCCGCCAATACCGCAAAACATATCGGCGAACGTTTCAAGACCGCCAAGATATTCAGGAGGTTCTTTAATGGATACTACTCCCTTTACCAAGGCTGGGAATGAGGGGAACTCCATTGTCTTTGTCTGTCTCATTGGGTTAATGCCTTGTAAGTAAGTCTCTTGCCTTCCATTCCCGCAACTAAAACGCGCACGAAATTGATTCCGCAGGCAGTATCATTCTTGTCAAAAGCGGGAAGACCACTTGTGCTTAATCTGAATATGAATTCATAAACGTATCGTTGCAAGTGTTTCTTGCTCCATTGGTGAAAAATTCCATAATGTCCGCGCTTAATCAAAGCCCACATGCTCTCTATTGAATTAGTATGAACCTCGCCGCGAACATATTCTTTCGCGGCATGACGTATTTTCTCGTGTTCGTAGCCATTAACATTATCATATCCACTATGTTCATCCGTATAAAGCCTTGAGCCTTTAATAACATTGCGAGTGATAGTTTCGCTCATTGTCTTACGGTCGGTATTGTCTATCACTTCCGCGCGAATTTGACCGTCACGCGAGCGCACGCCGAATACGATAGCCTTGCCAATGGTTCCGCGACCCTCATTCAACTTCTTGGATTTGTGCTTATTCTTTTCTTTGCCGCCAATGTAAGTTTCATCCGCCTCAATGATTCCATTTATTCTACCATTGGGCTGACAGGCTTCTCTGAGTCGTCCTAACATAAACCAAGCTGATTTTTGGGTAACTCCGATTTCTTTAGCTAATTGAATAGAGGGGATGCCTTTTCTCGCCACGCTCACGAGATACATGGCATAGAGCCATTTCCGTATCGGAATATGAGAATCTTCCATAACCGTTCCGGTGCGAATAGTAAATTGCTTGCGGCAAGACTTACAGGTATATATGCTTCCGTCACGAATCTTATAGATTTCATCGTGACCGCAATGCCGGCACCGAATTCCAGCAGGCCAACGCGCGGTTTCCATGTATTCTCTGGCGGATTTCTCGTCGGGAAAACGTTCAAAGAACTCAAAAGCACTTGGCTGATTAACTTTAATCTGATGTTTTGTTTTCATGATCTTACCATGTCCATTCTATTCAGTATGTTGTGAGTTTGTCTTCATAGTAGTAATATAAACAATAACACAGAGATTGTCAAGTACTTTTTGTGTGTCAAGTATATAAATCCCCTCCTTTGCCAGCTCCAATACCAGCAAACCCTTTTCCGCAAAAGCGGCTTCCAGTTCCTCAACTTCGCAATCGGCACACTTGCCCCTCAATCTTCCGTGTTTACAATCGCGCTTATTGGGATATGATTTATCCATCTTTCTTTCCTTTCCTTTCCTCTGATGGCTTAGATTAGCGGGCGACATAGTTTATCCCAACCTTTTTCCGCGGTTCCTCCTTCATGGAAGTCCTTGCTACCACTACACCACTGAAGCGCCCCTATGTACTCATCAAGTATTTTTGCAAACGCCTCTGCAAGTCTTGTGTCCATGTCGATACTGGATGTTTTGGGTGTACACCAAGCCTGCGCGGCTTTCTGTCTTGCTAATGACGAAGGTTCTACGGGTTCAATCTCGAATGGTGAAACGTGGAGGTGCGTTTTCTTCCCATCATCAACTACAATAAAATACGTGTCATCGTAGACCTCATAAGAATGTATTGTTCCTGTCTGACCGGCTACTTCTTTTTTGTTTGGCAAAGACCATTTCTTCGCCCGTACAACAACGCGCTCACCTATTTCAAAGCTGCGGTGTGTAGTCGTCCATTCTTTCATTGTTCTTCTCCTCCATCTTATTTCGGTACCAGTCAGCAAAAATACTTCGTCGTTTGTGATTATTCCTTGATCGTATCCTTCTGTTATGAGCCGAGCAATATGTTCTAAATCCGCACTGGTCGGTTCAATCGTTGTTTCGAGCTTCCACCAGCCATTTTCCATTTCATCCCCCTTTAATGGTTGTTATGCCTGTTCCGGGTCATAGCCACATCTAAAGCAACAACTGCCAGATCGCCAGTCCTGTGGAGTGCATTTGCATAGCCCGTCTGCATCTTTGCCGAGCTTTGCAATGCTGTACTCGTAATGAGTCATTCCGTGCTTCTCTGGCGGTGCCGGCGGTGTCGTTACTGGTGTCAATTCGCCGTTTTTTTCATCGAATGTCATCACTCCTCCTTGTGTGGCGTGTTACTTTTTTCATAATTGACACAAAGTTCTTGTTCGTAATTAGTAACCACGATACAATATTCTAAATGTATACAGTTATTACAATCTTCCCCATTCATAATACTCCTCCCCCCTTGTATTCTCCACATCTCCAGCAGTATTCCAGCGATCCCGGGTATGCCATGCGCTTTGCTATCTCCGGTGAAATAGTACCATCACCGACACAAGCTTCTGATAATGCAAGAAATATCTCACATAGTTTTTCCGGCGTATTCCGTACAATATCAAACAACTCATCCTCATCGAACGGATGTTTTGCACATTTACAGCAATTTGCGTTTTCCCAGTCAATATACTGAGAGCCGTTTGAAAATGGATTTATTCTCTTTTCCATGGTTGTATCTCATCACCTCCCCTTGTTAGTTGTTTGTATTAGTCCTCACAACCAAGCGCGACTGCTGCACCGCCTATATCAATGTCGTTCGGTTCTGGATGCAGGGTGACGTATACTGATTTCCCGCATACGTTACATTGTGCCATATAAACGCGCGGATGATTGAGCGCAACTGTAAACTTGTTCATGGTATGTCTGCGAAACCGACATGATTCTAACGCCGACTGCCTGAGTTGCTTAAGAGTTGCTTTCATCTCATCCTCAGTGGGGTACTTTTTACTCCCCCGGTGTGTGGTGTGTTCCTCTCTCTGATGTAAAGGCCAGTCATATTGCATCTTATCCCCCTTGTGTGCCGGACTTGTCACCGGCATTGTGGTTATTTCGCTGTTTCCAATTCGTTTGTTTCAGGATTAAATAAGCGCCTTGTTTCGTGATGTTCCCTCCAATTCGGGCCACTTGACGCCACAATGAGATATTTCCCGTCTGGTTGCTTGTACACCCTGAAGCTCTTCATCGTTTGGCCGAAAAACCTCATTGATCCCCGACTGAAAAAGTAAGGTGCAGTTTCAGCGGTTCGACGTTTGATTTCATAAATTGTCATTGTACTCTCCTGTGTGTGGGGTGTCAGTATCCCAGCCATCCGAGAACGTCACTGCCTTTATACTCTGCCCTGTCCCCTACTTCTGCGAGGAACAGTGTTATGTCCTCTTCCTGCATGCTGTGTTTCCGTAGTTCCCTTATTGCCTCTGCTTTTGACACCGTTGCCTCGCAAGCCTCGTCATAGTCTGTGTACATTGTACTCCTCCTGTGTGTGGTGTGTGATTCTATCAACTACAATAATACAGTATGATTCACTTGTCAAGTCTTTTCTTTGCTTTCTTAAAAATAGCTGCGAGCCAGGGCAAAACATCACCGCCGGATCGGGCGCTTCCCTGTAACCTTTCTTTCTTATATATTCTTTCTTTGGATATATATGTTCTTTCTATATCTTTTTAGTAGTACCCTTATTTATTTATTAAGTGCTATTGTACCTAAAATAGATATATCCTCACATCTGTCCCTCATACAGGCAAAACAGAGCCTATTTTGGTAAACAGGGGCAGTATTCCTGCGAATAAGGCATGGTATGCTATCAACCTAGAGCTTTGAATGCGCGGGATGGCGTTTGTAGGTTTACATAAGAACTATTGTTCCTACCCATTACCCACTATTGGTGGAAGACCACACAAATACACTCACATCCTATGGGCTGGTATCGCCGTTAAGGCGTCACGCTTCCATTCTGAGAGACTTTCGTAGTGCGGTGCATATACAGCTATGCCTTTGAATAAAGGATGGCTCATTAGCCATTCCTAGGTTTACATAAGAGAGAGAGAAGATAGTATCGAGTCTGGTGTGCTGAGAAAAAGAGGGCACGGGGACAGGCGCGGTTACTCGGCGGGCTTTAGTGATGATATATACGTACAGTCTTGGGTTACAAATATTATTTTTACAACAAAAGCAACAAAAGTGATTGACGGCCTCGCGTAAAAATATTATACTACAGAAAAAGGAGATGGGATATGATAAAACGCCCGAAGGAATGCTGTGCGCTGGGGACTTACGAATGCTCTATTCCAATGCCTATTAATGGTAGACGGCAGGACATAGATTTGTGCATTGCTGACATTATAGCCGCGCTGAACGCAGCTAATATTCTTACGGTGGCCTCGTGTTGTGGACATGGGAAACAATCTGGGATAATATCTTTAGCTGATGGAAGAGAACTTATGGTGAAGAATGACTGATTTATATAAACACAGTGTGCTTGCTAAAATATTTTTTATCCTCAAAAAGTAGTTTGACATTGGTGGTGTGGTCTGTTATATTTTGTATGAGCGGTGGCGGAATGGAGACGCTTTGTAGCACGGATAGGTTGTGGTAATCTGCACTACGTCACCGGGGCGTAATTCCTTTAGGTTTTCCTGTTTATACCGAACGTGCAGATACGTGGGATGATAAATCCAAAAGGGTGCCAAAATACAACCATGCAGGTTTGAACCCTGCCCGCTCAATATACCGCAGTAATTTTTTCCACTACAAATATTTCATTTAGGAAGCAATATGCTCCAAGTTGTTTTTAATGGACGTGCCGTTGTTGTTGATGACGAGGAGCGGCAGGAGTGTGAGATATGGACAAGGGTGATGGGTTATTACCGACCGATAGAAAGTTTTAATGTTGGCAAGAGACAGGAATTTGAGGACAGGGTATATTTCAATATGAGCGAAAAGACTTAACAAGAGGGGGTGATTATCCTGCCGTACCCTGACAACTGGCCATTAAGAGGGTATGAGTAATCTGGGGGTCTTAACCGGCCCCCTTTTTGTTTTCCTTGACAAGCAGCAGCAATTTCTTTACATTGCCGCTGTAAGCGCCTTCCAAAGACGGTTTCTCTGTTCCGTAAAGACAGAGTGGTAGGGTGTACCTGCATACCCCCGGTTTCGGCGGTTGAACCTTATCAGCCGCCACCTAAATAAAGAAAAAAGAATATATTGGATGGAATAAAATGACATTTACTTTCAACAGAACAAAAACGAAAAACATATTGCCTAAATTAAATATTAACCATAATCCGTTTTACCAGTATTTGACGCTGAACCTTTATTTGTTTCATAATCATTTTTTAATATTTATCGTGTGGTAGCCCCGTAGAGACTTTTATTTCCCTTTTAATCCTCGCTTTCCCACAAGTTTTCAACATTGATGTTGCAATAATGTAAAAAAGAGCTTGACAAGATGCAAAATGCAACATATCTTGTGTTAGGTTTACATAAGATTCGATGTAAATTATATCACAGGCTCCCCATAAAAAGTGGCGGGTGAGAATGAAATTCAGGATGGAAATTAGTAGACCATCAATAAGATGGGAGGGTTACAAACCTCCGTGGTATATGGGGTTTAAGAGCATCAAGTGTGGCCCGAGTTGTGCTTATGATATTGGTATATACTATCTACGTCCTTTTAATATCATCATTCGGTGGTGTGATAACATCTATGGTGCATATATACTTCTTCGGTCTCGCTTACTTCGTCCTTTCGTTTTATATCTCATTCCCGCCGGCGTTCTATTTGAAGGTGGGCGTTTAGATAAATCTGTTATTCATCATCTGAGAACAGCGGGCAAAAGTGAAATAGAACAGTACGACTTTGAAAAGACAAACCCCTTTAAGGGTTTGTTTGATGGTATTTTCTGATTAGCAAGAGAGGGATTAATGGAAATTCTCAATGCAGAAAAACCAGTCCCTGGCCATATTTACAATTATCTGGAGGTGGATCGTTATGTGTTTGAGGTTACCTGTGAGTCAATTAACGCTTTTATTGAAATTGAAAAAATGATTGTTGCTGATGACAAGAAGTTGGGGCGCGATCCGTTTAAGAATGATATTTTCTGGAAGGTTTGTAATTTAGCTGCCAAGCAATGTAATGCAATATCTCAAAAAATTAGACGTCATTGCTATGACAATGAACTTACGGATTATGGCAAGACCTTGAGAGATGAGTGTAAACCACCAACGCAAAGGAATAACTAATGGAGATTCTCAATACAATTACTGGGTTTTTAGCTAATCCGTGGGTAGCGTGGACAATGGCTCTTTTGATTCCTACGCTAACCGGATTCGGGGTTATCAAAATCAAAGGTCTCAGTAAATTCATATCCGAGTTTGTCGATATAGCCAAAGCACATCAAGAAGCAACTGACCCAGCGGGCGAAGCGGGTGGTTTGTACTCACCGGCAGAACGCGCTAAACTCGATAAGGAATTTCAGGAGTTTATCGCTGCTGGTATGGCTTTACTGGGTAAATAATAATATGGGCGGTGGCGGAATGCCACAAGGGTAACGCACGGGAGCGTACGACCCGGTACTGGTGAGGCCTGAATCAGCGTCCTCTGTATACAGCCAGTTGCAGGATGACCCTGCCTGCCCATATAAACAAGGTGTTGTTATGAAAGTACTTAGCGAGAAACATCGCAAAATGATTCTTGAGTATGTGTTGAGCAACGGTGATATTAAAGGTGTTGCGGAGCGCCACGATGTTAGTTCACAGGCTCTGAAACAATTAATTCTAAAAGACACACTGTTTAAGGATGAAATTAATCGTATCCGCAATACAGTTGAAGATGTTGCTATCGCACAGTGGCGTGCCAGCATGGAGCCGATTTACAAAGACCTGAAAAACCTCGCTACAAATCTTGTTCACCTCGCACATAATGCAAATACAGATTCCGTAAAAGTAAGTGCAACAACCAAGGCTATGCAACTGGCACGAGCCGCTTCCACTAAGGAAGAAGCAGATAAAGTCAGGGTACAGCGGGTTGAGTTGCGCGTAGAAACTCCCGAAAAGCAAGAAACGCCCAAATTAACACTTATAGAAGAGAAACAAGGTGGGGAAGAATAATGCCCCTCAAAAAAGGTAAGTCCGAGAAAATAATCAGTGCCAATATAAGCGAGATGATGCACGCCGGACATCCACGGAAACAGGCAATAGCCGCAGCGATGAGCAAGGCTGGCAAGTCCCGCAAGAAACGCAAGAAGGCACGCAAGAAATGACACCACTGTATGAACGCGATATAGCATTCCCTTGGACAGCATATAACGAGAAACAAGGGGAATTTGTAAGGTCAAAAGCTAAGTTTTTATGTGGCAGTGGTGGTAAGGGTGGGGGGAAAACAGTAGGGTTGGTGCGTAAAACGATTATGTTGCTTACGTGGTCGGAAGAATTTGGAGATATGGCAGGGAGCGTGGGTTGTATTGGGAGGTTCAAGGAAAAGGATTTTCGCAGAACAACGCTTCCAGAACTTCGCAAATGGCTTCCCCGTAGTTGGATTCGCAACGAAAACAAAGAAGAGGGTTGGATAGAATTGCACAATGAATCTGTTCTCTATACCGCCCATTATGATGATATTGGCCCTATAACGTCTTTGAATCTCATGTTTGCTGCAATCGACCAGATGGAAGAGATACCAGAAGAAGTGTTTGACGAACTCGCATATAATCGTGTTCGACTAAAAACACTCACGAGATTCGATGAGAATAGTTCACTTATCTGTCCGATATTCGACGAGGTGACGGGTGAATGTATATCGACCGACTCCGAAGAGATTGCCGCTTCATTAACATTTAATACTGTTTTCGGTGCGTGCAATCCGAGACGCTCTTGGGTATACGAGAGATTTGTTAAAAATGAGCTATACCGCGTTTCGCCCGACCAGAATGTACGCGAGAAATATAAACCGAACTATGAATTGATTGAGATTCCGACAACAGAAAACGTGCGGTATATACCGAAAGACTATATAGAAATACAGAGGGCAGACAAAAGCGAACGTGCATTTAACCGCGATGTTTTGGGGTTGTGGGATAGTTTTGAGGGGGTTATCTATCTTGATTTTACAGACGACCTTATAAATAAACTCAACGTTACGCCACACCCGGAGTGGAAAATATACGTAGGCATCGACCACGGCGGAACAGGACAAGACCCGTCAATGAAAACTGGTATAACTTCGGTTGTTTTTACGGCGATTGAACCCCGTGTAGGCGAATGGCCGCTCGTTCATGTTTTTGATGAGCTATACTTGCCTGGTTCAACAGTTGAGGAGACAGTAAAAGCGATACATGATAAGTTAAGAGTTATCCGCACAGCACAGCGATTTCGGTTTCCTGAGATTGTGCCGAATGTTGACAAGGCACTCGCGCCTGTTCGTGCATGGCGGTGTGACCCCTCGATGAAGAGAGGCGTACAGGATACCAGTGAAACGCTCATAGATAGGTATGTCAGATATGGGAGAGCACTCGGAATGCGGATTGCCCTGACACCCGGCGATAATCGTGTAGAGGATGGCATAGAACGCAATAGCTGGATAATGCGCAATAAGTTACTGCGGGTTAATCCCAAATGCTCAAACTTTATTGATGAACACAAGGCGTGGGAACGTGGGAGCGACGAGAAACCCAAAACACAGCAACGCGACCATAGTTGTAATTCGTGGGTTTATATCTCCTCCGCATACCCGTTCGTCCACAAACGATTGGACTTGCCGCCTGTGGAACTAACAGGTTTCCAGAAACGTTTACTCAAACAGGAACAGTTGCACCGACAGGGAATAATCGACCCGGTGTACGGGTATATGGGGAGTTAAAATGTCTTTATTTGTGCATCTTGGTTATGAGATAGACGAAAAATGTGAAAAGCATAATTGTAATATGTTATTAAATCTCAATGGTCAAAAATGGTGTAATGAATGCATGAAAGAAGAGATAGAGAGCCATACCCTAACACCAACTACTGGCATTATTACAGTAGATTGTTCCGGGTGGAAGACTGATGCTTGAAATCATCATAGCAGTTGTTGCGCTCGGTGCTGTCAGTGTGTCTGCTTACGCCATCTACGAAATTAGCGGCATTCTCCGTAGGCAGGCTAACTTCATAATGGCGAAGAGTGACGAGCGTATTTATCAGGCAGTTGCGGCAGAACGCAGATATAAACGCGGCAGACAACGTATGGACAAGCAGCAGAAAGAACTTGCAGATGCAAGTAAACTCTATGATGACGTATTGGATAAAGGTACGATAGACGATGAACAGTTTGAAGCATTAAAGAGGGTTAATCTTGGCGAAAACTAAAGACCAACTCGTATGGAAAGAACTGCTCACCGGAACCGAGAAGGACGGAGAGATAGTCTCTAATGTCCGTGGTAAAATTACATGCTGGGAAAATGAATCACGGGATACGCGCCGTCAATGGATGCTGAACTCCGCTTTTGCGCGTGGTCAGCAGTATAGCGTGTTTGCACGGAACGAAGATAGACTTATAAGCGTACCGCTTCCGCCAGGGCGCAAACAGGTTATGGATGACATGATTGGGCCGTGGAAGGTGAGACGTATTGCCGATATGGTGATTGCCGAACCGGAACCAACTGTTATACCTGCATTAAGGCGAGACAGCAAGTCAATTACGGCGGCGCGGCGCGGCAAGGAACTTCTTGAATATTATCGCACAGAATGGCGATTCCAAGAACGATACATACAGATTAGTGGCTATCTTATCGACTTTGCCAACTGTTTTGTCTATTACAATTATCTTGAGGAAATAAAACGTGAGGCAGTACCAGCGCTCAACGATAACAATGAAATTTTAGAGAGCGCAACTGGTGAAATTCAGTATGACGTGCGTATGGTCGATGATATTGTTGAGCAAATTCTTACACCGCAACAGGTTGCGTGTCAGCTTGACGATTCACCGTTTCACGAAAAACGCTGGTGCGTGATGCGGTTTAATCGCACACTCGACTATATGATTGGCAGATATGGGGATGAGGCAAAAGATTTACAGCCGATGTCGGACAATCAATCCGATATTTATGCTTTGTATAATATCGCCGATAGCAAACCAGAGCAGGTCTATGGTAAATTCCCATACGTGCAAGAAGAAATTTATCTACAGGTACCTACGGAAACTACCAAGGGGTGGATATTTTGCCTATCGGGTAATACGCTGCTCAAAAAAATACCGTGGCCGTACAATAAGTTGTCTATTTTACCGATTGTGCACTTTCATGGGCCGAAAGAATCCGGTGAGTTCTATGCCCGTTCGTCCATTGAAATACAGATGCCTTTGCAGAAGGCTTTGAATAAGTTGCGAAGTATTGTTATTGAGAATGCCGATGCGATGGCTCATGCAAAAACGCTTATACCCGACCAAGGTGAAACCGAAACACCTACCGATGCACCAGATATTATACGTTATCTCCATCCATATATACCGTCACAGATGGTAATAGCAGCCATGCCAGAATATGTATTCGGTGTTGGTGGTATCGAGGGTTTGCGTGCCGCAATTCGTGATATACAGGCACAACATGGGCCGACCGTTGGTACGTCAGCAAGCGGAGTTCGTTCGGGCATACATGCAGAAAACTTACAGGAACAAGACCTTAAATCATTTGCACCACTTGACCGTTTGATGGAATCAGCATTCGCTCGTGCTTATGAGATTATTCTGACAATAGCCGCAGAGAAAGTAAATGATAGGCGCACACTTTCATATACCGACCGCAGTGGTCGTGAATTTAGTGTTGAGAATTTCCGGGGTGCAATGCTTGGTGATGTACAGCGAGTGAAAGTACGCATGATGAACACAAATCTGCGTAGTCCGGGTGCAGTAAAACAAGAGATTTATGAGTGGTTTGCCGCCGGTATGATTAAGAATAACATTACCAAACAACCCGACGACATGAAGGCTCTACGGATGCTTGAGTTCGCATTACCAGAGGGGGTATTTGAAGAATATCGGATACACAGCGACAGGGCGTATCACGAAAACGAATTAATGTTGCGTGGTGAGGTGGTAGAACCATACCCATTCCAAGATTTACTTATTCATTTACAATGCCATGATGAATTACTCAATAGTAGCGAATACTATGAAAAATTAGAATCAGATGATCCGGCAGACCAAGAGATAGTGAAAAACATAAATCAACATATAGGATTAACGCAACAAATGTATCAAGATGCAATACAACCACTTATGCCAAAAGGCGAGGTGACCCCAGAGACTGAAGGTGCTGCCCAAACCGGGGGTGCTGAACAGACGACAGGAGCTTAACCAGAGAGGTGTATCATGGCAGAGAAAACCACTGAGGAGCTGACAAAAGAAATTGAGGAGTTGAAAAAGAGTGTCAGTGACCCTGAATTGGTGGAAATGGAAATTGACGGCAAGCAGGTAAAGGTGCAGAAGGAAGCCGTTGACTTTCTTACTCAAAAAGAGCATGACCTGACCAGCCGGAACGAAAAGTTATTGGCTGAGGGTCGAGCGAAAAACGAGGCGGAGCAGAAAGAGCATCAGGAGCAACTGAAACAGGACTTAATCAATCTCAATGAGGTTCTATCTCAGGGGGCAACAGACCTGAATCAGTATAAACCGCTCATCGTGGGCGGTGACGGCGAGTATCATGGCACTATCGAGGAACCTGTAGCGCAAACTCCAAGGCAAACTGTCAAAACCCCCAATACTTTTGAGGAGTCAAAACTGACAGAGATTGAGAAACAGAACAAGGAACTGTTGTCTCGATTGGATGCCCGCGAGAAAGCCGATGCTGACGATGCTATTGCGTTTATGGAAGGCGTGCAGAAGACCAAATATAAGTATGCCGATGCGGATGCCGTACTTGGTGATATGCGTGGTTATTATGAGACACATGGACGCGCTCCATCAGAGTCAAAGATTACTGCTATGCTCAAAACACGCCACGAAAAGATTGCTAAATCATTGCCGGAGCAGCAAAGAAAAGAAGTAGAACCTGCACCGGACACAAGGGGGCCAAGTGTCCCCACAAAAACAAAGGCCGAGGATTTGCCCGCTCTTTCAGATGTTGATGCTTGGGCGAAACGCGGCAAGGATAAAATAAAGTTGAGGTAACAATGGCACATACTCTTGAAACCATCTCCACCTATGGTGACTTCCTGAAATATGAATACGAGGATAAGATTATACAGACCACGCCAGAGTATTCGGCGCTTATGCAGCGTATTGAGCTAATTTCGCGCCCAGTTGGCTTTGGCGGAAAGTCTATCACATTCCCAATCCTTTATAATTCAATGGGTTCAGTCAGCTCTTCAGGTGAGGGTGATATATTACCGTTTTCCCTTCCCGGTAATTTCGATAATGCGGTGGTTAGTATTTACCACCACTACTTCGGTTGCGCAGTCAGCGGTGTGCTGATTCGTAACACTGAAGATAGAGAAGGGTCTTTTGCGCGTGCTTGGGCGCAAGAAATTGCAATCAAGCAGCGTGCCTTCAGGCAGCACATTAACCGTCAGCTTTGCGGAGATGGCAACGCGCGTCTCTGTCAGCGTGATGGTGCGGTGAATGGTCAGGCTCTTACCGTTGACAATATGGGCGGATGGTCAGGATTCAAAGCATCCGATGTCAATGGCGCTACCTTTCTGACTAAAAATATGTACGTGCAGACACGTGATAGTGGTGGCACTGCTGAGGACGGTGCGCTACTGATTACGAGTATTTCTACGCCAGCCGCATTCCCATCCACAAGCGCTATCATTACTGTTAGCGGTACTTGTTCGTCTTCTGCTGATGGTAGTTATTTGTACGCGTGTGCTGGTACTGACGAGGTTGATGGCTATGGTAACGAAACTCCGGGTATTAAGTTACTCGTGGATGACGGAACCATTGCCGATAGCGTGCAAAGTATCGCGTCTCTGACTTACACGGAATGGCAGTCCCATGTCAATTATGGGGCGTCACCGGGTACGACAGAAGCGCTTACGGCTGCCCGTATGATGAATATCATGTCCAAAATACAGATTGCTGGTGGCGGACATGCCGATAACATCTTCATGTCACCGCCTGTTTTCCTGACATACGGTGCGCTGGCAGACAGCAACAATCTTGTCACTAACGCCAAAACATACGATGTTAATTATCCGAGTCTTGAGTTTGCTGGGGTTCCGGTATTCCAAGACCCGTTTTTGGCTGACGAGATTTATTTTATTGATAATCGTGCGCTCGCTATGTACCAGACCGGCCCGGCTGGTTGGGTGGATAACGGGTCAATCATCAGTCAGCGTAAGGGAGCTTCGGCTGCTTACGATGAGATGGAAGCCTACTGGGTGTGGGACATGGTGCTTGGCATCACGAACCGCCAGTGGTGTGGTAAGATGGTTGACATCACGGTTAGTGATAATTGGAAGTTGTAACACTTTACGGGGGCGGGAATGGCGAAATCCGCCATTCCCGTCTCACGCCATTAATGGAGGAGGAGGCTAATGGCTTTCGCAGGAACAGGAATACCGCTGAATGTGCTTGACATGCAAGAATGGACGGGCACATTAAGTAGCACGGCGGATGCAACAAAACCAAGTAAAATTGTAATACCCGGCAGGTATATTTCTGCCTATGACCTGATGGTTCAGATTCAGGGCGAAGGCACATATCTTGAGGGAGGTATTGAAGCACGCGATGGGCTTAATTTCCCCACTGCTGCTGTGGCTCTTGCCGCAACAACGATGGTGGCTGGCAATGTCGTTCGGTTGAGCGATACGCTATATGTGGGTATCTATCAGGCAACGAATGCCTCGTTGATGGCCGAGGCGTTTACGATAAGTGGGACTACAGTCACACAGGGTACTGCCGTTACGGTCAACAATGGTGATACTGATAGCATTGCCATCTGCCGTATCAATGACACCACGTATTGTATCGCCTATAACGATGAGGTCGGAGACGATTATCTTGGTTTCCGCACTGGAACGGTCAGCGGTGTAACTATTACACAGGGTACCGAAAAGATAACCGCCATTGCACCGACAGAAGATGACATCTCTATTGTTTATGAACCATCGTCTTCGTGTATTGTTGCTGCCTATGCCGATGCCTCGGACGGGGTATCCGTAGTTGGCATTCCGTGGGACAGCACAAACGACCTCGGAACAGTCGCAACAGCTACAGTTCTTGACAACAGTTCAACACCGACAGCAACAACTATCGCTGTAATGCAAGCCGGGTATTGCGTGGCTATATATTCCGATGTCGGTGAAGATTCAAGCAAAATTCATGGTATTGCATTTGCGGTTTCAACTGCTGGGGCGACTTCTGGCGCAGGAACCGAGAAGACTATTGTCGATGCAGCCGGAACTCTCTGCAAGGCTGTACAGGCGGAATCGAATAAGGTCGTTATCGGGTACTCCGATGCTAGTGCAGACCCAGCCGTTATAGCGATTACTACGTCCGGTGCAACTGGCACAACTATTACTGCCGGAACAGCGGTTGTCGTTGGCGCTTCTCAGACCGTAACTGACATCAGTGTTGACTTGTTCAACAACGAAGAGGGTGTTTGTTGCTGGTCTGATGATACCCTCGATTATGGGTATGCGATACGTTTCTCTGTTGCCGAAGGTTCGACAACCACAATCACCGCCGATGCAAAAATTGACGTGTTTGTTGAAACATCATCTAAGGGAGGGACACTCGTTCAGATGGGTTGTGCGTGTCAGAAACAGGGTCATAAATGCGTTTTTCTGTACAACGATGCGTCTGACGACCCCGCTGTTATTGTCGGTCAGTATCACGAGAATGCGATTGTGGACGTGCGGTCATCTGCGGCATCTGCCGTAATGGTGACCCGTGTTTTCCCATTGTACCAGAAAAAATACACCTCGACTGCCATTTAAGGAGGGCGTAAATGCGTAAATATATAGCAATAGCTCTTCTGCTGCTGATGCCTGTAATTGTGTTGGCTGATGGCAGTGATACGGCGGATAACGTCGTATATGGCACGAATGCTGGCTTGAATCTCGAAACTGACGGTACTGGTTCCCGTGGAACTGGCAATGCGTACTTCGGTGTTAATGCCGGTCGTGCAGATAGTACGGGTAGCGCTAATACCGGTTTGGGTTATGGCGCGCTCAATCGCCTGGCAAATGGTATCGGAAACATTACCATTGGTTATCTTGCCGGTGATTCGTTGACGACATCGACGAGTCATCTGCTTCGTATCCACACTGGATTCTATCCCGATTATGGTATTTTTGGTATCCTGTCAAGTGGATATATCGGTATTAATAAACCCACGCCCACGGTGGCGTTGGATGTTGTCGGGGGGATTAACCTGACCAGTAAGCTTGCAGGCGACCTGTACGAGATAATTGCAACCGATGGTAATGTTGCATTTACTCCTGCTCAGTCTGGTGCATTGCGCAGAGCGTACAGCATTGCATCAAAACGCACGGACACACTTCCAGATGCTGCTGCGGGTCTATATTACGATTTTACTGTTGAAGATGCCGATTCGCTGGTCATTACTTGTACTGCGACTGACTCAATACAAGATGGCAAATCTGTTATTGAGACAGCGGTCATCTATACGTCAACTGTTTCTGGCGCTTGTCGTCTAATTGCGGTTGATGGCACGTATTGGGTATTAATCAACAAGCAGGGTACATGGACAGAGTACAACATCGACTAAGGAGGAATTATGGGCTATTACCCATCGCTTCACAGATTTGGTTCTACTGTAGAACACTCTATTATTAGTGGTGAACTATATTCTAAGATTGGAGACCCCTATCTTGACAAAAGATGGAATCGCTATCTACATGATATACGCCAAGATTTTAATTTCGAGTGGGACAGAACCCAAAAGCGATGGGTAGTAGTTCATAATAAACCATGTGCTCCCCCGTATGTTGTTGCTGGGGTTAATGAAATTGGTAAACCATTTCGTCCGCTTAACAGTTACGTGTTGCACGACATTAGGCGGGCAATGTATATCGGTAGTCAGCACGGGGGTTACAAGATGTGGGCACGAGAGCAAATGAATGAAGCAGCATACCGAAAGCGAGCACTTCAAAGGCACGAGGACGAAGAAACGCTGCAAGCTGGCAAAGAGGTTGCGCCGCTTCTTAGGTCTATTGCCGATGCTGGTAAAGAATCATATGGTAAATCAGTGTTTAAGTTTCCCGGATTTGGTGAGAGCAAAATACATGGTGGGGGAAAATGATTAAGAGTGCGCGGCAGATTATCCGCGAGGTATTGCTGGGAACGAATCAGACTGTTGATGACCTGACAAGTCTTGGCACGGAATACCAGGATGTTGTAATGTCATATATTGACGATGCGCAGGATGCGGTATGCGATGAATTGCTCATTGCAAATCCATATCTGTTGTCAACGTACTTTGATTTAACGCTCGATGGTTCGGAGAGATATTATCTTCCAGACCAGATACCGTTTAATTATGAGTCAATTATTATGGTGAGTGAGATTAGTTCCGGTACTGGCAGCCCGCTCGATACGGTAGTTACCGTCTGGGGCGACCGCATATATTATTTCGGGGATACAACAGTTTCATCAAGGATAAAATGGTCGATACGTGACCAGTATATTGAGTTCCCCAATAAACCAGCATCCGGTACAATGCGAGTATGGTATACCCGCCGAGTTGCTGGATTGTTTTATGGGAGTGCCTCTGAAACCGGTGCTACGACCAAGGTAACGTTGCAAACCGCGACTGTCGGTCAACTCGTACAGGAGAATGACTATTATAACGGTATGTATATTATGCACGATACGCAGGCTCGGCGCATTACGGATTACGTGATTGATGGCACTGACCGTGATTTTACGGTATCCCCGGCGTGGACAACTGCACCGGCGAAAGATGATGTCATTGACCTTGTGAGTCCGTTGCCACGCGCTTACCAGAAACGCATTGTCCGTGAGGCGCAAATTGCCTTTCGGTCGGTCAACGATGACCCCATAGGCGAACTGGTGAAATTGTCGGAGATAGAGGGTAGTCACATGAAGCGGAGAATCCGCCAGCAGCAACGACAAGGCCCGGAATTCGTGCGTCGTGTTCCATAAGGAGGAAGTATGAGCGGAATTACAGTAACCCCAGTGTCAACAGCGGCCAACAGGCCAATGGCTGACAAATCTGCGCCAGTCGGAACAGCCGGTGAGCTTGATTCAAGTAAGTATATTGATGATAGCTTTATCACGCCGGAGAAGATGAATGTGGGTCTGCACATGAAATCGAGGCAACGGCGTATTCGCGAAACGGTTTTTAACCCGAGTCCGTCAGACGTGGAAGAAGAGGCGATTCACGGCAAGAGAGTATATAAAGAAGCCGTTGTGCCCGATTCACCGAAGCAAATGCGGGAGAAACAAACCGAACAGACGGCGCAGATTGATAAATTGACTGCGCTGGTTGACGTATTAATTAAAGATAGGGGGAAAGCACAAGCACCGGCAGAGCCAACCGAACCCGTAGAAGAGTCAGTAAGCTGGAAAGATTTACGCACTATGGCAAAAGCACAAGGTATCAATACTAAGGGTATGTCCCGTAAACAAATAGAGGAGAGTCTTGCCGCTTAGTCCACGCATAGTATCTATGCCAGCGCCGTCCGGTGGAGTAAATAATACCGATGACCTGTTTTCGATACAAAAGAATCAGGTGTATCGCGCAGTAAATTATCGGTTAAATCGTGAGAATGTTTTCGAGACACGGCGTGGGTCAAAAAGACTTAATAGCACAGCACTTGATGGGGCTATTACGTCAATATATGATTATCGGAGACCGGAAGGTTCGATATACATCCGATACATTCTCGTAACAGCCGGCAATTATCTATACTTATGGGAGGATGATGCGGCACGAGCAACGAAGTTGCGCGAGCTTAATAGTACCGACCGCCCAACGTGGGTAACGTTCCAGAATGCTGTTGGCGGTTCTATAGCAATAATGGCGAACGGTACGGATTTTGTATCTTATGACGGGACGTTTGTGAATGATATAACATTCGCAACCGGTATTTCCAACCCACGTTACCTAATGGTTTATGACGACCGTGTGCTTGCAAGTGGCTGCGATTCTCACCCGTTTCGTGTGCATATTTGTGATACATTCGATGGCACAAACTGGATGCCCGGTGCAGAGGATACCGAAGTTTACTGGCTAATGAAGCGTGCGAGCGGCGACCGCGTTACCGGGCTTGGACAGATGTATGATTTCGGTGTAATCTTTTCACAGTTCGGGGTAAGTATTCTTACTGAAGCTAACCCGGATAGCAGCACATCGAAACAGATACAAATATCTTATGAATATGGTTCAACGTCACACTGGTCGATACGAACGGTCGGAAACTTAATTTATTTCGCGGACGAGAACCATCTGTATCGCGGTGTGTTGCGTGATGCCATTGAAAATGGCATGTCAGTAATACCAATAAGCGAAAATGTTGATGCCAAATACCGAAAAGTGCGCTCAGTAACGGACGTTGTAAGTGTGTACGACCCCATCTATGAGGAAATTCAGTGGGGCATGGATACGAAAGTTGGTGCTGCCAAAGATACGATTCTGGGATATAGCGTAGGTAATTCCGGTGTATTGCCCGAAGGTGGCTGGAATGATGTGTGGGCAGGATGGTACGAGGATATAGACCCACATACGCTTGCCGTTGTGCTTGACGACAAAGATAAACCCGTTATCTGGCGCGGCGATTCCAGCGGGTATCTGTATAAAATGTATGGCAAGAATCAGTTTAAGGACGAAAACAGTGCAGGAACAGAGGTGGACATTGCTACGGAGCTTGTTACGGGGCCGGTATATCCGAGTGGTATTTCTGTGAGCAAACGATGCCGTAAATTTACACCGATGGCATTTCAGCGCCACGATGCGTCACTGAAAGTGGAGTGGGTTATTGATGGTTCTTATCTTAAACCGACCACAGCACGACCAATAAGTCTGTATAATCTGATACCCTACTGGCGTGATTCAACGGATACCGATCACGCACAGTTATGGGGCACAACAGTTTGGAGCGCACGCTCGTATGTACCACGTCCTATTGTTGTCAATGAACCTTTCCGATATATACAGTTTCGTCTTACCTGCGATGGTAGTAATACCTATGACGATACGGCTTACGCAGGTGGCGAGGTAGTTTATCAACAGCACGGAATTAAACACACGCAGGGGTAAATTATGGCAGACCACAGTATTGACACTGGCGAAATTACCGATTTAGAGGGTAAAACGGTAAACGACCAAGATGTTATTGATGCTATGATTACTGAAATTGTGACACAATACAACGCATCATTACACGCCACGACCGGTCATACACATGACGGCACAACCGGGAACGGCCCATCAATTACTTCCGGTGTTGGGTCGCTTACTGTTGCTGAACTTGGCAGGTTGTTTTTTGCGATGGGAGGGATAACTTAAATGGGAATGATTTTACATGAACTTGGCAGGGTGACGTATGTTACTGCAACGACCGTTGGTACGGCACAGACACTTTACGAAATGGTTGCATCGCTTGACGCATGTGTAACACACGTTATTATGCACAACACGGATACGTCTGCGATTGTCGTTACGTTGTGTACTGTACCCGATACGGGCGGTTCTGCGGACACACCGGATATTAACGATGAGTATTGGCAGCAATCCATTCCGGCAAGTGGTACACGGGTGGCGGACATTCCGATATATTTGAGAGACACCGGGGATAAGGTTGTTATTTATGCGGCATCGGCGACTAAGATAAACGCCTACGTTATGGGCTTTACTATGCCCACCCAGAGTTAGGAGGAATTATGGCTTTTACAGATGAACTCTGGAATAAGATAAGGGTTGACCACGATACGATTGTGGCGAGCCAAGTATGTGTTACAACCGGTACTATCGTTTCCGATGTGATAACTGGGGTGCCGAAAATAGCAGTCCCATCAAGTTCCGGCACAGCGAATACCTTTGGTTCGTGGGCTGCGTATGATGCCTCTACTGCTGCTATCAGTTATGTGTGTGGGGTAACGATTGGTGTACCTGCGCGGGCGGTGTCGATAGACGCACAGATTGACATAGGCGTTACCGAAACCGCTATCATCTCGATACCGTTTAATTATTTCTATAAGAGTGATGTCGGCTATTTACCTACGATTGTCGTTTCTTTTCCAGTACCAATAACAGTTGCAGCTTCTGCGGCAATAAGCGTAAGGGCTTCCGACAGCGAGGCGAATGCTAATGCCTATCGGGTCGGATTAATCTATTATATCGGGATATAACAACATGTCAGGGGGTTAGAATGGCAAAGTACAAAGTTGACATTGAGTTCGATGAGGGTCAGGATAAGCACCTGAAGAAAAGAGCGGCAAATGAACTGAAAGAAGTTGAAGACATCCTCCTTGAACAAATTGAAGAGAAGGTTAAGGGACAGATTGACCAGTGGATACGGGATGAAGTTACTGCTAAACTACACAACCTGTCTCCTGCTGACGCATTAGCCAGATTGGAGTATTTCGATAATTAATGGCATTTACTGACGAACTTTGGAACAAGATAAGGGTGCTTCTCGGTGTTCCCGCTGGTGCTGATATTAGTACAGATATTGCAAGCATACAGACTGATACAACCGCTATTCTTGCGGACACAGATGTCATTGGTACACCTGCTGGTGCTGATATTAGTACAGATATTGCAAGCATACAGACTGATACAACCGCTATTCTTGCGGACACAGATGTCATTGGTACACCTGCTGGTGCTGATGTGTCTACGGATATTGCCAATATTTCTACGCTTATCGGCACGCCCGCCGATACTGATGTGGTTACCGATATTGCTAATATGCGTGGTACGGATGCCGATACGCTCAAAACGTTATCAGACCAGATAGACGATCTGACTCAGAATTATCAGGAGTATACAACTGGTTCAGGTAATTGGACGGTTCCTGCGGGTGTTTATATTGCTGATGTATTAATCGTTGCAGGAGGAGCGGGTGGTGGGGGGTCTACAACTGCTGAGGGTGGGGG
>SDBS01000220.1_pt1 | contig 51226 bp, 26 predicted proteins | sample 2277091 | NCBI WGS metagenome assembly SDBS01 (sample SAMN10404972, study PRJNA504765) | marine sediment metagenome | isolation source: marine sediment core GS10_PC15, 163 cmbsf | place: Arctic Ocean: Southern Knipovich Ridge | collected 2010 | reverse complement strand
CCGGACTCATATCCACCAGGTTTGGCCAGGTATGCGAGCCGGTCAAATAGATGGCTTTACCACTACCATCAGTAAAGTATCGCGGATTTTCACTGCTGACTTCCAGTGGTTTGCTGTTGTTTTGAATACATCCAGTCTGCCATAATAAAAAAGCAAAACTGATCCAAAGTATGGTCCTGCTTGTCTTCATATTCGTTAAAAATTAGTTTTCAGATTCAACTATTTCAATTGCATAATCACGATATCCATCTCCAAGCTTCCAGCGGATAAGATATTCTCCTCTGTATTTTTCTGTATGATCCGGGTCGGTCCCATCCCATTTAATCATCCGGAAACCCTCATGGCCGTCGGTACCCCCAATGATATCACCGGCATACAGCGTTTTTATCCTTTCTTTTCCATCGGCAGTATAAAGGGCAATGTCAAGTGGACCGGTGGTATTTGACTTGGTAACTATATATGAGTCCTCACCTTCATTAATAATGTACGGGATCACTGTTGCAACCGTAATTTCACTGGAATTTCCAAAAGGTACATCTTTAACTTTAACTTCCAGATCTCTGGCATACTTCCTTTTAAAATCCGGTTCTTCCCGCCGAATCACATTATAATAATATGCCCGTCTGATTTTAGCCTTATTGTCATCGGGATTTTCAATCTGTTTTTCATAAAGCTGGCGTGCCCTTGCATCAAAATCAACCAGGGCTGTCCACAATGTGCCCATATTTCTCAGTTTGTTCCCTGTTTTATGCCCTTTTAAAAAGTCTGCCATTCCCGTCGTATCAGGCATAGCTCCGTTTGAATTGATAAAAACAGGGTGGACCGTATCCTGATTCCACATTACCTCCAGATTGGTATTAATGATCCGTTGTATGTCGGTTTCACTGAAAACAAGACCGGTATGATATGCTTCCACGATCTGTTTTACCTCAGATGCCTGGTAACCTGCTCGAAAGGGATGGACAGCTGTCCAATGGATCAGGTCATTTTTCTCAAACAGGATGTCTCCCTCATAAAAAGGGATCCAGTAGTGCCAGACATAGTGATCGTCGAAATACTGAAAATTACTTTTCATCCGATGGAAAAGTTTCTCTGCCTTATCCCGGTAAAATTCATCCCCGGTGATCCGGTAAAGACGCAGACTGGTCACTCCGAGTTTATTCGCAATATTGAATTTCTGGCTCATTCCGGAATGAATGCCGGTAGTATCAATTACCCACTGTGTTGGCTTATCCGGATCGATAAAATCATTGCCAAAAATATAATCCCCATATGCTCCTTCTTCATGCCAGAGCCCGCGTTCATCCCATTTTTCGATCACATGTTTTTTGGCGAATGCAACATATTCTTTTGCTTGATTTCCGTAGATTGCACTTAGTTCAGGATCACCCAGGACCAATTCACTGAATTCCAGCATCGGATTGATGGCAAGTGCATCACTCACCTGTTCATTTGACCATAGCTTGCTTCTGAAATTCCTTCCGATCAATCCCTTGTACCCATCGGGTGCAGCTTTCATATTGTCCAGCAAGAACCGGTAATATTTAACCGCATTGTTCAGCCAGCTGGTATCGTACCATGCCTTATAGCCCTTTATGAACAGATCGGCCCCATTGCATGCATTCCAGGCAAAAGCTTCACCGTTATTGTTTTCTCTTAATGCGGGATTTGTTGTTATGGCAATAAACAAATCCCCGGCATCTACATTTTGTTCAATATATCCCTCATCCGGTTTGGAACATAAGATAAGCAACCAGAATGCCGTGATCATTACCAGGATGGTACCAAATATTCCCTTGCGCATGCTTCAGTCTTATTGTTGCCTCATTATCTTGCCGGTAATTCTTTTACCGTTAATATCAAGGGAGTAGATATACAAACCGGATGGTACGGGTAATCCTCTATTATCTTTTCCGCTCCAGGTTAATACGGGATCCTTGCTTCCCTTCTCCTCAAACAGCAAGCGTCCATACAGGTCAAATATTCGCAATACCGGCTGCACTGCAGACTCAATATTGCTGAAATCAAAACTGATTTGATCATTAAATGGATTTGGATAAATACTGATTCCCGGATTGCTTATCTGCGGATGTATATCTGTACTGAAATCACTGTCAATCATGTGCTTAATAATGTTTCCGGGTTCCATTACCCCGCCCGGATTTGCCCACGTTATGGCATACAGCACTTCAGGGTATCTGGAATTCAGGGATATGCTTTTGAGTCCGTAGTATTCAGCAAAAACCCCGCTGGTTGTGGATGCTACATCTCCATTCTCAACCACCGAGAAATCCCTCTTCATCACATAGGATTGGGTTTTACTGTAATCCTCCAGCTTATCCGTCTCAAGATCAATGGTGTAGACATGAGTTCCACGGACAAAATGACTCGGGTAATAATCGTCTGATGAAAAATACATTTTCCCATCCGCATTTTCAATGATAAAGCTGTGGACCTTGTGCTGGCTTTCTCCGACCATCCAGTTATTCACCGCTTCCGAAGTAGATTTCAGGTCACCCAGAAGGGCCATTTCCTCTTTGGCGGGATCCCATTTATATATGGCAACATTGCCGTGCTCCCCGGAACCATTCGATGATTGATAATGGTTGCTGGCCCCTATGTAGATATTTCCGTTGGAAGCAGCTCCAATGCCTGACCAGCAGGAGTGATGCCTAAATCCGGGCAGCAGCCGGTCACCTGAGGAGGAACCGTCATCTGTGAATTCTATGACCTGGGCAGAATATTCACCCTCTCCAATATGGACCCTCAGCATGGCCAGGTCCCCCGGATCGTAGTCCCAGCTCCACACAGGCAGATAAAAATTGTCAAAATTATCCCAGACATTTATCCCCCCAAAGCAGAGATCCCTGTGGGGGATGATGGGATCAAGGTCCAGGATATTCTCACATTCAAGTGTTTCCAGTTCAATTTTATACAATGCTTTCCCGGAGGAGGTATTATTCCCTATATAATACAGGGTTTTATTATCCCTGCTCAGGGTCATATTGAATATTTTCCATACGTTTGTCCCACAGATGCCTGTTACATGTTCAAGGGTATCCCTGGAACAGATCAGCCGAAAGATATCGGCATTTCCGTGGTTTGTGCCTGCTGTGGTCATGCAATAAACCGTATCGCCGGTAACGGTGGGGGCAATGGAACCGAATCCTTCATTATAGGGTGTGGTTCCTTCGAGATAATCACCTATGAAATTGTCGGCGATTGTGATAACCTGGTCTGACTGTATATCGTATTTCATCAAATCCAGATAATGGTTTTCAATATTCACATAATACAGGTTGCCGTTGTTATCTGTATACATGACATAGCTTGTTCTCTGGGACTCCCCTATCTTTTTCATGTATGCTTCATATTGCCCACTGGCAAAATGAATAATGCCAAACAGGCAAAGTGATATTGTCAGGATCTTAAGTTTCATTGTATTTTGTTTTTATTGGTTATTTAGAGATTATTATTTGATCTTCAGGATCTTGCCTGCAATGTCCGATCCATCATCTACCCTGTAAATATACATTCCTGCCGGGACATTCCTTCCATTCCTGTCTGTTCCATTCCAGGTCAGTGATTGGATATTGCCCAGCTTTTCATCCAGCAGCAATCTGCCACGCAGGTCATAAATGCGCAGCATGGCCTGCTTATTCAGGGGCATATCGCTGAAATCAAAACTGATCTTATCATTAAATGGGTTTGGATAGATATATGCATCTGCATCTATTGAAGCGGATACCACTTTGGTGGATGTAAAATCTCCTTCCAGTTTATACCTGATTATGTTTCCGGGTTCCACATCCCATCCGCCTCCTGAGGCTGATCTGGCATAGGTCATGGCATATAAAATATCAGGCGTACCTGGGTGGAGTGCAATACCTTTGACGGCATAATACTCCGTAAAAACACCAGCGTTGGTGGCCGGAATGTTCCCATTTTTGATGGTGGTCAGATCCCTGTCCATTAGATAGGTCTGGGTCTTGCTGTAGTCACTTATCTCATCGGTCTCAATATCGATGGTATAGATATGGGATCCCCTGACAAGAAAACTTGGTGCATAATCCATGGTTGCAAAATAGATCTTCCTGTCAACATTTTCTATCAGGAAAGTATGGACTTTGTGCTGGCTTTCATTGGGCATCCAGTTGTTCACTGATTTCGAAACGGATTCAAGATCATTTATGAGGGATATTTCATCCTTAGCCGGATCATATTTATACATGGCGACATTCCCGGACTCACCGCTTCCATCGGCCGTTTGATAGTGATTGCTTGCCCCGATATAAATATTTCCCAAGGAAGAAGCACCGATTCCGGACCAGCAGGAATGATGCCGGAATCCGGGCAGCAGGGGATCACCCGTTGGCGATCCATCGTCTGTAAAAACGATTGGTTTAGCGCTGAACTCATCTCCATCAACATGGACCTTTAACAAGGCAAGATCACCCTCGTCATAATCCCAGCTCCAGACCGGTACGTAAAAATTATTCATTTTATCCCACACGTTGATGCCTCCAAAGCAGAGATCCCTGTGGGGGATGATGGGATCCAGGTCCAGTACCTTACTACATTCCAGAGAATTAAGATCGATCTTATAAATCCCTTTCTGAGTCGGGGTGTTGTTCGCAATATAATAGAGTGCCTTACCATCCTGGCTCAGCGTCATATTGAATATCATCCATAAGTTGGTCCCGCAAATATCCGTAACATATTCCAGTTTATCCTGGGAACAGATCAGCCGGAATATTTCGGCATTCCCATGATTCGTACCTGCGGTTGTCATACAGTACACAGTATCTCCGTCGGGTGTGGGTGCAATCGAACCGAATCCACCATTATACCCGTCATGATCATCTATAAAATTGTCTTTTACCGTATAAACCTGATCCAGATCCAGATCATACTTCATCAAATCAAGATATCCCCCGCCCCCATTGATGTAAAATAGGTTGCCATCAGGATCGGCATACATAACATAACTTGTCCATGCAGATGTTCCGATCTTTTTCATGTAATCATCATATTGCCCCTGGACAGTATAATTTATTCCCAAAACCATCAGCACGAGGATAAAAATTTTTGTATTCATCGTATTTAAATTATTTTAATTCCCTATTAATACTTTCTTCTGAAGGAATCTACTTTCAACCGGAACAAGCAGTATATACACACCCGGCTCCAGATGGTCTGCTGGTATCCAGTTTACTCCGGCATTTAATTCAAGGGAGAATTTTTGTCCAACAGCATTGATAAGATAAGCATCTGTATCCGAGAACTTTTCTGGCAATTCAATGGTGAAAGCGTCAAAAACCGGATTGGGATAGACGGATATTCCATGATCTTCCATTTTTAGAACATTGACTAGGGGATCAACTATTACATCTTGCCGGACAGTGTCACTGCCTCCCCATTTGTCTGTAGCAATTAATGTCACCAAATAAGTACCCGGACTCGCATAAACATGAGATGTTAGTTCAGTCGGGGCAAATTTCTTATTGTCATCGCCAAAATCCCAATAAAAAGTGAGAGAATCAGTGTCTGGATCCACGGTTGCTGAAGCATCGAAATCTACCTGATGCTGTGTGATGCTGTCGGCCTGATCATATACAAAGCTTGCCTGAGGTGGATTGTTCATATGTCGCCGGTATCTTGTCAAAGCCTGCAGATAGTAATAATCGGCATAATTCAATGGCGAATCCACTTCTTTACCGGCTGGGTAGCTCCCCGTACCATGCATTAAGATGAAATGGTTGTTGGAATCCAATGCAGCAGTATAATCACCAGATGCAAGAGTGTTGATCTGATCTATGGCTACATTCAGAAAAGAATCTCCATAGAGGTCGGAAAATTGACTCAATTCAAACAGGGCTGAACACATGATGGCTGCAGCAGCAACATCCCTGGGCTCATTTGGGATAGCCGGAGCATCAAAATCCCAGTATGGAACAAGGTCGGCCGGCAAATGATCATGTTCAATCATAAACAGGGCTATGTTTTCAGCGAGTTCAAGATACCGGGTATCTTTTGTAAAACGGTAGCACATGGTATACCCATAAAGGCCCCATGCCTGTCCCCTGGCCCAGGCAGACTCTGCAGAGTACCCCTGGTGTGTGGATTTTCCAATGGTATCTCCGGTTGTTTGATTGTAGTCCACCACATGAAAGGAGCTGAAGTCATCCCTGAAATGATGCAATAAGGTTACATCAGCATGACTTACGGCCTTATCCCAGTAAGAGGAATCACCTGTCAGTTCTGTGGCCTGAAACAGCAGCTCAAGGTTCATCATATTATCAATGATCACGGGATATTCCCAGGAGCCAAAATCCCAGGAGCGAATGCACCCGACATTTGCATTGAACCTGCTTGCCAGTGACTTGGCTGCCTGGATAAGGATGCCTTCATAAGTAGGATCATCAAACAGGCGGTAGCCATTACCAAAACTGCATCCCAGCATAAAACCAAGATCATGTGTGCCAGTATTGAATTTTTGTCCCTCGATTCCTGCCGTACGCTGAAAAGCATCATTTAACCAGAAATCTTTATTTGTATACTCATACAGCAGCCATAGTGAACCCGGAAAAAATCCGCTGGTCCAATCCCCCGCTCCAACCAGTCTTAGGGTCTCATCCGAATTTGTAGTCCTTGGGTATTTAGCCGGATCTGGAATATTTTCACTCATTTTGCGATACTGCAGCTCAACACCACTTATTATCTGGTCGATAACTCCAACTGTATTGGTATCCTGGGCAATGATATTTCCAGAGATCAATACAGCTATGGTCAACAGCAAAGCCCGGAGAAGTCTCATTCTTAATTTAAATACTATCATAGATTTTGATTTTCATTTATTTACAACAATCCTTTTTGAAAGAATCCTGTCCCCCACAGGTACGATTATCAAATATATCCCACTTGTAAATTGTTTTGTTGAAATCCAGGTTGACCTGCCGATTAGCATGGCATGGCTTTTTTGTCCCAATGTATTAATAATAAAAACCTCTGTCTCTTCCTGCCAGGAAGGAAGTATGACATGAAAACCATGTACTGCCGGGACCGGGTAAACTTCAATTTCTGCTTCAGGATAATTATGTGGGATATTGGTTCCCTTACCGAACCAGTTGATCTGAACCTCGGTATAGCTGTTCCAGTTGCTGGTTGAAGAATTTCCCAGTCCTAGTATTCTCACATACCTGGCCATCACATCTTCAAAATCGAACTTCTCCAGTTCCAGGCTGTTCCCACTGCTCTCCCCATTGTAGAATTCGGTCCATGTTGCTCCATCTGCTGAAGTCTGTATGATGAAGAAACTTTTTCTCTGGTCTCCCAGGAAAAAAGCCATATCAACCGATTGTACCATCCTGCTTGTCTGCAGATCGTACAGAATCCATACCCCTGATGTTCCATTGGCAGACCAATAAGTTGTGAGGTCTCCATCCACGGTATTGGACGCAACATTTTCTCCGTCTGCATCGCTGGCAGTAATTTTAATAATATAGGCATAAACAAATGTCGCTGAAGAATTAAAAGGAATTGATATCCCGGTACTATCCAATACATTATGAACAGATAATATATATTCCGATCCTTCCTCCATCTGATCGACTGATAAGATAACCCTGGCCGGATCATACGGATCAAGTTGTGCATCCAATATGATACCGTTATTATTCAGGCTGTAGTTTGAAGTATCTTCTGCACTGCTTTTGTCAACAGGTTTGTTATACTCAACCTCCACAGTATACTCATTTTTCCCTTTGTAGGCATCATTGAGGCGGGGGAAGAGATATGGATCGAATTTATGTTCCGCTATGACACTCGGTCGGTAATCAAATTTGGTGGCAATCGCTTTCACAATGGAAGAGTCACTTATATCAAAGGGAGCTATATATCTTCGTGATCCTACATTGGGATCGCTACCAGCGGTGGTATAATAAATTTCCGCTCCCGGAGTCTCACAAGTTAAGGTTATTTCCTGGGGCATTTTATATTCGCCGGGAGCAGGATCTATAACCGGAGTTGCCACCTGGACTGCATTTCTGTTATATCTCACCAGAATGGCAGGTCCCGGCCAAAGGATCTCAATGCCATGATGCGCGGTATTGGAGTGGTATGCCACATCATTATTGCCAACCTTTAATGAGTTTACAGGCACGTTTACCCTGGACAGTGCATAATTATGGTTTAGCCCTCTCACCTTTCCCATCCAGGAGTTAACAGAGAGGGGAAGCAGTATGGTTCCGCTTCCGGCACCCCCATCCTCGCCGTTCCAGGTCCGGTGGACCAGCATGGCATTGGTTGCATCGGACAGGTCGTCGATGTTGATGTCGCAGGATTTTTTTTCTCCGGCCCTGACCCAGAATTTCATGGGGACATTCTCAGCTGTGAACATTTTAACAGAAACACCTTCCGGTCTTACCAGCGAAATACTGTCAACAATCTCCGTTACGAACCAGACATCATTGCTGTCCAGGATGCGGGCAAGGAATGATACAGATCCCGTATCCTGGTCAGGTACCCACCGGTTATCCCATAAAAATTGATATGGTTTAATATTATCGGATCCTATATGCTCCTCCAATACAGTGGTATGGTAATTACTGTGCCAGTCCACATATATCCCATCCCCGTTCTCATCATACCCCCGGTATTTTCCGAGCAGGTCTACCCTCCTTATACCAGCTGAACCCTGGGCCTCCACACTTATGGTATCCAGTTCAATTACATCCGATCCCGGGCTATGCGACGAAATGCTGCCGCTGGGATGCAGCTTTTCCGGACCATAATAAATTCTAACAAGCATTACGTACCATCCCCACTGTCCCCAGTTAAAGTTAAAGCAGGTCTGGCCGCCGGAGGTACCTTCAAATTCATTATCTCCCTCCTGTAAATAACCCAGTGGTACTTCTGTAATATAATTGAATTCAGAATTATAACATTCGGGACTCTCCGGAATCGATGGATGATCCGGTATATCGATCCAGGCATTCCCGTTGAACCGGAATTTATTGCCGGTGGTGCCAGTATGGCCTCCCCAGATATCCATCAGTGCCTCGGCCCGGATAGCACCATCCAGGTCATCAATCGGTATCATAATGACGGGATTGGGAAGAAAATCCTGGGCCCCGGAAGCGGTGGCATCGGGATCGGTAACACGCCAGTTGTCACCGCTTTTCAGGTTCAGGACATATTCCTTGTAGATATCACCGGGCTGTGGGACTGACAGCTGGCCATATGAACCTGATGCCATGAATATGCACAGTAAGCAACCCGAGATGTATTTTAGCATAATCCTGCTCTATTAATCTATCGTGATTTTTTCCCTTAACCTGATATCCCTTGAGGAACCTCCAATTAATAGTTCAAACTCTCCGGTTTCCACAAGCCATTGATCTTTTTCTTCTTCAAAATGGGCAAACTGATACCTGGTCAGTGTAATCGATACGGGCTTTGATTGGCCGGGTTCAAGAAATACTTTGGTAAAACCTTTCAATTCTTTTACGGGTTTGTCTATGCTTGACTCCAGGTCGCGGACATATAACTGGACTACCTCTTTGCCCGGTACCAATCCGGTATTCTTAACTTCGGCCTCAACCTTAACTGATCCGTCCTCCATCCGCCTTACCTGCAAATTATCGTATGCAAATTTGGTATATGACAATCCATATCCAAATGGGAATAATGGTTCAATATTCTTTTTATCATAATGCCTGTATCCAACATATATGCCTTCCCCATAATTGACTTTATCAGGATCTCCCGGGAAATATCCATGGCTTGGATTATCTTCCAGCCGTTGCGGGAAGGTTTCAGGCAGTTTCCCCGATGGATTTACCTCACCAAACAGGATCCGCGCAATGGCATCACCACCCTCCTGGCCCGGATAATATGCTTCCAGTATGGCCGGGACTTCTTCTAACCAGGGCATGGCTACCGGTGTGCCGTTTATCAGGACGACTATTGTATTTGGATTGGCCCTGGCCACGGAGCTTATCAGTTTGTTCTGTTGCTCCGGGAGCAACAGGCTCTCCCTGTCCTGCGTCCCCCCTTCATACAGGTTTGACAATCCCGCGAAAACAATGGCTGCATCGCTCTGGGAAGCAATTTTCACAGCCTCGGCAATGGGGTCTTTTTTCCCGGGTATCTCCCACTCCAGCCGGATGGAGTTGCGGTTGGCTTTCTTATGAAATTCAATTTGCACATCCCGGGATACCCCTGCATTCATTTTTATCCTGACGCTCTCACTTATCTTTTTAAAACCGGCTTCAAAGTTTTCATTGTAAGGGTCTCCCCAGTGATCAATGAGCAATACGCCATCCAGGTAAAACCTGACCCCTCCTTCCGTACAGTGAACACCTATTTTATATTCACCCGTTACAGGAGGCATAACCTGGCCGGTCCACCGGACCGAATAATCCCCTCTTTCCACTTCCCGGCAGGGTGCTGCCCATCCCCAGGAGAAATCAATTTTATCATCAATACGAACCAGTGCAGGATCCCCCTTTAATTCCTTTCCCGGAAAATACTCCCCTTTGAGTCCCTGGACCGGATAACTTCCATCCATGGAACTGAGATATTCTGTATAGATAATGGGCATACCACCCTTCATTCCACATCCTTCTTCAAACAGAACCCTCACAGGATCTTTGCAATAATTCCTGATACCATCCAGGGGACTTACTGTATGGCATGCGGTAACCGAGGCGCTGCCCCCTCCCCCCAGCCTGGCTTCCCTGGCATTTGGACCGATCACGGCCAGGGTTTCAATGTCCTCAATATCCAGGGGCAACACGCTGCCTTTATTCTGCAAGAGTACGATGGCTTCTTCTGCCGCTTTCCGGGCAATACCATGATGACGCGGAGTATCCCATTCCGCATTTAAACCGGATCCATCATGGTCGAGGGATTTCGTTTTAATAATGGCGGCTAGTATCCTGCCTACCCGGCTATCCAGTTCCTCTTCAGTGAAATTGCCCTGCTCAATCTCCTTTAGTATTGCGTCTTTTGTCAAGATTTTACCCGGACCCGGCATCTCGAGGTCAAGTCCGGCGAAAAGCGCTTTCATACTATGGGTTCCTCTCCAGTCCGATACAATGAATCCAGGATATTGCCATTCACCTTTAATGACTTCACTGATCAGGTGTTTACTGGCTGAAGTATATTCTCCATTGACCTTATTGTAACTTGTCATGATGCCCCAGGGAGTGGATTCAATAACCGGGATCTTGAAAGCGGGTAAGTAAATCTCCCGGAGCGCTCTTTCCGAGACCTCCACACTATGCTGACTCTGGTTGGTCTGCTGATTGTTGGCTGTTGCTGCCTTGATCACCACTCCTATGTGTTCAGACTGGACCCCCTGGATGAATGACGAGGCCATGGTACCGGTTAAAAAGGGATCCTCTGAATATGTTTCATAATTCCGGCCTCCCAGGGGGGTACGGTGGATATTCACCATGGGAGCCAGGAGAATCGCAGCACCTAGGGCCCTGGTCTCCCGGCCAATTGCCGCCCCGACCTCCCGGACCAGTTCACGGTTCCAAGTTGAGGCCTGCCCAACTGCCGTTGGAAAGCAGGTGGAACATCCTGAGTTATGCCCTGCTGAATCAAGCACAACGGTGACTCCATGTCCGCAATCAGTAAGCCGGATGGATGGAATACCCAGCCGTTCGACACCCTTGATATGCCACATGTCTTTCCCGGTCAGAAAGCCTGCCTTTTCTTCCAGGGTGAGTAATGATAAAAGGTTTGCCACCCGATCGTTGACAGGCAATTCAGGATTTGTGTAGGCGGGAATATCTTTATTTGAACATCCTGTAAATATGATCACAGAAGCGATCATCAGTTGAGACAGGATCCTGTATATAATATTGCTGCTATGCATGGTACCCATCCACATATCCCGGTTTCATCCAGTCCAGGCCCTTATGCTGATAATACGGAGTGAGGGCCATTCGCATTTCTGCCATTTCATCGGCTGGCAGTGGCTCAAAATTCTTAATGATCTCAATATTCGACTTCAGTACATCAAGACTGTCAATGCCAATTACCGCTGTGGAAATATTTTCAATGCTGAGGGCATACCGGATCAGTTTTTCGGGATCCAGGTTATCGATGGTATCCATCGGCCGGATCACTTTCATGGCAATGATCCCAAGGCCATTTTCAGCCGCTGCCGGGATGGCCTGCTTTTCAGGATCACCTTCCCATTGTCTCCAGTGGTTCATGGCGATGATCATGGTCTCAAAATCATAGGACCCGGCTGCATATTTCATTCCTTCGGCAGATCGGTGGCCGGTAAAACCAATATGGCGGATAACACCCTCGCTTTTATATTTATGAAGCACTTCGAGCATGCCGCCAGTTGCGCCAATATTTTTGGCATCTTCCACTGATTCAATGGAATGTACCTGGTAAAGATCGATATAATCAGTTTGCAATCTTGTCAAGCTGTTCTCTATGGTCTGTTTCACCAGCTCCGGATCCCTGTCACTTACTTTCGAAGCCAGAAAGACTTCTTTTCTCCTTTCCTTCAAAATTTCTCCCAGGAGTTCCTCACTATAATGTTCAGCATCTTGCTGCTTGTAAATGGCAGCCGTATCCCAATAAAATAATCCATTGTCCAGTCCGTAAGTTAGTATTTCCAGCCTGACATCATCACTTTCGGCACTCATGAAACGGCTCCCTGTACCGATCGTCATAAGGGGGACCTTTACTCCGGTTTTTCCCAGCATCCTGGTTGGCAATCCCCTTGCATTGAAAGGACTCTTTTCTGAGCTGCACATCCAGGTTGATGGCAGAGAAACTGCAGCACCTGCAATGGCTGAGTCTTTCAGAAATCTTCTGCGAGTAATTTTATTCAGTTTCATATTGTGAGGTTTATTGATGATTATGTTATTCCCGTTTACTCAATTCCAGTAATTCGATCATGGTAGCCAGGCCAGATGTTGCATCCACATATCTGTATCTTCCCCAGTCACCACCACTACTTTGAATTACCGGCATATCCCTCGATTCAAAAAAATCCACGTGATCTTCCAGGTCTTTAATGAAAAATCCGAAATGGTGAATGCCTTCACCTTTTGTATCAAGGAAATCCTTCCAGGCGCTGGGGCCTCCGACCGGTTCAAAAAATTCGAGGGTAATATTCTCTAATTTTATGAATGCCATTTTGGCCTTCCCCTCGGTGGGTTTGCCCATATACTGAGGGCTGACGCCGAGCCTGATACTGGGTGGTTCAATGCCAAATAATTCCGCATAAGTCTGTGTGGTTTTTTTGATGTCATTGACAATGATAGCAACATGTGCAACTGTCTTTGTTCCAAGGTTATAATTTGAATGTGTACCCGGAGTTTCAATATCTGCTGAAACAGCTATCATCATTATGACCGGGATAAACAATAATAGGCCATTTTTTTTCATTTGAATATTGGTATTATTTATGCTAAACCGTACCTAGTAGCCTATGTTTTGCGTTAGGTTTGGGTTCTTCCTTATCTCCCCAAGCGGTATGGGGTACAGGTTGTGTTTTAGTTCCACATTTTGAGCCCTTATAAGATCCTGCGGAGTAGGGCTTGAAACGGTTGCTCTGGCCTGGAATGTTTCTACCAGGTTGCCCCATCTCCGCAAATCAAACAGCCTTTTTCCCTCAAAACACAGTTCCCATCTTCTTTCCTGCCGGATGGCGCGTCGGAATCCATCCTGGTCATCCGGATAGGGATTGCCATCCAGATCATATACATCGGGCCACTCGCTGAGTCCGGCACGTCTTCTTATTCTGTTGAATGCTTCAATCGATGCTGCATCGGGTCCCGATACCTCATTTATTGCTTCCGCATAAATCAACAGCACTTCCGAAAACCGGAACAGAGGATAGTTTGTTCCTGATGCATTCCCTCCGGGTGGAAAAGTATATTTTTCTTCTTCAGGGAGGTATTTACCAACATGAGGAATGGCCATGCCTGGCCACCAGTAACCTGCATTGCTCTCATCCAGTGGTTGTTCCTCTTCCAGCGGATCGATGATATAGTCGAGATTGGTAACATCGCGTCGCTGATCACCGGATTCAAACGAGGATGTCAGCTCCACTTCCCCGACAAAGGAAGAATACCCCCCTTCTCCATTTGCCATTCTGGGACCATAATACAATTTGGTCTCGAACCAGAGGGAATTTTCCAGACAGTTTACAAAGAAAATATGTTCTTCATTGTTCTCCAGTTGATCATAATCATTATCATGAGCCGGGAAGACATCCCTGTAATTGGCTCTCAGATCATAATGCCCTTCTGTTATGCATTTATTTGCCCATGTAGCGGCCTGGGTCCAGTTCGATGGATCACCCTGCACCATGTTACCTGTTTTTGAATCCAACCAGAATCCTGCGCGGGTCAGATAAACCTTGGAAAGGAATGCCTGGGCAGCACTCCGAGTGACACGCCCTTTCTCTGTAATTTCTCTATCCCAAAGATCCTGTTCGGCCAATATCAACTCATCAATAATGAATCCATATATGACTTCAATATCAGTTCTTTTCATATCTGAGTCACCTACAGGATCTCTGACGTATGAATCGCCATGAAATACCACATCCCCAAAAAGCCGGACCAGGTTAAAATAGTTCTGTGCCCTCAGGAAACGGGCTTCAGCAACAATCCGTTTTTTAAGTCCAGGTGAATCAAATAAATTGTCGGGCATTTGAGCCACATTTTCAATGACACTTCCTGCCCTGTTGATAATTCTGTATGCATTCCACCATACCATGTAAAAATCCTGATATTCAGGATCGAATTTAAACCTGTCCAGTTCTTTTCGTGTAGCAAAACCACCGAAGCCATCTCCCATATCATCCGATCCGAGCTCGCACAGGTTGGACCAGGATTTAAGATAATATCTTTGAGCTCCTGCATATTGACCCGCATAAGCCCCGGTGAGCGCTGTTAGGGCATCTTGCTGGGTTTCAAAGAAAGATTCAGGATTGAGGATACCGGGTGGAATTTCATCCAGTTCCTTGCATCCGTTCATAACATAAAATCCCAGCATGATAAGTAAAACGCCTTTAATAAATCGAAATATGATATGAGCTTTCACGAGTTTATACTTTTGATAAACCAATAGGCGGCCTGCGTCAAGCTTGAAAATCCGGGTTATTTAAGTATTCTTTTGTTTATCACTCCTTCATTTGTCTGCAATTGCAGGATATATATGCCCGGGGAAAATCCTCCCACCTCCAGTGTTGTATTGTTTATACTTGCAGGAAATGCTGATGTCCGGCCCAGTGCATCGATCAGATATATTCTCTGAATTTGTATATTATCCGGCAATTCCAGATGTATCTCCTGATTGAAGGGATTTGGGTATACCTTAATATCAGCTTTCAGCCAATCGCTGATGCGGGTTATTTTATTCACTTCAAATTCTTCCATGGCATCCATCAACATGGCATATGCTATGCTAATTTCGGACTGGCTTGCATTTTCATCATCGAGTACCGCCTGGGCCGAATCAATGGCTGTTTTGAATTCGGCTTTTGATCCTTCCGGATATTCACCCACACCAGTCCCTTCTGCAGCCGCGTCATGAAGGGCATTGGCCGAATCCACCAGGTCTGCCAGTTCGGTTTTGGCGACCACCAATTCCTCCGCATCGATTACCACCTCGGTATAACTGTTCCAGGCATTGCTGGAATTCCCGCTGCCCGTTATCTTTACATGCCGGCCAAAGGATTCCGTGATATCAATAGATTCCAGTCCAGCTGTGGTCCCACTGCTGCTGCCATTAAAAACCTCCCTCCATTTTTCATCATCACTGCTTGTCTCAATCTTAAAATTTGAAGTCCTTAAATCTCCATAGTAGAATGCCATTTCAATGGCTGAGATTGTATGAACCACGCAGAGGTCATATTTGATCCATTGCACACCTTCGGCCGACCACCTTGTGGACAGATTGCTGTCCAAAGTATTTTCCGGAAAGTTTGGTTCCTGAGAAGTACTTGCTGTAACATAGCCACAGATATGCTCGAAGGCCATGGTTGAATTCTCCGCAATCGGGTTGCCGGCAATATCCATAACATCATTGACGGTAAGGGTATAGGTAATTTCTTCCGCAAGCTTTACTACAGATAGTGTGACCATTTTTTTATCCTGGCTTAAAGCAGCACCGGTAACGATAACATCATTATCAATGGAATAGTTGGTGATATTTTGTGCAGAAGTATCATCCATCCGCTCGTTGAACAGGACCTTGATCTCCCGGGGTTTAATGCTTGTCACAGATGAGATTACAGGGGCTACAGTATCCGGTCCGCTCGGATATTCATAGGCTCCGACATCGAAACCGGCTCCCTGTGGACGTACATTTCCATCGATATCAATGAAGGGGGCATCTGTATCCGTACCTGCATCAATGGCGGGACAGCCTTCTTTTAACCGCAGGTCAAAATTGTCATAATCGACGAAGAAATCATCATAATTGCTGACAATGATATTGAACTCGACCGTTCCGATGCCAGCATCATTCGACATGCTGGTGGTTAAATTATTCCTGACTACGTTACCGGTACCAAGCGTGCCGTCTTTATGTTTGGCGATACTGATCCAGGGCGGACCCGGAGTCTGATCATTTCTGTCAACCACGGTATTGTTAATGATTTTGCAATCAATGGCACCCAATAAGGTGATCCCGTGCCAGTGACTGGTAATGACTACATTATTTTCCACAATCCAGTCCTCGAACATCCCATCAAAACAGCCAATCCCCTGCAAAGTGCCCCTGAATGGCTGGTTGGGATCAGTATAATTGATGATGGTGTTACCCCTTAAGACAATACCATATACAGTACCGGTACCAACCGTTCCTCCGGGTCCCCTGCTGTAGGACTGGAAACCGTCATCGTGATTATCGTCCACATCATAGCAATTTTTTACCGTATTATATTCGAATGTATTATCGTTGCCTATCCCCCGCATTCCATCTGCAGAGAAGTTTTCAATGATATTCTTTTCTATAAGGTTATTCTCTGCACCGGACTCGACAAGGATCCCATGGCGCACATTTAAGAAATGGTTGTTGCTGACCATATTATTGTCCCCGGAAATACTGGCTCCGTTGCAGGCATTGCTTACCCACCCGCTGGCTGACCAGGGGGTATTGTCTTCGACGGAGTATGCATAACAGCCGTCGACGATAATCTCGGAAGCCGAACTGTTTATTGTAATAAGCGTCGAGCTGCTGTAGGATGGAGCGGTTTCTGGACTGATGGTCAAACCATATACCTTCCATTTTTTTGCATTGCTGAAAGTCAGCTTTTTCAGGGTCGGAAGATGACCTTCCAGGGGAAGGATGGTAACGTAACCGGCATTTATTCCGTTAACGATCACTGACTCATGGTGTCCCGATAGCAGAAAGATCGTATCCCCCGCTTCGAATGTATGATTCTCTGAAAAAACTTCCGCCAGTGTTCTCCAGGGATAGGCTGCCGAGCCATCGTCTGCCTTGTCGCCATTTACGGGATCTACATAATAATTAACAGCATGCAGATCTATACTCTGAAGGACAAGTAAGGATAAAATCAGCCATAAAATTGCTTTCATATCTTCTATTGTTTGATAAATCTGCTTGTCTTGAATTCTCCATAGCTGTTTATTAAACTGGTCAGATATATGCCCTTTTCGAGTTCATATATATCGATTTCCATTCTGTCGCCAGCCAGGTTTTCTATGTTTTTCACAGTATGCCCGAGAAGGTTCAAAATCATCCCGCTTTTTATATCGCCATCGTATTCAATGGTTATTTTATCCCGGGATGGATTGGGGTAGAGTATGAACCTTGCATCCGAAATATTACCTATTCCCACAGTGGATATCAACCGGTTTACATCAAGGTCATCAAAATATGCCTGGTTCCTGTAATAGGTCCCGACGCCCAGTTTACCCCTGTACCTCAATCCTTCCAGAGGTTCAACACTGAAAAGCTCCTGATCGTTTCGATAGAAGGTAATCAGGGAATCCAATGCCACCATTTTGTAATTGGTCCATTCAAAATCCTCGACACAATAAGTTTCATAATCTTCCAGCAACCAGCTGAATTTAGTTGGGCCGCCAATCCGGGTGAAAACCCCCGATTGATTGATTTCCGAACTAAGCTTGGCATAGGAATAGTTATCCTTGTCCTGATACCCAAAAACAATCATGATGTCACTTGGATAAGTACTTTTTACAGACCTGGCATCGAATGAGATCTCAAAATGCTGGAAGCTTGAGTCGTTGATCAGCATATACTGTCCGCTGGTCGTGGAGTAACTACTCATGCCGACAATGACATTATCTTCTTCTTCGGTGACCTCCCAGAGCGTTTTGGTATTTACCGTATAATTTAAAAAATCACCATAATATGGAATATCACTGAAGACCGTCAGGGGGGTTATGGGGACCATTTTGGACTTAAATTCGGCCATGGCCACGGCCAGACTCTCAACAGCCAGATTTATTTCCTCCTGTGTTGATGTTGTATCTGCTGCAACTTGTTTTGCACCATCAATGACAGTTTTAAACACTTCCTTCGAACCGGCTTCGTATTGTCCTTCTTCTGTCCCCTCCACCGCATTATCATGAAGTGTATCTGATTCATCGATCAACTCCATCAGTATGGATAGATCAACATTCACCGCCAATTCAAAGGCGGCTATGGCCTCCAGAAGATCGGTAAGAGCATCGTCTACGGCTGCCTGGTCAACTGCGGTTAGCAGGACATTTTCCGCACTGTCAATTTCCAATGCAAATGCTGCCTTGGAGCCTGCTTTATATTCTCCGGGTGAAGTGCCTTCAACAGCTGCATCATGCAATTCCTGAGCTTCATTGATGGCCTCCTGCAGATGGGTCAGGTTGATATTTGTTTTGGTCACAATCAACCTGTATGATGCATCAAGGTCAAGGTAGAAACCACCTTCACCACCTCCGTCTGTGGTAAATTCAATGCTGCTTGTTTCCTCTTCCTTAAATACATAATAATTGCTGTTGGCAGATAATCCACCCAGGCCAATCCTTACTTCCCTGGTGGTATCGGAATTGAATGAGGGACCGACACTATAGACCAGCTCCGATGTATCAGGGGATATGCTTTCGATACCAAAATTAACGCGGTTGTCTGACCCGAACCACCTGGTGGAATTAAATATCAGGCTGTCCCCATTTACAAGAGAGGCTGATTTGAGGCTGTTGCCTGATGCATCTTCAATCAATAAGAGGGTATTCCCTCTGAAATAAATATCACCGGCTGAAGCAGCCTGATTTTCTGCCTTTTGGAAGAGGGTATATTCATTATTGCCGCCGGTGTTGACTTTGACTCCAATGGTGCTGGAGGTATTGTAATTCTCAGAAACGGCGCTTAAATCTGCAGCATTTGGCCACAAGAGGACCAGGTACTGGTTGGCTTGCTGTCCTGTTATACGCGCCCTCAAAATCCTGCCGTTGATATTAATCGCTGTTGATGTAGTAGTTGACCAGTCTGCTGCGGCCGGGGATAATAATCTGACCAGGGCGCTGCCATCACCCCTGCTGATCTTATAGGTTTTTTCACCCGCACTGGTAAGTGTTCCTTCTGTTTGCAGTCTCCACTCAAAAGTCCTGCCGGCGATAGACGAAGCAGCATCGTCATAAATAACGATGTAATTGGCCTTATGCGAAACAAATGTACGGTCCAGTTTATCCATGTGAGGATAAACTCCTTTCATATCGCCTGAAAAAACAACCCGGTCATCGACGGCGAAAAAGTCTTTCTGCCAGGCATACCTGCTCTGGTCTTTCTCAGGCTGGCACCAGGGCCCGCCACCACCATACTGGGTTAGATCATCGACAATGAACGTGCTGTGCTGGGTGGTAACCTTATTGACTTTCTCATAACCATCGCCGGTCGTCAAAAAACTTCCTTTGGAGAATAAAAGAAATGTTCCGGCATCCGGATCATCATGGGCCACATTCACATAATCTGTAAACCAAGAATATTCCGTCCCACGCGTCTCATTTATTAATTTACCACCGAGCGGTCCGCATTTAAATGCAACTGCCGTGGCATCTGGTCCCCAATCGGACCTGGATATGGCGATTCCTATATCATCGAAATACCGATAAAGTGAAAGATCAGTTAAGGGTTTCTTTTCCAGCAAGGGGTCATTGAACAGGATATACCATTGTCTGAGGAAAAAGGAATTCCCATACATCTGCCTCAATGTATGGGCAGTATGCTGAATGTAGGGATCCTGGGTAGATTTCGCTATCTGGAACAGGTAATTCGGACCACTTGAAGCGGCTGAATTCCCGGCATCCCCGAAGCCAAAACCACTGACCATTCCAGGTACCAGGTGATGGATATAGTAATAACCCACATTGCGGTAATGCTCACCGGCCATAAGGTCCATGCCCGTACAATGTTTCAGTCCATAGATACCAGGATACAACATCTGTCCGCCATAGTTTGAATAGTTTAATCCCTCATGGTTGGAACCATCGTGCGGGGACATATAAGCGATCCGCCGCCAGACTGTCATGACATTGTTGTATTCGTTTTGAAGACCTGGAAGTTTGTCAGACAGGATGGCTGCACAATACAGGGATGCTGTGGCCCTGAAATGCATGTGGTTATTCTGGTAATCATTGGTCCAGTAATCACCGATGTCATAACCATGGGTCCTGAACTTGATCAATCCTTCTTCGAGCAATTCATCGTAATCGTTCCGTTCACCCTGTGTAAGATAATTATACATACAGTCATACAGCAGGGCAAAACCGGCCAGTTTATGAGCCACATCCAATCCGACCGTTTTGTCTGCATCGAAAGCCCAATTTTCCCCATAAGCCGTGCTCAGCCATACATTTCCCTTATCGATCAGCCGCTGGTCCCTTGTCATGGCTATACCTATCCCAAGACGACTGAAATACCACCACTGTTGCTGGCCAAGGATGGAAGTATTGGTCGTATATCCAATATTGAGACAATCATTGAAAAACAATTGCCATTCTTCAGCCATGTATTTTTGTGCCAGGATGGCCTGGGCATCAGCTTCTGCCTGGGTGAATAAGATACGGGGATGCTGTCCCACCAGTTCTGGTTTAAGCGTGAATACATCCTGGGACTGAATCGTTCCAATCGAAAATGCGATTAACAATGAAATTGTCAGATACCTCTGTTTTTTGCTATTCTCTTTCATGCTCCTATCATTTGTTAAAAATTGATATCTAAAGATGCTTCTTAAAAAATTGAAATATAGTTTCATTCTCAAATACATGTCCACCGGCGTGCTCGGAATATTCGTACAGGTCCCCGATGCCAAGTTTTTCATAGTATGCTGCTGCTTTTTTTGCCTCACGGCGCACCCCCTCAAGATCGAACAGGGTATCTTCAGCACCCATCTGTATCATCAGGGGACGGGGACAAATCATACCGGCCACCTGTGCGCTGCCAAACATTTTAAAAAGGTTTCTGTCAACCCGGTTCTTGGTATTATCTACCCGGCTGAGAACGAGTTCCTGCTCACGGAAATTTGCTGAAGGTACGGCTACCTTTATATCAGGAAACAGTGCTGCCACATGTAATGTATAAAACCCACCCCATGAAAGTCCCGTCATCCCTATCCGTTCACTGTCGATTTCAGGGTGATGCCTGACCAGGGTCTTCGTACCCTCAATGATCATGTGCAACTCCACTCCAATTATGCTGGTCCCAAGAAGTTTTAACCTGCCATCGAGCAGATTCCGGTCAGCCCCTTCAATTTCAGGATCATCCCCGTATCCACACCGCATAACCAATCCGGGTGCCCATACAATGTACCCCCTTTTGACTGCCTCGTGTCCAAATGAATGGTAATTGATCCTGGTGTCCAGGTCGCAGATGGCCTCCGGGTTACCACCTCCTCCATGTTCACAGATCAACATTGGTGCCTTTCCTGCAATATTGTGCGGCACCATATATAATCCATAGGCTTCCACTCCCTCTGCGACCTCTATCCATATCCTGTATATACTGCATACCGAATCTTTGCCCACAAAAACAGTCCGGGGTGTTGAGCCCTTAGTCGCCAATGGAGGCGGGTAACCAAAGAATCCAGCCAGTTGTTTGCGGAAAGGAATTAGGGATTCTTCGTACTGCCTGAGGCCTGAAAAATCCGGCGTAAATATTGATAAAGACTGATCCTTGCTTTCCTCAATTAACAGATCGATATATGCTTTTAATTCCAGGTGTTGCTGTTCCCTGATGGGAAAGGATTCTGAGAATTTCTCCCTGTATTGTCCCGGAATATCCTGAGCACAAAGATTGATGGATCCAGCAATTGAAAAAGTTACTATGAAGTATATTATACTCTTAAAACGCATTTTGAATAAGGATTTTCTCATGGTGTATTTCATCAATTGTTGATACCTGTAATATATAAGTTCCCGGGATTATGCGGCTTATATCATATTGTTTCTCTCCGGGATGGGCAGGGATCTCAACTTTCTTACCTGTCATATCCGTCAGTGACAGATATTGAATGGGGAGATCCGTATGTATGGTCAGGAGATCAAAACATGGATTGGGAAAAATACTGAAAGAAGCGGCCGTCCCCTTTTCCACACCAGTACTGGGTAGTGACATCTTATACAGGTGAACCCCATAGCCTTCGTACTGATCCTCAAATGAACCATCTGAAATGCTAAGCTCACGATCTTCACCGATCACTGTAACTTCCCCATCGGATATCCCTTTTACGCTGAAAGCAGCTGTTGTGGTCTCATTGCGCATGGAGACCGCAAAAACATACAGGCTGTCTTCATGATGTTTAACCATTATGTCAACCGGGACTCCCGCATTGCTGGATCCAACAGAAACCACACCATGTATGTCAGGTGAATTAAGAATTGCAGCCAGCTGATGGATTTGTGTATTTATTTTTGATACCGCCGGGAACATGACCGGATCATCGAGCAATGCATTGGCATTAAATTCAGGCACCCACTCATGACAGAAATATCCAAATCCTTTCGCGCCATGAATGAGGGCCATCCAGACCTCGGCTCTTACCTGTGATGGAGTGGGCTTGTTTTCACTGTTGATGTGGGTGGTTTCAATCCAGCACCAGACAGGCTTATCGCCGCCGGACCATCGCCGGAGGTTATCAATTCCCTGTGGCACATACCACAGGTTGTTCCTGATAAGGTCATATTTACTGGTTACCGGATAAATATCATATGAAATGATATCACATCCTTCAATATAATCAGGGTAAGAGAGTGTATCACCCGTACAGGTACCCCTGCCAACCCAGTCGACATAGGATACTCCCTGTCCCAGGTTCATATATACCGGCCGGGTAGGGTCTCCTTCCTTGATATCATCATAATTATCAACTATGATCTCCGGGTTTATGCATGGATCATACCCGCCAGATCCGTCCGATTGCGCATTGTCTGGTTCGTCCTGCTGTGTCCATCCAACTATGATGGAATCATTCAGGTGGTTCAAACCGGTACTGTTCTGTGAACACATTACAGGCATTCCTGCTGCTCTCAGGGTGGACAGTTGATCCTCACTGGGTCCCTGCCAGAGTCCGATAAACAGGTTTATCCCTCCCTCTCTATAGGCCGCTGCATCATGTGGGTCCTGCAGCCATACGGCTATTGGAAAGTAATCGGGATCATCCGGCAGCCCGTTCTCCCACAGGGTTTTATCCTGTCCCTTTCCTTCAAAAAGGCAGCAAATAAACAGGAATATTACCATCAGATTTACCTTGTTCATAATAGATTATTTAGGCCAGTCCGGGGGCCGTTTATATGAATATTCAGGAAATATTACTGGGTCCACATGCCCGATCCGAAAATATCTTCTGCTTACCTGCCTGATGCCATTCATGCTGCCATCGTCCAATTCTGAGATCAGCATATATCCACCCTCCTTTTCGGGGAATTTAATGGATATCGGAATGATGGTTTGCCAGTAAGGTTCAATGGTAACAGGGGCCGTCAGGGTGGAGATGATCTCCCCATTTTGATCCATTACCTTGACTTCGACTTTGCCTTCCATTTTTTCATTCGAATCATTCACCCCGAACAAGTTCAGATTGAGTAGCGAGCCTGGCTCATGATGTACCGGATCCTTCAGGTATTTTCCATCTTCCATGTCAATGAAAACTGCAAATGGTTTATGCGTGTTGTACTGGGCCAGCAAAGCGGGTGCAGGATCAAGGTCTTTGATATGATTTTTAAACCAATCCCCGGTATATCCCCCATTGTCGGTCAGGTAGACGAAGGAGAACATACCGGCAAATATTCTTGCAGAGCGCAGCGTTTCACTCTCAATGGCAAGCAAATAAGCCTGGAAATCCCGGCGTTCCCCGGGAGTTGCTTCATTCCCCAGGTAATAATCATAAATATCCCTGCCGGAATACAGCTGGCTCCCGTCCGGTTCAAAGTATTCATAGTTGAAATTAAAAAGTGTGATGTCTTTGCTTACAAAATTTCCTTCTGTCCGGATGGCCGAATGGATGCCATCCCTGTTTAACCAGAGCCATCCATATTCATTCAATATCATGGGGGAACTGTTGAGTGCTGCCCTCCCCAAACCGGCATTTTTACCAAACAGATTGCCAAACCTGAAATTTTCCCGCCTGGACCGAACCGCTTCATCAGTGTGCCACCAGCCATGCCCCATCGGATACCAGTGGATCTCATCCATTTCATTTACATCCAGGTCTTCGGAACTCATATATCCCGCATCCCAGATCCTGGTAGGATCCAGTTCCCTCAATTCAGGGACAACAACATTCCCGATATAATCCTGTTTTTGTTCATTCATGGCATCCCAGATCACGATGCTGGGGTGGTTTCCATTTGACCAGACCCAGTCAGTATATTCCTTTTTATACTGCATATTCCTGCCCCTTAAATTCCACATGGGGTACTCATTCTGTAACATTATTCCGCATTCATCGGCCAAATCATACCAAAAATCAGGCAGGAGCCCAATACATATACGGAACCCGTTCCAGCCAAGCGATTTCGGGATGTCAATGAATAATTTCTTTACCCATACTTTGTCCCATGGTAAATCTCCCCGGTCATTGTCTTCAAAGAACCTGTTCAATGTTATGTTGGACCCGAATAGGTTAAATTGTTCTCCGTTTAACTCAAAAGTCCGATCAACTGCCTTAAAATCCCTCATCCCGAAAGTCAGTGCCACCTCATCGGATGAGCCAATCCAGGAATAATCAGGGGGTGGTGTCAAACTTTCAGGATTTCCATAATCATCAATGAACTTTGCATCGGCAGTCACTGAAATTACAGTCTCGTAGAGGAAGGGGGCATCCGGTGACCATGGATGAGGATCACTCATCGGAATCTCGAACACCAGGTATTGAATCTGCTGGCATTTTATTGTACCTGTTTTAACAAAATCATCGGTGACCCGATTGCCACTTTTCTTTTCCCTGACAAAGGCCGACAATGTATACTCTATAAAGGAGTACTCCATATTCCTTTCGACCAGCTTGCCATAGTTTTCCAACATGATTTTTACAGTAAGCCTTGAATTTGCCAGGTCAGGCAGGGCCAGCGCCTTATTGACACAGACGGGCCCTGTGAAGGTGATAAAGACATCATCCCAGATACCCGGGATATCGGCAAATTTTTCCCTGTCAAATCCTGTTGCGGATGCTGCAGGAAGCCATGCCCTTTCGCCCACGCGTATCAGCAGGGTATTTTCATTTTCGGATGAAAGAAAACCCGTCAGGTCGCATTCGACGGGCGTATTGCATTGCATATAGGTCCCACAATCGTGACCATTCAGGATGACCTGTGTATTGTACCTGCTTTTCAGGATCTTAAGTTGGGCATATTTGTCCCGGTACTTTTCAGGTACATTAAAAACGAATCTGTACCAGCTGTATCGGGGCTTCTGGTTACCTGTAAAATACGCTTCGTATTGTTCAATTTTGGGGATTGCCAGATCGATTAAGCCCGGTACCGGAACGTTCCGGGTGAATTTTTCAGGCGGGAATGCTGTCTCGGTCTGATCGAATTCGACAACCCCATTCAGATCCATTATTTCCCTGGGTGACTGGGCATGCATAATCTGGGCACCCATCATTAAATTTATCAACAAAACAGGGAGACATTTTCGAATCATATTATTTAATGATTAGTTTTTCTGTTTCCATGTGGTTCTCATCTAATATTCTGATAAAATATATTCCCGTTTTAAGTCCAGATAAATCAATCTCCCAGGTCTTATCAGCAGGACTGTTTTCATGGTGGAAGGATCTATGAAGGACCATTTGTCCCTGTACATTCCACATTTGAATTTCCAAACTCCCTCCAGAATGGTTCCCGGTTTCGAAGAAGACTCTATCCAGCGCAGGATTTGGAAAAAATCGGAAGGAAGGTCTGTGATAAGCTGAAGTAACCTCAAGTGCTGGACTGTCACCAAATACGCGAAACTCTATGATACTCGCCCAGTCCCCTTCATAATCATAACATCCCGTTACGGTAAGCTTCACATACCTTGCGGGAAAGTATTCAAAAGTATCAATCAGTACAATGCCTCCATTTGTGTTTTCCAGTTTGTCCACAAGCATTGTATAATCATCTTCAGATGAGGCCTTACCAGATATTATATATTGATAAGCCCTGTTTTGATAAGGGATAATCTCTGTACGGTAGATATTATAAACATCTTCAAGATCAATTTCAATCCACTGCGGGAAAGTTCCGGCCGTCCATTTTGTAAGCGCACTGCCATCAACCGCCTGTACCGCTTCATGCTGGCTTTCCTGATCAGAGAAATCGGAAAGCTTGTTCAAAGCCAGGTTTTCACCGGCTTCGGGTGGACTGACAGGTTTTCCCCCGACCAGTTTATATACTTCGGACCCTGCCAGCAGAAAAGCACCTACACCAAAGTCGGCAGTTGTTTCATAGGTAACAGGTTGTGAAGAGGCAGGTTCTTTGCCCACATTCTGAACATATCCCAGTTTCCCATCCTCATGAACAGCCATGCTGACCAGTCCGTTCCATGCTTTCTCGACCACCGGATAATAGCTTGCACTGTCGAGGAACTGATTGTTAATCCCCCAGGCCATGCCGAAAGTAAAGAAGGAAGTCCCGCTGGTCTCGGGTCCACCGAAATCTTCCGGATCAGCCAGGCTGACGTTCCAGAAACCATCCGATCGCTGTACCTCCTTCAGGGCTGCTGCCATAGTCTGGAAAGTTGAGATATATTCTGCCCGGTGGGGATCTTCTGCTGGTAAATGCTGTAAGGTTTTTGCGTGTGCCCCGAATACCCAGCCGTTGCCCCGGGACCAAAAACAATCTTTTCCATTGGGAGTCTGAAAGGGAGGGTCAAAGTTCTCATCCCTGTACCAGAGTCCCGATACCCCATTGAACAGTCCCCTGCGAACCTTCGTATCCTGATATAGATCGTACATTTTTTCAAAATACCGGTCATCTTCATTCAGTACACCCAATCGTGTAAACACCGGCATGGCCATAAAAAATGCATCGATCCACCACCAGTCATCCTTCTTGGTACTGTTTACCATGTTTGCAATACTTTCCTGGATATCCTCAATCTTTCCAACTTCCTCCTCGATCCTGTACAGGTCCAGATACGTTTGGCCAATGCATTGATTATCAGCATGCCGTGTTCCAGTACCGCCTTTCAGTGCCCAGTTATTATTCTCAGCCCAGACAGAAGCGTAATAAAGGTATTTCTGATCTGGCCAGGTATGATACAGGGCCATATTACCTGTGAAATAAGCAGCCCTGTTCCACTCCCAGTTCCCCGGATCAATATGGCCATTTATCCAATGGTCATTGACCTTGATCATGGTCTGCAATACTGCCTCCTTATCCGGCAGCTGTGCCCGTGCAATAGAAGCAACAACAAGCAGGCTGACAAAAATTAAACCATACCGGGCTTTAAAACAATATTTCCTGATTCCCGCCATTCAGTATCATTTTCTTATTATTCCAGATAAATACCCCCGACAGGTTCCCTGGCAGGCTTACCGATCCGGATATGCCTTTTTTGCCTTTTCTTTTCAAATCGACTTTGATATCCCCTTCCGGATGGGGCATGGTTGCTTTTATAAATTTCAGTTTTCCGGGATTCGGTGCTATCACCACTGATTTAAACCCTGGTTCTGCCGGGTAGATCCCTGTTACTGTATGCAAGAGGTCAAAACATGGACTGGCACTCCAGGCATGGCAATCAGAGCGCATGTCAAATTCCCTTTCAGCAAAAGTTGTAAGCCCTAGGTCAAGCATAATATTCCATGGTTCTATATGGTTGAGGTATTCATCACCCATACCTGATTTTTGCAATGCCCTGAATAGATAAAACCTGAAATAGACGGTAGCCTGGATCAGGTCCTTTTGTTCCAGCACCTTTCGCATCAGGTCCTTCTGTTCATTTTTTTCCAGGGCATCAGTAAGGATGGCGAAGATATTGGTATGTTGTGAAAAGATCTTTTTTTCAGGGGTTTCGGCAAACATGCCCCTTGATTCATCATAGCAATGAGTATAGACTGCCTGGATCATGTCGCTTGCCATTTGATCATATTTTACGGCGAGTCCCTTATTACCCAGGCTGTTAAATAATTCACTGGCGAATTTCAAAGCATAGACATACTGTAAACTGATAGAGGCACTGTGCCCGTATTCGGCACCGGGTGGGACGCCATTATTGTATTCCGGGGCCCAGTCTGTAAAATTCCACCACTCCAGGTTACCCAGTAAACCGTTGTCCCCTATCCTCTTTTCGAACCATTCCAGGACAGAAATCATTCCCGGCTGGAATTTGCCCACAAAATCCATATCATTCCTGTATACATAATAATCGTATATCATGGCTATCCAGATCAGGGAATAGGTTGGAATAACCTGGTATACATAGGAAGGATAGCGGCTTAAGGTTAAGCCTTCAGGGATCCGCGAATGATCAAATTGTTCGATGGCATTCCGCGCCAGCCTGTCGTCGCCGGATACATAATAGGTGATCAAAGCCTGTATGCGTGTATCACCAATGTATTGCAGTTGTTCATAATATGGACAATCTGCATATGTTTCGGTGCTGTTTAAACGCTGTGTCCTCCAGGCCGCTTCCCAGATTTTCGAGAGGATGGGATCGTCTGATTCAAAGGATGCATTTTCCTCGAATGGATAGGCCCAGAAAATCCCGTAAAAATCATCAATGCTCAAGGCTTCATCCGCTGTTTCGATGTCAAACTGGATAAATCTGTAGGTTCTGTACCAAAGGGTGATGAAATGCCTCTTATTGCCGCCATCTGGATAAATCAGATCATAATAGCCAAAGATATGCTTCCCTTCAGTCTCGTTCCTGTTTCCTTTCACCAGTCTTGCATTGAAATGGTCATCTGTATGCAGGTTTTCCGGGTCCACAGTTCCAAACAAAGATTCCGCATAGGTGATTTTGATTTCACTTCCTTTGCCACCAGTGGTGATGAGATTGGGGTAACCCAGGGTTAACCAGGTCTGGTCAATCAATATTGATGCTTTGGTATTCGGGGGAATGGTCAGGGCCTTTTCATTCCTCAGGAAGCCATCGTTTGGCTTTACCCCTTCAGTCCGGATGACCTTTTTAAGCCTGACCTCTTTTTCTTCCATCATTGGGATATTCCGCGGTACAAGAAACCAGGAGGCTCCAAATAAAAAATTCCGCCCTACTGCAGCTTCTGTACGTGCTGTCTTGGGTTTGAACCAGCCACCATCGTCAAAATTGATCTCTTTCCATCCCCAGGGGTGAAGAGATGCATCAAACTCATCAGTGGGGCCCGCTGCATAATACCCTCCAACTGAGTCGCTTGTGATGGGTATAAAGTCATAAGCCAGGTTTTTGGTCACCTTCCATTTCGAATCACCCGTATTAATAATTTTTTTATTTGTAGAATCGCTTTGAAGGATAAATGCAGTCTGGGAGGAATGCTGTTCAGCATGGCGGTATTCTCCAAAATTTACCACCTCTGCAGCAACAATATTCTTTCCCTTCAGCAGATATGGGGATATATCAATTGTTTCATAGCGCCAGTGTAATAAATCTCCCCTGGCTGGGCCATCGCTGACCTTCTGCCCGTTAACATATAGCCGGTAACGGTTATCACCGGAAACGTATATGATATATTTATCCGGCTTATCTTCAAGGTCAAAGGAACGCCTAAACAGGAACACACCATAATCCAATGTGGATGCTGCAGGGTGGGTAATCCATTTGGCAGCCCAGGTATGTTTCAATTGTGACCAATCTTTCCCATCCGCATTTGATTTGACATTTGACTCCTGGGGAAATGACTGTATACCCATAAGTAAAAGAAGACTGGCAAGGATTAATTTCAGAAAGATCTTCATGGGCTTGATGTTTCAGTTTTCTTCAATGGAACGATGTGAAAAGGACATTTCTAAAGCGGAATCGATAAATACTTTTCACTGGTCCCATTAAACAATTTATCGCATTGGTTATATCAACTGGAGCCTTCCGCAGGGAAGGCTCCAGTGATATATACATCCACCATAGGAGGAGGGAGGATGTATTTATTCAAAGTACTGTGAGACTGGTCTCTGTCTACTTAATCATAATTTTCCCTACAGCCACATTTCCTTTATCTGAATGTAACTGTATGAAATACATACCACTCTCAAACTGGCTGGCATTAATTGTAACAGAGTGTTCTCCATTTGTTCTCATCTCCATTACCTGCTGACCGCTGAGATTATACATCTCGATCCGCTGTATGTGATCAATCTCTCCAATGGTAAACATATCGCTAGCAGGATTAGGATAGATCAACACATCTGGCATGCCAGAACCACTTATATCCTCAACAGATGTGTAAAGACCGGCATTTACATTGTCGAAGTATACCTTGTCATTGGAAGAACCGATACCGATTTTTCCGGCACCCAGCAACATATCTTTGGCCCCCTGTGGAACTGCTTCCCAGTGGCTGAACTGCCAGCTTGCAACATCTCCGCCATATATCTGCGCCTGAGTTAAGGTATCCACGTCAAGTGCCCAATACTCCTCTCCGTTCACTATCATCCTTAAAATTGTACCCTCGCGAACCAGCCGGATGATGTTCCAGTCGTCGAAGCTGGTGTCATCTACGTATGGAATACATCTCTCAGGTGGTATTTCTTCAACCGGGTCTCCCGGATCATCCGTTTTATCAAGACGGTATGCCTGTCCTTCGAATTCAAACCGGATACCGGAAATACCAAATGCATCACCCTGTCCTTTGGGATCGCCTGTGACGCCAATTCCCGGATGATTGAAGTACATGGCCTGTGCAAAGTTATCTTCATCAGTGTAGGAGAAGTACAATACAGCATCTTCAAACATGGAGGCATCAGGAGCCCCGGAAGCTCTCTTGAACAACTTGGCCTCTGCTTGAATGAACCAATCATTGTCATAGGTTGCATCGGTTACGATACTCTTACGATTCCCACCTGATTCTTTAGCAGCCGTAATACCATACCTGGTATCTCCACTGTCCTCTAAAACTCCCCATAACCATGGATTAATCTCAGAGTAATTTCCGGCTTCACCAAGGATCTCAACATCACTGAATAAGCCAGTAACTCCAATATATCCTGCTTCAATATTGTCAAAAAGGACTTTATCATTGGAGGAACCCACACCGATTTGTCCTGCTCCCAGTAACATGTCTTTAGCTCCCTGTGGTACCTCTTCCCAGTGGCTGAATTGCCAGCTTGCTACGGCTCCGCCATATATCTGAGCCATTGTTAACGTATCCACATCAAGCGCCCAGTATTCTTCTCCATTTACAAGCATGGTTAGAATGGTACCCTGGCGTTCCAGCCGGATGTTGTTCCAATCGTCGAAACTACCGTCATCCACAAACGGGATACATCTTTCAGGTGGTATTTCCTCGACCGGATCACCCGGATCATCCGTTTTATCCAGCCGGTAGGCCTGTCCTTCGAAAACAAACCGTATACCGGAAATACCGTATGCATCACCCTGTCCTTTGGGATCACCCGTGACGCCAATGCCCGGATGATTGAAATACATGGCCTGAGCCCAGTTATCCTCATCCTGATAGGAGAAGAAAAGTACGGCATCTTCGAACAATGATGCGTCCGGTGCTCCACTGGCTCTCTTGAACAACTTTGCTTCCGCTTCAATGAACCAATCATGGTCATAGCCGTTGCCATTCAGAATACTCATGCGATTCCCGCCGGATTCCTTTGGAGCCGTAATACCATACCTGGTATCACCACTGTCTTCAGTAACACCCCATAACCAGGGATTTACTTCGGTATAGTTACCTGCATCACCGAGGATTTCAACATCGCTGAACTCTCCTTCAACGGTGACCCAGCCAGCATTTACATTGTCAAAGTATACCCTATCGTTTGCAGATCCGATACCAATCTGTCCCGCTGTAAATAGCAGGTCCAGTACTTCAGACGGGATAGAATCTATGGTATCCAGCCGGTTGCCGGTATAGAATTCAATCATGGTTACAGTATCCAGGCCTATGGCATGGTACACTTCATCATTGACAAGCATGCTCAGTACGGAATCTTCCATCATAACCTTGACATTGTTCCAGTCATAGAAGCTGGTATCTCCATCATATGGTATGCAGGTTTCAGCCGGAATTTCCTCAACCGGGTCACCCGGATCATCGGAATGCATAAATCCATATCCTTTACCATCGACAATGAAATTGAATCCGGATAGACCAAGAGCATCGGTCTGGCCTATTGGATTGTCTTTGGCGGGTCCATGAGTATTAAAGAATTGAGCCCATGCATAATTGGAATCATTCTGCCAGGCAAAGAATAGCCTCCCATCTTCCCACCAGGCGGTTTCAGCAACTCCGGATGGCCTCTTCTGCAATTTCATGTCGGCTTCCACCCAGTAGTCGTGACCGCCATACTTCATATCGTCCCCGGCTATCGTTGTTCTGTTGCCGCCGGCAGGCTTGTCCTGAACAATTCCATATACCATCTCTCCATCATCACTGAATACATCCCACAGCCATGCTGCAGCTTCATCGTAGTTGGCTGCGTCACCGAAAAATGGTACATTGCTGAACACCCCTTCAACCGGTACGTAACCAGCCATCACATCGTCAAAGTATACCCGGTCATTCGAAGATCCGATACCAATTTGTCCCGGAGTAAAGAGCAGGTCTATGACTGCCGATGGAATGGTATCAATGGTGTCCAACCGGTTACCGGTATAGTATTCTATCATGGTTACGGTATCCAGGCCAATGGCATGGTAAACAACTCCATTGACAACCATGCTCAATACGGAATCCTGGAGCATTACCTTGACTTCGTTCCAGTCATAGAAGCTGGTATCTCCATCATATGGTATGCAGGTTTCAGCCGGAATTTCCTCTACCGGATCACCCGGATCATCGGAATGTATAAATCCGTATCCTTTTCCATCTACCACAAAATAGAATCCGGATAAACCAAGAGCATCTCCCTGGCCTATTGGATTGTCCTTGGCAGGTCCGTGAGTATTAAAGAACTGAGCTATTGCATAATTGGTGTCATTCTGCCAGGCAAAGAACAATCTGCCATCTTCCCACCAGGCTGATTCAGCAACCGCTGATGGCCTTTTCTGTAATTTCATCTGAGCTGAAACGTAGAAATCGCCCTTATCACCGTAGGTTCTTTCATTTAAAATACTGGTACGGTTTCCGCCGACTGGTTTATCCTCAACGATTCCATAGACCACTTCCATATCCACACTATCTGTGAATACTTCCCATAAGGTGTCTACAGCCTCCGTATAATTATTGGCATTACCCAGAAATTCAACATCACTGAAGATGCTGTCGGCTTCTTGTCCAAAGAGAAAAGTCCCTTGGACAAGGATTAGGATCGAAAAGCATAATCGAATAAATTTTTTCATAGTGAATTTGTTTTGGTTAAACATTTAATTAAGGGTCAATATATATTGTACACATATCCTAATAGCCCGGATTTTGTGTTAGATTCGCATCCTTCTGTATTTCCTGAAATGGTATTGGTAGCAGGTTGTGTTTCAAATTCACATTCTGTGCCCGGATCAGATCCTGGGGAGTCGGATTTGCAACGTTGGCCCTTGCCTGGAAAGTTGATTCCAGAACGCCCCATCTGCGCAAATCGAATAACCTTTTGCCCTCGTAACACAATTCCCATCTTCTTTCCTGTCGGACCGCCTGACGGAAACCATCCTGATTGTTCGGATAGGGATTGCCATCCAGGTCATTAACATTGGGCCATTCACTTATACCGGCACGTCTTCTTACCCGGTTGAATGCTTCAATCGCGTCAGCATCAGGACCGCCGTTGGCCTCATTTTGTGCTTCTGCAAAATTCAGGAGCACTTCCGCAAACCGGAACAGTGGATAGTTTGTGCCGGAGGAATTGCCAGTGGGCGGAAAAACATAGCTATCTTCCTCAGGCAGGTATTTTCCAGCATGAGGGATGGCCATTCCGGGCCACCAGTAATCTGCATTGGTCGCATCCAGGGCCTGTTCTTCTTCCAGTGGATCGACGATATAGTCGAGGTTACATACATCTCCTCGCTGGTCATTTGCTTCAAAAGAAGAGGATAATTCCACTTCACCGAGAAAGGAGGAATAACCCCCTTCACCATTTGCCATCCTGGGTCCCCAATACAGCCTGGTCTCAAACCAGTTATCAGTTTCCGTACAGTTTACAAAGAAGATATGCTCTTCATTGTTCTCCAATTGATCATAGTCATCTATATGAGCCGGAAATACATCCCGGTAAACAGGCCTGAGATTATAATGATTCTCGCCTATTGTTTTCCTGGCCCATTCTGCAGCCTTGGCCCAGTTAGACTGATCTCCCTGCACCATGGTATTGGTCTTATTGTCCAGCCTCCAGCCGGCCAGGGTCAAATAAACCTTGGAAAGGAAGGCTTGGGCTGCACCCCGGGTGGCTCGCCCTTTCTCAGTGATTTCCCTGTCCCAGAGATCCTGTTCTGCTGCTATCAATTCATTGATAATAAATTCATATATGACATTTATGTCGGTTCTTTCAAGGCTGGCATCACCCACAGGATCGCTCACATAGGAATCCCCGTGGAAAACAACATCACCCCAGAGCCGGACCAGGTTAAAATAATTCTGTGCCCTCAGAAAACGGGCCTCTGCAATAATCCGCCTTCTAAGCTCCGGTGAGTCAAAAGCATGATCCGGCATATTGTTGACATTTTCGATCACATTTCCTGCCCTGTTTATGATGATATAGGCCGACCACCATACATAATAGAAATCACCGAACTGGGGATCAAACTTAAATCGATCCAATTCTTTACGTGCCTGTATGCCACCGAAGCCATCGCCCATATCATCTGATGCGACATCCACGATAATGATCCATGATTTGAGATAATATCGCTGGGCGCCACCATAATGGCCGGCATATGCCCCGGTCAGCGCAGAGAGGGCATCTTCCTGGGTTTCAAAGTATGTTTCAGGATTTAGAATCCCCGGTGGTATTTCATCCAGTTCTTGGCATCCAATCATACTTATGACCCCAAGCATGATCAGCATTAAACCAGTTTTTAATATTGAATTAATTTGAGTTTTCATATATAGACATATTTATTGTTTGAAGATTAAAACCCTACCCTCACCCCAAAAGTGATGCTTTTGACTGACGGGTAATTGTGTTTGTCATATCCAATATTCAGGTTGCTGTTGCCTCCTGAATGCATTTCCGGGTCATAACCGGTATATTTGGTTATGGTGAGAAAATTCTGCAGGCTGGCATAAACACTTGCATTATCCATTTTAATCTTTGACATCCACATTCTTGGAAACGAATAAGATAGCTGCAGATTCGACAACCTGACAAATGAAGCATCCTCAACAAACCTGTCACTGGTTTTGTCAACATAACCATCCGTCATTCTTGGAATATCTGTATTGGTATTCTCAGGTGTCCAGCTATCCTTTAACCATTCACCCCCGTTGAATTCTCCCAGGGCACCATTGGACAATCCCTGGCGTGTTCCATTGTACAGATCATGGCCCTGGACACCGGTGATGATGGCGTGCAGTTCGAATCCCTTGTAGGAGAGTGTATTGGTAATCCCGAAAATATAATCTGGCAGGGCACTTCCGATAACACCCATATCCTGATTTGTCACAATACCATTATTGTTGGCATCCAGGTATCTTTGATCTCCCAATCCCTCATCTCCGGTAAAGCGCGGTGTGTTTTCAATATCATCACCTTCCTGGAAGATTCCATCAGTGATAAATCCCCAGATATTTCCTATGGGTTTACCAGGTTCAATCTTGGTAAATCCTGAATAAAATTCTGTATCGTTAGCAAGGCTTACTACTTCATTCTTATTTATTGATATATTACCATTTATTGTCCATTTGAAGTTCCCTGTCGCAAAAATATCGGCACCTAAGGCTAATTCAAAACCCTTATTGTTCATTTCTGCAACATTTGAGACAACGGTTACCCCTTGTCCCAGGCTCCAACCTGCACCGTAGCCCGTGTAGAGGGGCAACGGAAAATTCCACAACAATTCTGAGGTAGTGCGATTATACAGATCGAGGGTAAAACGCAGGCGGTTATTCAAGAAACCCATGTCGAGACCAATATCCGTTGTGGCTGATTCTTCCCAGTGCACACTCTCATTCGGAATCTGACCGATCGATGCACCAATCCACAGGACATCACCACCTGTGCTTCCGACTCCGCCAAAATTTGCATTCGATCTGTTCGTACCCACCGCCATCCTGGGCAGCCATTGATAGAGAGCAATATTATCATTCCCGGAAATACCCCAGCTGACCCTTATCTTTAACTGGTCAAATACATTCAGGTTCTTAATAAAGTCCTCTTCGGAGATTTTCCAGGCTGCTGAAGCAGAAGGAAACGTACCCCATTTTTCCTTGGGTCCAAACTTAGAGGATCCATCTCTCCGCACGGTAGCCTCAACAAGGTACCTGTTCAGGAAATTGTAATCAACCCGTGCGAACATAGATTGAAATACACTGCCTGAAGTTCCTGAAGATATCGAATGATTCGCCTGGGTGAATGCCGCCATGTTGTACCATAGAAATGATTCCCTGCCGATTTCTTCACTAAACATGTTGTTATAATCAGAGTTAACAACCTGCTGCTCCACTCCCAGTAAAACTTTGAGCCGGTGATTTACCGCCAGCTGTTTATCGTAGGTAGCGGTTACATTCCCGATCCACCGGTTGGTAACATTATCCGAAAGGGATGCACGAGCCATGGCACGGGTAGCAGTTGCACCAAACAAGTCAGCGGTTACAAATGTTCTTCCCTGGTTAGCTCTGTAATCCCCTGCTATGTCAGCCTTTACCGTAAGATCCTTTATAATTTCCCAGGAAAAGAAGACATTTCCGACAATACCCGTCGTAATCCGGTTATCCTTCTGACCCTCAGCCTGTAATCTGGGATTATCCCAGGTAGAAAGATTGAAATATTGCCCTGTTTCATCATATACCGGGTAATAAGGGAATGAGGTCAGGGCGCCACCTGCAGCACCCAGTGACCAGCCGGTAGATACATTGAAACTATTTGAATTGGTCCTGTATACATTGGCATTAACACCAATGCTCATCTTATCACTTATCTGATGGTCCATATTTAACCTTACCCCGCCTCTTTGGAAATCCGAATCATAGATGATACCATCTTCCATTCTGTAATTTGCTGATAATGCATAAGATGTTTTCTCGCTACCACCTGATAGTGCGAGGTTGTAATAATTCGTATGGCCCGGCCGGAAAATTACATCCTGCCAATCCGTATCAGCAGTATACCCAAGAATGGGTTCTGTTCCATTGATCTGTCCCTGTGTAAAAAGGGCAGGTAATCCGTCATTCGTAAGTGCCCTGTTGCGCAAGGTAGTATACCCGGCCCTGTCGAGCACATCCATTTTTTTAGTTATGGTGGAAATTTGATGGTAATAAGAAAAATCAACCCTGTTCTGGTTTTTTTGTCCCCTTTTTGTTGTCACCAGGATCACCCCGTTACCACCCCTGGCACCATATATGGCAGTGGATGATGCATCCTTCAGGATCTCCATACGCTCAATATCTTCCGGGGCAACAGAATTTATGTCACCTCCGATAAACCCATCAATAACCCACAAGGGGCTATTCGTGGTAAGGAGTGAACCGTGACCACGGATCCGGATGGAGGCACTTGACCCTGGCATTCCGCTGGTATTGGTTACCTGCACACCGGCCGCCAGGCCCTGCAATGCATAGTCGATCCTTGAGACTGGTCGAACAGCCAATTCCTCGGACGTTAATGATACAATTGCTCCGGTCAGGTCACTTTTCTTGGTGTAACCGTAGCCTACTACAACCAGCTCATCTAATGCCTCAAAGGCAAGATCCAGGCTGACGTTTATTACGGTTTGATCGCCCACTTCAATCTCCTGGGTGGCATAGCCCACAAATGAAAATACAAGTATATCTCCCGAAGAAGCTTCAATGGAATAAGACCCCTCTGCATTGGTAACTGTACCGGCAGTTGTTCCCTTTACGACAATATTGGCACCCACCAGTGTGGTCCCATCGGTATTGTCCGTAATCGTACCGCTAAGGGTTCGCTGCTGGGCACTGACGCTAAATACAGAAAGTATTGCCACACAAGCGAACAATAATACTTTCCTAATTCTTAAATTACTCATCATAGTTATTTTTTAGGTACATGTTTTACAGTTCAATAAAGTTTATTCTTCAGCCTCTGTGACCGTGATCACAAAATCCAGTGCCAGCTGCCTGGAATTGGATGCATTTTTGGCCTCCCGGTTGGTTAATACCATGGTGGCGGTATATTGCCCGGTAGTCGAATAAGTATAATCGATACTGCCGTCAGACTTTGTGTCAACACCGACAGTTTCCGTATCTGACGGGTTATTGAAATCTCCCCAAACATGCCCGGGTGTACCCGAAAAGAATGCATAAAAATCAGCTTTGCCGCAATTCTTAAATTGTATAGACCTTCCGGCATCCACCGTATATGGTTCGGTCAATACAAGAACCTCACCTTCCTTTTTGATTGATAGCTCATAGCACGCTACCGGATCTTCGACGGCTTTCTCACAGGCTGGTGCAATGAAGAACAGCGGAACCACTATCAACAATAAAATGATTTTATAATTTCTCATAGCTTAACTTTTTATTGCCATTTATAATTAATTCAGGTTGTATATAATCGTACTTAAATGATCTTCAAACAGTAAAACTTAAAATAAGTAGTATGCCTGCAATTATCAGGATTACAAGTACCAGTTCAAGCAGTACTAAAAAAAAATATCTACGTCTGCTATTAACATTTTTCATTTCCTCAATCAACATTTCATGCCATCAGTTTCGGTATTCTTACTCAAACAGCATGAAATTCAATAATGGTTCGTATTTGTTTGACAAATCAATGATAAAATATCGCGAAAATAAACCGTAATTTACTGTAGATAAGATGCTTATGTCAATAGCCTAGTGATTAATTGACATATGCCTGCTTTCATGGAATAGTTCATTTTTTTTCATCCATTCCGCTGAAAGCAGGCAATAAGCGTTTCTGATACTTTACTTCTTAATGAATTTATTTGTAGATCTGCCGTTAACCCCGTCCACTGAGATGAAATAAATTCCCGTCTCAAAATCTGATATATTTATCATTATTGAACCGGAATTTAAATCATGTAAACGCTTTATTTCCTGGCCAACTATATTTGATATCACCAGTTTTTGAATCGGGCTTTCTGCGTCAATGTTCAGTATATCTCCGGCTGGGTTTGGATATACTGAAAATCTCGTGTTTTTTACGTTATTAAAGATCCCGGTACCTCCGGCACCTTCCGTAAAATCGTCAAACAAGGCAATGTCGTTATAACTCCCCACACCGATCATTCCTGCTGTCCCCAGGGCATCATCTGTCACAGCCATGTATTCAACATCATCAATGTATACGGTAACAGTGGTGCCTGCACGCACCAGCCTGTAATTGTGGTAAGCTGTATCGCTTACAGCCGGGGTGGTGTTCAGAGCCCCAACCTCAACTGCTCCGCTTGTGTCCACCAGGTAGAAGCCGTTGATATCCTCACCTGTGAAACGCATGTAGGCATAATTGCTTATATCCGAATATCCGAATGCAACAATGAAGTCTGCCTTTGGATCCAATGCATCGCTTTTCATCTTATTGAGCTTTGCCTTGAGGCTGATATCGAAGTCACCATATGGTTCCACATCATATACAGCAACACCTCCAGGTGTGCCATTAATCGGGGAAGGCCTTTCATTGAGTTTCAGGCGTGCATCTCCTTCATCATCACGGACCAGCCAGAATCCATACTTGGATGGTGTATTTGTATAATTGGTGATGTCCCCAAAACTTGCTATATCACTGAATACTGTTGGTTCCTCAGGACCAATATAGAATATAATATGGGCGGCATCCATAGCAATACCCAGATCAGGGTGTGTGGCTCCCCAGGGTGCCTCTCTGGCATAAAATCCCAGCCATTCCTTAGGACTTGTAATCGGATCATATTCAGAAATATAAGGTGCAAACCTGATGCTTAACGTCTTATTTCCTTCGGCTCCCATTTCATGTTTAACAGCCGATGTGACATCAAACTCCTCTACCCAGCTTGTGCCCCCAGACTGAGGATTTACTTTTATTAGGGTATAGTTGGCTTCATTCTCATAATCTAATGCCTGTGCAGCCGTCCATGTCAGTCCGCCTTCCGTATCCAGTGAACCACTGCTGCCATTTCCTTCTAACCAGTCGTCAATGTCCGTCAGGTGATAAGCATAGTAACCCTGTCCTGTGTTTGCTGATACCTTAAGTACAATTTCCGCATACAGAATATCCTCTCCGTCCGGTATGGATTCCTCCAGGGAGGTCAGGTCAAATTTGACCCAGGATTCAAAATAGGACATCAAAGTTTCGTTATCATCAAAGTTACAGATCTGATTGCTGCCTCCAGCTCCGAAATTCCTGTCCTTATAATCTCCAAGATCCTGGCCTGTTCCGCTGGCAAGGGTTAAATCACCGGAGGTCCAGATCGTATCTTGTGTAACCTGTGACTGAACCGAAGCTAACATCAATAATGACAGTATTGATGTCAGAATGATTTTTAAAAAAGTAGAATTTTGTTTCATAAGTATTACAATTTTTGGTTATGAATTATGGGAATGCATTTTTAATTTCGATGCAAATTATGACATAAATACACACTTGTCAAGTGTAAAACACTGTGTTATAGCATGTTACGATTTTTATTTGGCGCTTAAGTGGAAAGGTTGATCTGATTAATCTCAGGAAATTCGGGGCTTGAGCATATAATCAGGGAAATGCTCATTTTCCTTTGGCGGATAAATAAATTTAGTTTTTTAGGGTATTTAGAATTATTCTAAATTCAGAAATCTCTGGCTCATTCAGATCGATGAACAGATTTTGCCTGAGTGGACTCAATCTGAGATGAGAACAGTTCAATTGCGACAGAATGTTTGCATGATTATTATTCAAGAATCGATTGAAATACTGCGACCCGGAATTTTGTGATCAAGTCATGGTCCTGTCCCCAGCAGCCACTGCACTGAGAAAGGAAAATCCCGATGAGTTCCTCACTGGGATCAATGAAGAATCGGGTGTAATATGCGCCGTCCCAGCCTACTGTTCCGATGGACTCGAGCTCGTCATAGGTGCCACGCTCGGTTCTTATGCCGAATCCCAGGCCAAATTTATCACCACTGTTATGTCTGAAAGCAGAGTACAGGTTACCTATGGAATTGGTGGTCATTAGTTCAACAGATTTGGGACTCAGCAGACGAATGTCTTCGAGCACCCCACCATTCAGGATCATTTGAGCGAATCGCATATAATCCGGTCCCGTTGACATCAATCCAGTTCCTCCCGAAAAATAGGTACTGGTAAGCAGGTGGGAATATTTCAGGGCGGTTTCCAGTTTCTTACCATTCTCATCCAGTGCATACATCCTTGCAAGGCGTCCGGTTTTGTTGGCTGGCAGGACAAAATGTGTATCAAACATCTTCAGGGGAATGAAGATTTGTTCCTTCAGGAAGGCATCAAAGCTCTTACCGCTGATGATCTCAACCAGGCAGGCAAGGATGTCATAAGCATTGCCATAATTGAATTCTTCTCCGGGGTGAGAAACCAGGGGGAGCGCGGCCATGGCCCTGACCTGACTTGAAACAATCGCACTATCCCTCCCATTACTTTTTACCCCACAGGTAAAATTCATTACATCCCGAATGGTAATTTCTGATTTTGCCGGGACCAGTTGAATGGAGTCTTCCGTTGATCCAGCTGCCATCACCATTGGATTCTTGAATTCAGGCAAGTATTTTGAGATGGGGTCACTGAGCAGGAAATGACCCTGTTCATAAAGCATCATCACAGCTGTCGCGGTTATGGGTTTTGTCATAGATGCCAGCTGAAAGAGGGCATCCTTCTCCATGGGTTTGCCCAGCTCTGTGTCCATCATACCATATGATTCATACCAGATAAGTTTTCCATTCCGGGCAACCATACTTACTGCTCCTGCAATGTAGCTGTCCTCAATATGCTGATCGATCACTGCCGCGACCCGCTGAAGCCGCTCCGATGAAAGTCCCACCTCCTCAGGGTTTACTGCTGGAAGGCCCTGTCCATATGCACAGAGCGTCAGGATCCAGCCCAAGCCAAAAAGCATTGTATTTTTTTTCATATTTAATTTCGGACAGTAACCTGCTTTTGGCGGAGGATTATAAGTTCTTTCCATCCCTCTTTCGGATTTCTGAAACGTTTCCGGGTTTGCATTATGTCTTTTACTTTATTATGAAACTCCCAACAGGTCTTCATTCTGAGGTCAATGGTTTTTGACAGCTGTGAAATATTGATCTCACGGCCCGTACTTGTCAGAATGAGGATATAAAAAGCTTTGTCAATGGGGAATCGCAACCTGTGAAATATGGTGCATGTAGTAACAGATTCTTTATAATTACACTTTGTACACCTCCTCATAAGGGTAGCATCCTCTTTGCGATATTCATGGCTGCCACATTTTTTACAGGAATAACCATCCTGCCATTTTAATTCTTCAAGAAATTTAAAACAGGTAGTCTCGTCCGGGTATATCTTTTTAAATTCATCGAAACCTATGAGCTTTTGCATCACCCTTGCCTCAGAAAGATGATGCAGATCATCTTCAAGTTCAATATTTTGTTTTTGCAACAATTCATTCATCTGTCTGATCCTTAAAGCCTGTTCCTGTAATTGATCCCGCTGTTCGACTACCTGCTGCATCCTGGCCTTTACCTTGGCCTCGAGGAGCCTTTTTTGATTTTTGATGGCATATAATCTTAATTCAATAATACCCAGGGTGGATGCTAATATCATTACGATGATCAGTAGCTTGAACCACCAGGTTTTCCAGAAAGGAGGTGTAATGATGATTCGTAAAGATGTTTCGTCTTTACTCCATACTCCATCGTTGTTTGAAGCCTTAACTTTGAAAACATATTCACCATGGTTGAGAGTGGTGTAAGAGGCTTTGCGGTCCGTTTCAACAAAGTTCCACTGATCTTCAAAGCCTTCCAGCATATATGCATACTGATTTTGTTCCGGGGCAACATAATTCAATCCAGCAAATCCAATGGAAAAAACATTATTCTTATAGGATAATACTATCTCCTCCGTTTCTGTAATGGCCTGCTTAAGGATGGTGTCTCCATTAAAAACTTCACCCAATGTTACTTCCTTATTAAACAATTGAAAATCGGTAAAGACAACAGCAGGAGGGTACATATTGTCTTTGATACTATCGGGGTGAAAGACATTGAAACCATTGATCCCCCCAAAAAACATTTCTCCGTTACGGGATTTTAAACTGGCACGTGGTACAAATTCAGTGCTCTGCAAGCCATCGTCAACAGCATACTTTTTAACCAATAACCTGTTCGGATCATTAAAAGCCGAGGAACTTAATATCGATATTTCACTAATTGAGTGCGTCAGTGAATCCAATTCTTCTATTTGACTGAAAATAATTTTATATATCCCATCTGTACTGCTTATCCAAAGATCCCCGTGATCATCTTCCAGGATACCCATGATTTCATCGTCAGGCAATCCATTCGACCTTGTATAACTGATAAAGGATTTATCCTGAGGGTTCAATTTATTGAGCCCTTCCATCGTACCGATCCACAAAGTACCATCGATGGTTTCGTAAATACAGGTGACAAAGTCATGAGAAATTGAAGTATTATCTGCCGGATTATGCTGGTAGGATTCAAATAATCCAGCCTGCTTGTTTTTCAAGAGATTGAGACCTTTCAGGGTGCCTATCCAAAGATTTCCTTTGCAATCTTGCAAAATAGTACTCACATGGTCTTCGCTCAGGCTATACGGATCATTACCATTGGATGTATACCGCCTGAAATTGTCCGTTTCCCTGTTGTACAGACTCAGTCCCCCGGACCAGTTACAGATCCAGACATTATTCTCACTATCAACATAGGTTGTAAAGATATGGTTACCCCCAATAGTTGTGGAGTCATTGCTGCTGGATGTGTAATTAACCTGTTCTCCTGTATAAGGATTGTATCTGATCAATCCCTTGTGCCATTGCCCTATCCAGAGCATACCCTGATGGTCCTGACTGACCGATAAAATAGCACCTGGAATTATAAATTTGAAGGTATTATTTCGCCTGTTAAATTGATTTAATCCTTTGGATGAGCCAATCCAGATTATGTCATTTTCGTCCTCATGGAAAGTTTGTATTTTGTTGCTGGCCAGGCTATTATATGATATATCCTGTTTGAAATGATGGAACTTGTGACTCATCTGTTTATTCAGTCCCGTACTTGTTCCAACCCACATAGTCTCGGATCCATCAAAACATATAGCTCGCACAAAATTGTAGTTAAGACTTTCATTATCAAGGGGATTAGTCTGGTAACTTTCAAACCAAGATGCTTCTTCATCCAACCTGTTTATGCCTTCATCTGTACCAATCCAGAGGGTGCCTGATTCATCCACCTCTAAAGCATTAATTATATCACAACTGATACTTTTAGAATTGGTTGGATTATTCATATACCTGATAAATTCAAGATTATCCTGATCCATCGATCCAGAATCCCGCCAAACCAGCTTGTTCAGACCACCGTCTCTGGTTCCAATCCAGAGAGTACCATTATGATCCTCAACAATATCTGTTACCAGATTATTGCCCAGGCTGTTCGGGTCCTGTGCTGAATGTCTCAGGTGTATAAAACATTTTCTTCCAGCATCCAGTCCGCAGAGTCCATTGGGAGTTCCGATCCATATATTTTGTCTTGAGTCTATATACAAAACATTTATATTTCCGTTAAGAATACCTGAAGGAGTAACTGATTGAGGTTTGAATTGCCTGAATTCCAACCTATCCGCATCAGGGTTAAATATTAAGATTCCACTGTTTGTCCCCAGCCAAATATTACCAGAAGCATCCTGCGTAATGATCCTGATATTGTTCTGACCCTGATCCAACTGAATACCAGGATCTGGCAAAATCCGTGTAAAATTGTCCTTTTCTCTGTTGTAAATATGTAATCCACCTTCATCCGAGGTATTCCCTATCCATAATCTTCCCTCCTTGTCTTCGAATAAATCGGCGATCATATCATTATACAGGCATCCTGGATCGTTCTGATCTTCAAGATAGGTCTGAAATGAATATCCGTCAAACCGGTTTAATCCCTTATCGGTCCCAATCCAAATAAAACCTTTATGATCCTGTAAAATATTATGTATATACCCCGTCGACAGACCGTCCAATACCGTATAACGCTGAAACTTAAGATCCTGATTTTGAGGAGTTACTGGGTTAATCCAAACCGCCACTAGTAAAAGTAGAAGTATGGTCCTTGGATGATATTGAATATATCTTGTTTTCACAAAACAGTAAGATACGAAAAATTCAAAAACCAGATGGTACCTTAATTTGATTTACTGGTTGGAAGGCATGTTGCTCCTGAAAAATATCTTCCTGTTGATGAGGTAATCCTTACCGCTAATCTTCAGAATGCATACTCCCTGAACTGAAGTATTCAATTGCAGGACCCTATCCTCTTCGGAAGAGATGATTTCTATCCCCTGATAGATCAATTTGCCGGTTAAATCATATAGTTCGATGCACAGCTTTTCAGCTGAACCAAAACCATTAAATCTAAGTATAAGCCTGCCTTCATTAACCGGATTTGGGAAGACCTCAACAGATCTCTGTAAACCGGGGGTTTGGTGAGATGAAGTCGGATCTGCCAGGATGGTTATCATCATTGTATCGGCATCGGTTTTGCCATATGTATCCGTTACGAGCAGTGCAATTTGATGTATGCCAACAGGCAGTGTATCTGTTAGATTCCGACCGGTCCCCAGAAGCACACTGTCTTTAATCCATTCATACAATGCGATGGAGTCATCCGGATCACTTGAGGCGGATCCATTCAGGTTAATGATTTCAACTCCATCCTGGTCAGTATCTGATATGGTCTGGTCCTTGCCAGCCTTCGCGATGGGTTTCAGGTTGATCGGTCCCTCGCCCTCAATGAAATACTTATACAATCCTTTATATTTCAAAATAGCCTCCAGAAAGAATGCATCGGCATAGACCAGTCCCTTTTCCGGTTCAGTATACCTTACCTGTCCACGTTTTAGGATGGAAGAAAAATCACTGTTGACTGATAAATATTCAGGGCTGCACAGGGAAAACATGATGCTATCTGCAGCCTGGGCATATTTTGTTTCTTTTGTAATTTGTCCAAGTTCAAAAAGCCCGCTGCAGGCAATGGCAGCCGCAGCAGCATCCCTTCCGTTTTCCTCGTCGAGGGGAAGATCGAAATCGCTGGGCGGGACAAAATCACCGGGGAGGTGATCAATGAAATAATCAGCGATCTGCCTCGCTGCGTCCAGGTACTTCGGCCTCCTGGTATATCTGTATGCCTGGGTTAATCCATTGATTGCCCAGGCATGTGCCCGGGTCCAGCGGGTTCCTGACGGAGCACCCTGGTAAGCATGCGTATTATTGTATCCTATCGGATCGCCAAAAATATCATAATCTACAAATTGCCAGACTGATCCATCTTCACGAATATTATAATCTATGGTTTTATTGATATGGTCGGTTACGATATCATAATAGTCCTGATTCCCGGTAAGCTGATACGCTAAAAACAGGAATTCATTATCGATCAAAACATCTGTAACAACAGCAAAACGAGTTCCGCTCCATGTTCCTCCCCAGCATTTAATAGCTTCGACTTCGGGATCATAAAGCTTTATATAGGTAGTTGCTGTTTCGTTCAATATGCTTGCATACTGCTCATTATATGTGTTTTTATAACCATTCCCGTAACTGAAATAGATGATGTCCGCGATATTGGAGAAATCCTCAACAGACTTCATGGGTTCCAAATTGGCCGTCCATTTTTCAGCATAGGTTTTCCATTTCTCCTCACCCGTTAATTGATACATATACCAGTAACAGGCTGCGAAGTAACCGGAGGTCCACCAGCTGTTCCAGGATTTAAAGCCTTCGGCCAACCATTTATGAGTTGAATCAATGGTTTCGGATGGATGTAACGTTGAATCATATTCAATCTCCTCCATGGTATTCTCCAGTTGGATTTTTGCAAATTCAATCGCAGCATCCATCATTGTGTCCAGCCTGGTTTGAGAGAATACACTGTTCGCCGCCAACAATAATAGAAGTGTCCCTGAATAAATTGTTTTCCTTTTCAATTTACGCTCCTGTTTAATTCTAAGTGCAGAAGATCTATAACAGAATCCTCCAATTATTCCCAAAATATGCCTTATCACATAGCTCAATAAAATTTTCATCCTGCTTTATCTCTCCTAAGTGCCTGAGATCCATGTACAGATAGAAATTCAGCCAGTACCCGTAATGGTATTTTTCCCTCAGGGATCTGGGATTCATCAGATTTGAATACCACCCTGTATTAAGCCTCTCTTTTTTTGCTACCATAACAGCCAGCATGGCGTTATCCCATTGTCGATTGGCAATTCCGGCATGCAGATTTCTCAGATCCTCATAATCCAGATCTGCTGTAAAAATCAACGCTGCTGTGTCAGGAATTTCGAGGTTTATTAAATCCACCGTTCTTTCAAATTCTTTATCGCCATCGAGATCATATTCAACTTGGTCAAAGAATCCATTGTTGTTTTTATCTTTATACTGTACAGTCGGGAAAATTTCAGGTTCTTCTGCAATGTGATCCTCTGGTTGAATATTGGGACCTCTCCAGCCTTGCCATCCCTGGAACCAGGTGGCATTCTGATCTATACGCCAGCAACCCCATTCGGCTCCAAAGAGATGGATCCTGCCATCGAAAGTGCCTATATAGAGCTGCCCCTCTCCTGAAAAATCAAGATCCCATTCCCCCCTGTCACCTGCTACATCGGCCTGGGCATTATTATCTAGTCCCCTGTTACGGGCACCTGATTTAAAAGGATCTAAAGGAGCATAAAACTCCACTCTTCCCCATCTTTGACAATCATCATCTTCATCATAGGTCAGCCAGCACTCATCCCATTGGCCTTTTTGAAATACCAGATCATAAGCAGCATCATGGTCGGTGTAAACGAGTTCTGATAAATTTCTCCATCTGGAATCATGAAAATATGCCACGCTTTCGGGCAATCCTTTGATATTCTCAAATTTGTGCACCTGGTCATTATAATCGAATCCTTCGCCCGAAAACTTCAGGCTCATATCATAATCAAATTCATTCGAGGGACCATTATCATTATCCAGATCGAATGTTAAATAGGCATTGTTAATAATGCCGTCGAAGGTAAAGCTCCTCATCTCATCAGGAACATTGCCCTCTGCCTGTAATGGCTTATCCTTAAGATCTATCTTCGGCTGGTCCGTCAGTCGAATCGCCATTTCAGTTAGACCATCATTGTCATGATCATAAAAAAGGAATGGGTTTTCCCAGCTGTAGCGTACATCCTTAAGATTGAAAGTAGAAGTATGCGACTTTAACATGATACTTTGTCCCATGTAGTCTTGGAAGAAGTGAGATCGACCGGCATGATTCCAGCCTTCGACTTTAAACGTATTCCAGTCGATATAATTAAAAACCTGATCGTGGTCTGCGTCTATGATCCACATATAATGTGCCCTGAATCTTCCCCCGTCATCCAGTCTTGAATTATCCACCACAACCTGCATATCAGGTTTTCCATCCCCATTTTCATCGTTCCAGTCAATGATCAGATCATGACCACTTCCATAGTGTCCATCTTTATTGCGGTCAATCATCAGGCAATCACTGTCCATATCACCCTCAAGGTCACCTTCCTGCATATCGTCGTCATCATCAATCCATTGTACAGGAATGTTATGCAGGGTTGAGGAACGCAAGACATCGGGATCTCCATCTCTGTCTAAATCGAGGTACTCGATACTGACATCTGATGCCGGTAACGAAATTCTAAAAGGTGTAAGTAATGAAACGGACTCCTTCCCTGGCTCTTGAGCATAAGTGCTGTAGATGGACATGCAACAAAGTGCTATCACCAGTTTTATAGCTGTTCTTAACATCTTAATTAATTTGTAATATTTAATTCCAATGGTAGTTTTCCAGTTTATTTTTTTGATGGCATCGTTCCGCCAGACATGGAGGTATTGATTTTCTCTCCAGCCAATACTGATGATGTCCAGATCACCATCAACATTGTGCTCATCAATATAAGGTAAACCGTTAAGGCATATCTAATTCTATAAATATTCATTGTATATTACAACCTACTGGTCCATCACAGTCTTTTCAGGGATCCTGAAATTCAAAGCAGCATTATCCAATACCAGCACCCAATCTTCCGTTTCAGTTTCATTGGGAGGATTGAATTCTTTATCTTCTTTATCAAAAACCATAAATGGAGTATCGGAGACCTTTCCTTCCTGATCGTATACCTTTCCGTCCCTCGGACTGTACCACCATGCATTAATCGTTTCGCCGGAAAGTTTATTTGCATATACCAGGCGTGTTATTGTTCCCATGGGAAAATAAATAAAAGCATAGTTCCCTTCCCGGTCCATTGTTGACTGGACATGACCTTTTCCTGGTCCTGATTCATCGATCAGGCTAAGATCCGGGATCCTGTTAAAATAGGGCCGTGAAAGCATCAGGTCCTTTAAGTGCTGCATGTCAGAAGCACCGGGTAGATCCTTTCCTTTTGGCAATCCGTCCTTTATCTCGTTCCACCAACCGCGTGTTGGAGCTTCATATCTTCTGATCTGCCAATCTGGTGAAGAAAATTGCCAAACTGTGGTACTCCCATAAACATGCCCGGCTGCTCCTGCAAACACGGACCAGTATGCCGCTTTTCTTACATCCTGATCGGTAAAATATCCTTCTTCAGTTTTCCAGTTGACGGCATGATCCTCATAGGGTGGCTCTCCCTCCATGCAGGGTTTTACCGGCCGTAGCGCGTAATCCGCCTGAATATCTGTATAGGATCTTTCATCATCCCTGCGGATATGACTGGTCTGTATCAAATTAAAATCCAGCCAGTCATCGTAATGATAAAAGGTTGAAGACGATCCTCCACCCCATGATTTTGGTTGTGGATGAAATGTCATCATGGTAGTGCTGTAATCGGCTTTGCCATCTTCGTTATGAATATCATTTACTCCGTCTGCGATTCCCTCGGTAATTTTTCTGTAGACATTGGTCTGGTTCTCATCCGTGGGATTACTGTCGCCTCCGATAACCCAGATGATATTCGCATTTTGATCTTTGTATCTCTCACCTAGAAACCAACCGTAATGATAGGAATTTTCAAGGTTTAGTTCTTCTGAGTAGGCTACCTTATCGCCCCAGGATGGCAACAAACCGACAAACAGGTCCAGTTCAATGGCCTTATTGATGATAGAATCGGCATGCTGGAAAAACGCTTCATTGGGTGAGGCCGGATCGAAATTATTCCATGGGGCATGACCATAATAATTGGGTTCATTGCCAAAGGGAAAAACCAGGCATCCAAAAAATCCGTTAAATCCTTTCTCCTTCCTGTCCTTAAGATATATTTCCGCATCCTCTTTAGAAATGAACTCAAAGATCCCCCAGCCTGTATCAAAGGTCAGGAAGAAAGGAGTCCCGTCT
>SDBS01000219.1_pt1 | contig 51243 bp, 39 predicted proteins | sample 2277091 | NCBI WGS metagenome assembly SDBS01 (sample SAMN10404972, study PRJNA504765) | marine sediment metagenome | isolation source: marine sediment core GS10_PC15, 163 cmbsf | place: Arctic Ocean: Southern Knipovich Ridge | collected 2010 | reverse complement strand
TTACTCCGGATAACAATTCGCTGGATACGAAAGGCTAACTGGTTTCACCATGTAGCTTAACAGAATGACTGCGTCATTCTGTATGTTGGATGCGGTGCGAAAAGCAGGCCAGGGAAATTCAAAGAGAGAATTGCGAAGTAATTCTATAAGTAAGTCGAAGACTTACGACGTAAGCATGATGAAATCATGCGACGTAAGCCAAAACGCAGTTTTTCCACCGCTCAGCTCGAAGCCGTAATAGAGACATCTTTGCTACTCCTCCGGGTCAACCCTCCTCGACCCGGGAAACCGTGATCCTCTCCCCCTGTTTGATAGCATGTAGCGACGTCACATCGCCTGATACCATCCCGAACGGGTTTACGTTAGAAGCTGCTCGGGGTTGATCCGATGTGCTTGCGGGTGTACGCCCGAAGAAGACGCAAAGTGCGCTCCCAGGCGGCCAATATCCTAATTCCCCAACCTCCATGTCTTGACGAGCGTGCTCAGATTCTTCGACCTGCACAGGGATGGTGAAGTAGATTTCCTCTCCCCAAGTACTGACCGAGCTTTCGATCGGGAGTGCTTCCCAGATGATATTTGCCGTCTCGGAATCATCTATTCTGGCGACGACTTCTATCTCGTTCGATGTGATCTTAATCTGCCGCTCCATGGTTCGCGCTCCTTGCTTGAGTTTGTAATTCGACTTTAAACTGATGTACATTTGTTTTGAAATTCTGTCTCAGGCAGCTTAATGCGGAGGTGATTCCCCCTTGATCCGCCGTGAAAAACAGGTGGCCTGGACACCTGCAATCGGACGCTCCGAAGTTCGCTACATGACGCGACAGCGCTTCGCTCAGCCACCCGGCCCAGTGACACTCGACATTCTCTTTGGAGGCGGCCCACCACACTTCAGTGATTTCGAACTCTGATGTGAGGGCGTCGATGTGCCAATGGGAAGGTTTCATCGCGGTGTGATCAAGATGCCTGCCAACTCGTGCGTGCAACCCTCCCGATCCACGAGCACTTCCAACATAGATGTAGCAGCCCGCGGGGAAGGCTTGACTATCGAGCGCACCGATCGTCAATTTCCTCAGATATGGATTGAACATCCCAATGGCGTATGAGCCCGGAACGGATGGAAGATTTGTGTTCAATAGGTTGCCTTTACAACAATTATATGTCACGTTTAACTCCTGCCAAGAAGCACAACTCATGGCTTTCTGCCAGCACCCCCCATTAGTGTTAGGATTATGCCATCCTGGATACCAGCGGGTTGGATTTGCCCTCTGAATATTCCTGATATTAAAGAATAACATGGTCAATCGAAGGCAGTTTGTAAAAATCAGCGGAGCATACGGACTAAGTGTTCTGGCCATTGGCTTAGGGGCTTGCAATGGGCCAGCGATGGAAGAAACGGACACCGTTCGACACCTCATCCTGCTCTATACGAACGATGAGCATGGCTGGATGGACGCCTATCAGAATACAGGGGGTGCAGCCGATTTGATGTATAAATGGCGCACGAGAGAGCACTACGACGAGTCCGATGAGCGTTTCATCATCCTGAGCGGTGGTGATATGTGGACTGGACCGGCGCTGTCCACGTCAACGCGGGGTGAGGCGATGGTCGATGTCATGAACGCGATGGGCTACCGTGCGGCTGCCATTGGAAATCATGACTTCGATTTCGAACTTGAGAATCTTCGAGCCCGCGCAGCTCAAGCGAACTTTCCCTTCCTTTCAGCCAACCTCAGCTACCAAGATGACGGCAGCATCCCGGAATTTGCGGACCCGTATGTCATTCTCGACACCAATGGTGTGAGCGTTGGGATCCTCGGGTTGACGACAAAAGAGACGAAGATCGATACAAAGCCAGAAGCGGTCGTCGATCTGGAGTTCGGCGCGTATGAGGAAACCATCGAAACCTACGTCCCGAAGATGCGGGAGGAAGGCGCCGATCTTATTCTATTGATTTCCCATCTCTGTGTGGGTGACACAGGGAAGCTGGCGCCGCTCGCGGCAGAACATGGCATTGCCGTCATTGGTGGAGGGCACTGTCACCAGGCGATCAACGAAGTCGCTAATGGGACGCGCATTATCGAGAGCAGCTACTTCATGCGCGGGTATACGCGAATTGATCTCTACTTCGATACGGTGGCGGGCGAAGTCCTCCTCACCGAAGCAGAATTCGTCCCTAATAAGGAAGGACGGGCGGATCCAGAGATCTCGGAGATTATCGAGACATGGCGGGGTGAGGTCGACCCCGAATTGTGGGAAGTAATCGGCTACACCGAGGGCGAAATCGATCGCCGCACGCTCGCAATGGATGAGATCGTGCCCGGGAGTTGGCTGCGAGCCTATCCAGCGGCCGATGTAGCGCTCGCCAGCCGCCGTTATATGCAGCAGGACATCGATGCTGGTGACATCACCAGGGGATCGATTCTGGGCGTATTGGCCACAGACAACCGTATTGTCGAGGTTTCCATGACAGGGGAGGACTTAATTCACACCATCATTTCCAGAGATCCGATGCTGGCGGGAATCACCGAAGAGGGGGAGGATTTTATCCTCAGTGATGGTTCTTTAGTCTTGGTTGATGAGGTCTATCGAGTCCTTATTCCACATTCGCTCTATCCAGGTGGGAATTATTACGAGTTTCATTTGTTCGATAAAAATCCAATCGATCTCGGTATGAACTGGCGGGATCCGGTGATCGCCTGGATCCAATCGCTCGACACATCGCGGGAAAACCCTCTCGATCAACTTTTCGGATCTTCATAGATCCTGCAGATCCGTGCGTACCCATCCACGTCATCCGTGTGATTCGCAGGAAAGGTTCAGATTTAATGCGCACGTGCGCATATTTCACATATTTGCCATCTTGTCCAGATGAATCGCAATACGAGATTTTCCAACTAAGGATATAATCGTCTCTGTTTTTGAGCGGCGGCAGTATCTGTCCGGAGACTGATGTCCCAAAACCGACGGGTACGCCCGAAATAATCGGGTACGCCCGAAATAATCGGGTACGCCCGAAATAATCGGGTACGCCCGAAATAATCGGGTACGCCCGGAATATAAAAGAGGATCCTTTGTCAGAGCATCCAGTACAAGATATTAAGGGGACCGAGGATGTCACCCTCAGTCGTGATCTGAACCTATTCACAGTGACGATGATCGGTGTGGGCGGCATGATCGGTGCCGGCATCTTCGTGCTCACCGGTATCGCGGCAGGCGTAGCGGGACCTGCGCTAATCATCGCCTTCCTGCTGAACGGGCTTGTCACAACTTTGACGGCGATGTCCTACGCCGAGCTAGGTTCCGCCCTGCCAGGTGCTGGGGGTGGCTACGCCTGGATAAAAGAAGCCTTGGGTGGGACGCTCGGGTTTATCGCCGGCTGGATGAGTTGGTTTGCACAGGCGGTAGCCGGAAGTCTCTATGCGCTTGCTTTTGGTCGATTTACTGCTGAATTTATCACCATTGTGGATTTACCAACGTTCGGTTTGTCAGTCGAGCAGATGACGCTCATTTTTATGACCCTCATCATCATTGTGTTCACCGGCTTGAACGTCATGGGGGCATCTGAAACCGCGAAAGTGGGCAACATACTCACGGTTACGAAGATCGCTATCCTTGGATTGCTCGTCCTGTTTGGTTTGGTAGCCATGTTGAAGACCGATGCCTGGCTGGGTCGTTTCACAACAGGTATGTTTTCAGAAGGTTTGATCAGCGTGTTTGTGGCGATGGGGTTCACCTTTATCGCTTTCGAAGGTTATGAAATTATCGCCCAATCCGGCGATGAAGTTATCGATCCAAAACGCAATATCCCGCGAGCAACCTTCATATCTATCGCCATCGCCGTCACGATTTATGTTCTCGTCGGGATCGTGGCGATAGGTGCGACCAATCCACCGGAGGGGCTCGAGGCGTATCAATATCTCGGTGAGAAGGGCGAGTTGGCGATCATTGAAGTGGCTCAGCAAGTCTTTCCACTGGGCGTCGGTGGGATGATCCTTCTTCTGAGCGGACTCGCTTCCACCACCTCTGCGTTGAATGCGACCACGTATGCCTCCTCCCGTGTATCCTTCGCCATGGGCCGTGAAAACAACCTGCCCGCATTTTTTGCCAAGATCCATCCATCGCGGCACACACCCTATCTTGCTGTGATCGCCTCGGGAATGTTGATGATGCTGATGGCCTGGACGCTGCCGATAGGGGACGTCGCCGCCGCAGCGAGTATTATGTTCCTGCTTCTGTTCCTTCAAGTGAACCTTGCGGCGTTATATCTGCGCTTATCGCGCCCTGAATTAGACCGTGGTTTCAAGATCCCCTGGTTTCCGGCGATCCCAATTCTTGCCATCATCAGCAATGCTTTTCTGGCCATAAGTCTTTTCAGGTTCAGTGTCATTGCATGGGTTGCCACCATCATTTGGATTGTGCTTGGCTTGCTGTCCTTCTATATGTACTTTTCCCGAATTGAAGAGATGGAGAAGCCCAAAGAAATTCTGCTCGAGGAAGTGTTGGTGAGCAGGGATTACTCCGTCCTCGTTCCCGTCTCCGATCTTAAACTTGCGCGCATACTGGGGAAGATAGGTGCGCTCATCGCGGATGATCAGGGGGGGGAACTTCTCGCGCTGCATGTTGTGCAAGTTCCTCCTCAGCTAACCCTCGGAGAAGGTCGTCTGTTCCTTAAAGAAGGACGCGAATTTCTTGACGAAGTGATCATCCAGGCGAAGGCTATCGATGTCCCTGTCCATTCCATCATCCGGCTTGGCCGGAATGTCGCCCGTTCGGTGCTGCAGACTGCAGTTGAGAACGCCTCTGACATGATTGTTTTGGGCTGGCCCGGATACACTCAGACGTCAGGGCGGCTATTCGGATCTGTCATCGATCCAATTGTGGATAACCCTCCCACCGATGTCGTGGTAGTCCGATATCGCCGGTGGAGGCCTTTGAAGAAGATCCTGGTACCCGTAACCGGCGGTCCGAATAGCCGCCGTGCGGTGAAGCTCGCAGTTTCTATGGCGAGATACGAAAAACCTGAACCTGCCCGGGTTACGCTTCTGCATGTCCTGCCCCCACACGCACGAAACGGTGATCGAATTCGTGGGCAGCAAAGTCTCTCGGAAAGCATGGAGGGCATCGAGTACGATCATATAGATACCCGGATTGTCGAGGGGGCAAATACTGCGGATGTGATCATCGAAGAGAGCAAGGGCTACGATTTAATTACACTGGGCGCCTCCGATGAACCCATCTTGAAAAATTATTTGGTTGGCCCTCAGTCTGAAAAGATCGCGAGAAATTCTAAAGTCACCGTCATGATGATCAAGAGACGATCCGGGCCGCTGCATTCCTTCGTCAGGAAAACGCTGCTCGAACCCACCCAACCCAAGCCGATAGAGTGAAATCTCAGCCACTATTGACCCAGCTTCCAACGGACCGAGCGCATGATCCCGACAGAGAGTCCTGAAGCCAGCCTCGAATTTATCCAGGAGTTGAGAAAAGCCCTCCGGGAGGTGCGGTTTGACCGCATGAGCAGGCTGCTCTACAGCACCGATGCGAGCATCTACCAGATGATGCCCATCGGTGTCGCCATTCCACGGGATGCCGACGAAGTTTCCGCTGCTGTCCAGATCGCAAGTGCGCACAACGTCCCCATCCTCCCTCGTGGCGGCGGCAGCAGCCTGGCAGGCCAAGCTGTCGGCCATGCCCTCATCCTTGATTTCTCTCGCTACATGGATGATATCCTTGAAGTCGATGCAGCCTCGTCCTGGGTTCGCGTGCAGCCAGGGATAACGCTTGGCAATCTAAATCTGAGCCTGCGAGAGCGGGAGTTGATGTTTGGACCCGATCCAGCGAGCGCGGACCGTGCGACGATGGGAGGCATCCTCGGCAACAACTCGACCGGAGCGCATTCGATCGTTTACGGGATGACGTTGGACCATGTCATCGAGACCGAAGTTGTTCTGGCGGATGGGAGCCGTGTGAAGTTCGACAGCACGACCTCCTGGGAGGGAAGGGCTCGGCGAGCCACCTTGGAGGGCGAGCTTTATCGGAAGCTCCCCGACATTATTCAGGAATATCGAGGGGAGATAAAGAGTCGTTACCCGCGGACATTCCGACACGTCGCCGGTTATAACTTAAACCGCATGCTTGATCCATCGGTCATCAATCTGTCTTCCCTGTTGGTTGGATCGGAGGGCACTTTGGGCGTCGTCACCGAGATGAAGGTGAATCTCGTCCCAGTTCCCAGGGCGAAGAGGCTGGTGATGGTGCATTATGCCGATATGCGGATGGCCATGGAAGCTGTCCCCCTGATTCTGGAGAGCCATCCCACGGCTATCGAGGTGCTTGATAAGATGCTTCTCGATCTCACCCGCGACCGGATCGAATACAGCCGATTGTTGACTTTCGTTCGGGGAAATCCACAGGTCGTTCTCCTGGTCGAGTTCTCCGGAGAGCGAGAGAATGAGGTTGCGGATAAAGTGCGACGTTTTCAGGACAGATTGAAGAGTCAACATCATCGTGAGCCGATAGTGGACGTCTCGGATCCGCAAGAGCAGGCCAATGTTTGGTTTGTGCGGAAGGTGGGCTTGGGAATTCTTATGAGCATCCGAGGGGACGCCAAGCCGATCCCCTTTATTGAAGATGCAGCAGTGCCGGTGGAGCATCTCGCGGATTACGTCACCCAGATCTACGAGTTCTCCAAAGAAGTTGGCGTGGATCAGGTGGCGATGTACGCGCATGCAAGCGCAGGCTGTATCCACATTCGACCGCTTGTGAATTTAAAAACTGTGACAGGCGTTCGACAGCTGCGTCAGATTGCGGAAAAGTCGGTGGAACTGGTCGTGAGCTATGGGGGGACGACGAGCGGCGAGCATGGAGAAGGCCTGGCAAGAGGAGAATTCTCAGAGCGTTTATTCGGCGCCGAGCTGGTGAGGGCATTCGAGGAAGTCAAAGATCTCTTCGATCCACAAGGTCTGCTCAATCCCGGGAAGGTAGTGAGAACGCCGAAGATCGACGATGAAAGCTTGCTGCGTTTTGGCAGCGATTATGCCCTTGCGCACACCGTTACCAACCCCATGATGGATTTTCAGGATGATGGCGGATTTGCTGGCGCCGTTGAAATGTGCAACGGAGCGGGTGTATGCCGAAAGCTCGAAGAGGGTGTGATGTGCCCGTCATTCCAGGCGACCCGGGATGAGACGCACAGCACGCGTGGACGTGCTAACGCGCTTCGAGCTGCGATGATGGGTCAGTTGGGTCCCGATGGGATGCAATCTGAAGAGCTTTTCGAAGTCCTCGATTTATGCCTCTCCTGTCATGCGTGCAAGGCTGAGTGCCCGTCTGCAGTCGACATGGCCAAGCTGAAAGCGGAATTCCTCTATCATTACTATCAGCATCATCGCATGCCATTGCGTTCGAGGATTTTCGCAAACATTGCATCGATCAATCGTGTCCTCCAACCAGTTGCCCTTCTAGCCAATCCGTTGATGAAGTTTCCCGGGAAGTGGATACTCAACAGGCTTGGTGTTCATCCTGATCGACAGCTTCCCGACCTCGCACCGCAGACCTTCAGCCGTTGGTATGCATCGTGGAATGGACACATGAGTGTGCAATCGTCTGATCCATCGAGGCAAGTGGTTTTTTTCCACGACACCTTCATCGAGCATCATGATCCGCACATAGGTATCGCTGTTGTGAAAGTCCTCAAAGCCGGAGGTTATGAAGTCATCGTTTTACAGGATAGGGTTTGCTGCGGAAGACCTGCAGTCTCCAAGGGCTTGTTGAACCAGGCGGAGCAGGCTGCCAGGCACAACATCCAGCTGCTTGCGCCCTACGCACGGCAGGGGATACCCATCGTCGGTTGTGAGCCAAGCTGCATGGCGATGCTGGTGGATGAATACCCATCTCTTTATCCCGGGGAGGATGCTGAGGTGGTCGCAGCGGCATCCACCATGATCGATGTGTTTCTCGCCAGGGAGATCGAGACAGGAAACCTTCTCCTGGAGACTTGGGAAGATCCCGCGCAGATCCTTTTCCACGGTCATTGCCAACAGAAGGCGACGTTCGGCACGGAGAGTACGATGCAATTGTTGAACGCAATCCCCGGCTATCGGACGGAGATGATCGATTCAGGATGCTGCGGCATGGCGGGATCGTTCGGGTATGAGGAAGAACATTATGATCTCTCCATTCAACTTGCCGAGATGGCATTGGCTCCAATTATTCGGGAAGCTCCAGACGATGTCGTCATCTGTGCGAGTGGGACCTCTTGCCGTCAGCAAATCTACCACACCACAGGAAAGATGCCCCTGCACCCGATCGAAATCGTGGCGGCTGCACTGAGATAGGTTCTGCGTACCGGCGCAACAGTTGGGCATAGATGACGAATCGCTAAAATCACCACCTTCGTCTCCTCCCCAAAACACAAAGGGATGTGAAGAAGCGCCAGAGTATTCTGATCCAATCTTGCAAGTAGATTATGGGAAAAGCCAGAATACCCTATAGTTAACTGCAGGGATGAATGGTAAGCGAGGTAACGGAGTGGCAACCACCATTCAGGCTTTTCCTTGGGAGAATCCCCGCAGTAACTTGCGGGATTCTTCTCAATACATTTACCCCGGTCTATTGAATAAGTTAGTCACATAACTCGCCGCGATATAATGCGATATGCCGACTTGAAAGGATGAATAGATGGGCGCACATGGAGGCGGATGGCGGTCCTTTATCCGTTACGATGAAGAGCAAGACCAACCCCAGGTCGATCGAGAGTTGCTTCGGCGCGTAGCGACGTATGCGAGGCCCTATTGGAAATGGGTCGCTGCTACGCTGCTTACGATGATCGTCATATCCATCTTAAGCATCATTCCCCCTCTCCTCATCCGGGACTTGATCGATCATGCTATTCCGGAAGGTGATATAGCTCGCATTACGCAGCTTGCACTAGCAATGATCGCCATTCCCTTGCTCAATGGTCTGTTCGGAGTTGTCCAGCGCTACGCGAACGCACTCGTCGGCGAGAGCATCATCTTCGATCTGCGGTCACAGCTCTACGATCATCTCCAGCAGATGAGCTTGCGTTTCTACACAAACACCCAGGTAGGAGAAATGATGTCGCGGTTGAATAACGATGTCATCGGGGCTCAACGGGCGGTCACCGGTACACTCCTGACAATCCTCAGCAATTTCTTCACCATCGTTTTGACCATGTTCATCATGATTCGATTGGATTGGCGGCTGACGCTGGTCGCTGTTGCCATCCTGCCACTCTTCATCCTTCCGGCACGACGGGTGGGTGAAACGCTGCGGCGAATTGCCCGTGAATCGATGGAGCTGAATGCCCGTATGAATGCGCTCATGAACGAGACGCTGAATGTGAGCGGTGCGCTTCTGGTGAAGCTCTTTGGCCGTCGCAATTACGAAGTCGATCGATTTCGGGACCGGGCGAGCGGCGTGCGTGATATCGGTGTTCGCCAGGCTGTTGTAGGTAGGTGGTTTTTTCTCTCTTTGAGTCTGGTGGGTGCGATTGGAACTGCCCTCGTATTCTGGCTGGGAGGCTATCTCACTGTTGCGGGTGTCTTTACGATTGGTACGATTGTGGCTTTCACAGCGTATCTGCGCGATCTGTATGGACCATTAACAGCGATGACGAATGCTCGCGTGGAATTCGCCACCTCTATGGTGAGTTTCGAGCGCGTTTTTGAAGTCCTGGATCTTCCGGTCGAGATAACGGATCAGCCGGATGCTATTGCGTTGGACGATGTGGAAGGACGCGTTCAATTCAAGAATGTGTCCTTCAGCTACCAGGAAAGCCAGGGCGGACCAGTCGGGCTTGATGAACTACGACGCTTTAGCTGGGGTGGTCATGTGACCTATGTTCCAGATCCAAAGAAACGTTCTGCGGAATTAGAAAACGGGGTAGCTCCCGAAGAAACATTGCGATGGGCGCTGAAGAACATCTCCTTCGAAATTCGACCAGGCCAGATGGCGGCTCTCGTAGGCCCGAGTGGGGCGGGAAAGACGACCGTGACGTATATGCTCCCTCGCTTGTATGACCCCACGGAGGGCAGCATCACACTCGATGGCTTTGATCTTCGGGAGATCGAACTAGAATCGCTGGCACATCATGTCGGCATGGTCACCCAGGAAACCTTTTTGTTTCATACAAGCATTCGCGAAAATTTGCTTTATGCTAGGCAGGACGCGACACAGGAGGAGCTTGAGGAGGTTTGTCGAGCGGCGAATATCCACGAATTCATCGCTTCACTTCCAGATGGGTACGACACAACTGTGGGAGAACGCGGTTACCGGTTGTCTGGAGGCGAGAAACAGCGTGTGTCCATCGCCCGAGTGCTCCTGAAGAACCCCAGGGTCCTGATCCTCGATGAAGCCACAAGTCATCTCGACTCGCAATCCGAGGCGCTGATTCAAGAAGCCATGGAGACGGTCATGGAGGGGAGGACAACACTTGTAATCGCCCACCGACTCAGCACCGTCATCGATGCGGATCTAATCCTGGTGATGAACCGGAGCGAGCTGGTGGAGCGGGGAAACCATGCCGAGCTGCTTTCCCAGGGCGGCTTGTATGCTAATCTATACGAGACTCAATTCAACCTGCCTGTAACTGCAGAATGATATTCCTGTTCGCTATCGATACGGTTTCGTTTGGGAGTCTCATCCCTGATTTCGCCGCGGCTGCCTGAGCTTTATCCTGATCCGAACAATTCCCTGGAACTAGATTCCAAACTACAATTCATTTGCCATCCGAACCGGGAGGTGAGCTTCCTAAGTCTGAATGATGTTGCGATTTTGGAGATTATGAGTCCCTGAAACCCAAAAGCGATAAATTGCGTATAGAGTATTGAGGAGAGAGCAGGGGATGGTCATCGTTGCTGGAGAAGAAGAATGGATTGCTGACGCCCTGAAAGGCGATGATGATGCCTTTGCGGCATTGGTCGAGGCTTATGAGGTTCCGGTGTTCAACCTTTGCTTTAGAATGCTCGGCGATGCCGGGGAAGCCGAAGAAGCTGCGCAGGAAGCATTCTTGCGGGCATATCAAAACCTGAAGCGCTATGACCCAGAAAAACGTTTCTCAACCTGGATTCTCTCAATCGCATCGCACTATTGTATCGACCGCCTGCGCCGCAGGAGACTTTTCACGGTGCCCTTGGATGAACTTCTGATGGGGGGTGAAGGACTTGCTGACCACCAGGGTCCGGAAGCCGCATTAAGGATGAAGGAGAGCGAGATTGAGATCCAGCAGCTACTGGGGGAGCTGCGAGCTGAAGACCGTGCTGCGATGATCCTTCTATATTGGTATGACCATTCGTATGAAGAAATTGCTGCGCTGCTCTCCATCTCTGTACCTGCAATCAAAAGCCGTCTGCATCGAGCTCGACTTGAGATGGCGAAAAACTGGTCTGCAAAGTCTATGGTTCTCGTAAACGGAGGGACACGTGATGAGCCATCAGCCGTTTGAACAAATGATCTTCGATCGCAAGAACCTCAGAGAAGACGAGGCCCTTTCGCTGGATGGGCATCTGCAGGTATGTGACGAGTGTATGTCCTTGACGGCCCATTGGCATGAAGTCGATCGGCTCCTCCGACTTGCTGAGTCCACTGGACCGGCCGCAGGTTTTTCTCACAGGTTTCAGGTCAAAATTACCCATCAAAGACATCGAGCAGCAAGCCGTCAACTCGTCGGGCTTGCCACACTGCTCACATTTGGCCTGGTCGTCACTGCCGGATTATTCGGTGCTGAGCTGGTATCACTGTTATTTTCCATGGCGAACACATTGTTGAGGATCTTAGTCGGTGCCATCCAGGCTTTCACATATATCAATCTTGCGGGCGGTTTTGTGTGGGCGATCCTAGAAAATACGCTTGGTCGGGTCTCACCTGGCATATGGTTGTTCATATCGGCTTCACTCAGTTTCATCGTTTTCGTATGGTTTGCAACCATGTATCGATTCGGTTTTTATCAAATGAGAAGGGAGTAGGAAAATGAAAAAGTTGCTTTATAGTATCCCCATTGTGCTGGTGTTGCTGCTTGCACTACCAGTGACCGCCTTTGCCGCACCGCTTGATGATGGCAAGGTCGTGTTAGGAAGTCACTTTGTCCTTGAAAGCGGTGAGACGCTTGATGGCGACCTGGTTGTGCTGGGCGGTATCGCAGAACTTAAGGAAGACTCCATGGTGTACGGAAACGTGTTCGTCATGGGGGGCAACCTCGAGGCGGATGGCTACATTGAAGGCGATCTCGCTGTCATAGGCGGGAATGTCGAACTTGGACCCAACGCCGTGGTGGAAGGCGACGTCGTCACTCTTGGTGGGAATGTCAATCGAGGGTTGGCCATTATTGAAGGCGACTTTATGTCTGAGGATGTTTTTGACTTCCCCATGAACCTCGGCTTCACACGTGATGATGGTTTCCCCATGCAGTTCGGCGGTTTCCAGGGTTTCCAGGGATACCAAGGATTCGGAAGGTCGATGGGCACTCGAATACTCGCATATTTCTTCCAGGCCTTTCTGCTCGCCGCGCTGGCCGCTCTTGTTGTGGTCTTCATACCCGAGCATACCAAGCGTGTAGCCTCAACACTGGCCGATCAAACCTGGATCAGCGGGGGCATTGGGATCCTGACCATGATCGTGGCGCCGATCCTCATCTTCTTCCTGTTCATCACGATTTGTTTCGCCGTCCTCGGCTTCCTCGGAGTCTTCATCCTGGTGGTCGCCGGTGTATTCGGATGGATCGCGATGGGCATGGAGGTCGGAGACCGGTTGGCGAAGGCTCTTGAGCGCGAATGGCAGCCCGTCGTCGCGGCTGCTGCGGGGACATTTATCGTGACGCTCGTTCTGATGGGTATCGGTTTCATCCCCTGTATCGGATGGCTGGCGCCGTTCTTGGTGGGTGCTGCAGGACTGGGTGCGGTCATCCTGACCCGCTTTGGTACGAGGGAGTACATCCCTGGTGGAGCTGAAGCAGAACCGGCGAAAAAGCCGCCCGCCCGTAAAACGACCAAAGCTTCTTGATCAATGCATCAAGGGTAACAATCGTTCCAAAGCCGCCCTCGAGATGAGGGCGGCTTTTGTTCTTAGCATGTTCTTAAATGGTTAGGATGCAGGTGTCCTGGGAAGTTGAACGCATGAACTTCTGTATCCTACGGTGGCGACTTTACTTGGAATTCAGCGTTACGAAACATCCCCGTGACCAGGAACTCTGGGTCACAAACGATGGTTTCGCCATCAATGATGGGTTTTATCAACTCGAAGCCATGCGGAATGATCTTGATTTCAGGGTAGGGGAAGGCGTAGTCCCCCTCGTTCTCCCACGTCAGGGAAACTCTCTCTCCATGAGCCTCGAGTCGAAAGCGATCCATTCTTGAACCCTCATACCCATCGCCCTCGTCGCTGTAAAGCTGTGAAATCCGGATCCCATCGTGGAGCAGGTAGATGTGCAGCTCGAGGAGACCCTCCATCTTCATAGGTAGCACAGCGCCCCCTCTGATGAATAGAGGAATACTCTGGAGCGCGGCCTCCGTCGAGATTGTCTGGTTTCCTTCATGGCGTTGATCGTCTCGGAAATCGAACCAATTCCCCTCAGGAAGGTGGACCTTACGTGACGTCGCTCCGGGCTCAACGATCGGTGCGACGAGCACGGAATCACCGAGCAGGAATTGGTCGTCGATATTCCATAAGGAGCTATCCGTGGGATCGATCCAGAACATCGGTCTCATCAGCGGGAAGCCGGATTGACTGGCTTCCCGGGCGAGGGTGTAGATATATGGGAGCAGGGCATAGCGCAGGTTGAGGATCGAGCGGATACCATCCAGGGTTGCGTCCTCAAACTCCCAGGGCTCTCTGCGCGGCGTCATTAGAGCGGAGTGGATTCGGAAGAAAGGTGTGAAAGCCGCCATCTGAAACCACCGCAAGAAAAGCTCATCGTCCGGGGCGCCGGAAAAGCCGCCGATATCTGACCCAGTATAAGGGACGCCCGACAATCCTATCCCCAACATACTGGCGATGGAGGTCCTCAACATCTCCCAGCTGGTTTCAATATCTCCGGTCCAATTCCATGCATAGCGCTGCATCCCCGCCCAGCCCGAACGCGACAAGATAAAGGGTCGACGATTTGGAGCGTATTCTCGAAGCGCTTCGAAACCTGCCCTATTCATGAGCAATCCATAAAGATTGTGCGCTTGACGGTGATCGCCTCCCTGACCCTCGAGATAATGTCTTGCATTCCCCGGAAGGGTCGGTTCCCCCCACGCGGCAAAAGCGCTGGGCTCATTCATGTCATGCCAGAAACCTGCAATGTGTTGATTTAGCAGTACGCGGTACTTTTCTCCCCACCAGGTCCTCACTTTAGGATTCGTAAAATCGGGAAAGTACACCCAACCAGGCCAAACGAGACTGCGAGCAAGCTGCTCTTGTGGAAGTTTGCAGAAGACGTCACTTTCAAGACCATCTTTGAAAACCTCATAATTGCGATCGATCTTGACCCCTGGATCGAGTATGGTTACGAGCTTGGTGTTCTCGCGCTCTAAGTCCAAAGCGAGGTTTCCTAGATCGGGAAATCGTTTCTTATCGATCGTGAAAACGCGATAGCCATCCATATAGTCGATATCGAGGTGGATGACGCTGAGGGGAAGATCGTGCACCCGATAGCCGTTTGAAACTTCGCGGATATCCCCTTCATTTTGATAGCCCCAGCGAGATTGATGAAAACCCAGGGACCAAAGCGGAGGAAGAGGAGGCCGACCGGTGAGCTTTGCATAGTGGTGCATCGCCCTCTCTGGGGGACCAAGGAAGAAGTAGTATCTCAGCATCCCGGAGGTGAAATAAGTTTCGACAGGGTCATGAAAGGCGATATGCCCATCATACGAATTCTCGAGGAACAGCATGTAGCTTCCAAATTCATGCAAATGATGGAAGACGGGGATCGTGAGATTGAGGGGGTCGGAGCCTAAGCCATAACTCCCTCCAGGATCCTTGTTCCACAATCGGTAACTGCCCCCATTCAAGTTGAGCCGCGCGGCTCGCTCTCCGAGCCCATAGAAGGCGGAATTTGCTGGGTTCTGGGTGTGAAGCTTCCAGGCATCTCCAGATCGGAGGGGTGGGAGATCCTCGCGAAGAACGACGCCTCGATCATCATGAATGGAGAGGCCACCGAATTCAGTAATGTTGACCTGCAAATCCGCCGAATCCAGTCTCCAATCGTTTCCTTCCTCATTGACTTTAATTTCAATGGCGTCCCAAGCTGTGTCAGCGATGGCATAGGGGACTGGAGGATTACCGGGGGTCCAAGAGATACGAAGTACATCTGGGCTTAAGAAGACGACCTCAAGACGTGCGTGTTCAAAATCGAATAAGGCTCCACTCAAGATTCCTGCGTTTTCGGACATTCTCCCGGGCGGGATGAATTCTTCAGCCGTAGATGGAGCTAAATGTACATCACGCTTCTCCCACTGATCCCGCTGCCAGGGATATATCAGAGCCCTGAGCGTGTTCGCGGGCCCAATAGAGCGAATTCCTTTCAAGAGGTGCAATATATTTTGCATGGCGCCTTCTACATCGTGGGAGCAAGAGATTTTAAATGACTGATTTTGGACACTTGAATTATGATAGCACTCTGATTGGGAGATCACTAGGAGTCGTTATGAAAAGGTGAGGCTTGCTGGGACAAGGTTAAAGAGTTGTCCGATAGGTCGTCCTGTCAGCGATGATCAAAGTTGGAATCTGATTTCGCAGGCGATTCTTCGAGTTAGACATTCCCCAACCTTAAAGTTTATCATCTGACGTCTTTTTACTGGCGGAAGCAAAGTCCGTCCGATATAATCCCAGCTTGGTCAATCTAAAAAGGTTCACAGACGGTACTTCGTCTCCTGGCGCACATGTCGTTTGTCCATCTGCACGTTCATTCTGAATATTCCTTGTTAGATGGGTACAGCCGTATCCCGCATCTGGTCCAGTGTGCGAAGGACCACGGGATGCCAGCCGTCGCGCTGACCGATCACGGGGTCATGTTTGGCGCGATTTCCTTTTACCGTGAGGCAAAAAAAGCTGGAATACGGCCCATCATTGGCATGGAAGCATATCTTGCACCTAGAGGTATGCAGGACCGTGACCACCAGAAAGACAGCCGGGCATACCATCTGCTGCTCCTTGCACAAAACGATCTCGGTTACAAGAACCTGCTCCGAATCGCTACAGCCTCTCAGCTTGAGGGCTTTTATTATCGTCCACGTATCGATCACGATTTTCTCGCTGCTCACAGCGATGGCCTGATTTGCACCACTGGTTGCCTATCAGGTGAGGTCCCTCGGACGCTCATCCAGGGCAGGGACGAACGCGCACTCGAGCTGCTGGATTGGTATTACGAAGTGTTCGGTCGCGATAGGTTCTTCTTCGAGCTTCAACATCATGAGATCCCCGAACTGCCAGAGATTAATAAAAAATTGATCGAACTTGGCCACAGATATGACGCTCGATTCATCGCGACGAACGATGTCCATTATGTGGATCCCGACGATGCAGAACTGCAGGATATCCTCCTTTGCATTCAAACCGGATCGCTTCACTCCGATCCAGACCGCATGCGGATGACAGATCCATCCTACTACCTGCGGTCGCCCGACGAGATGAAGGCGCTATTCGGAGATGTTCCAGGTGCAATCGAGAACACATTATGGATCGCGGATCGGTGCGAGGTCGATCTGGATTTCAAAGGCTACCATCTGCCGCATTTCGATGTGCCCGAAGGACATAACTCCGAGAGCTACTTGCGTATGCTCTGTGAGCAGGGGCTGCAGAAGCGTTTTGGAGATCACAGCCAGGATGCGGAGATCCTGGAGCGCCTTGAGTACGAGCTCGGAATCATCCATCAAATGGGGTTCGATAACTACTTCCTCATCGTCTGGGACCTTTGTCGCTACGCAGGGGAGCATAGTATCTGGTACAACGCACGCGGCTCAGCAGCTGGATCTATCGTGGCTTACGGCCTCGAGATCACGCTGGTCGATCCCCTCGAGCACGGGCTGATTTTCGAGCGATTTCTTAACCCCAGCCGCATCTCCATGCCGGATATCGATCTGGATTTTCAGGATGACAAACGGCACATCCTGCTTGAATATACTGCGGATAGGTATGGCCGTGATAAGGTAGCCCAAATTATCACTTTCGGAACGCTCGGAGCTCGTGCTGCGATCCGGGATGTTGGACGTGTGATGGACATCCCTCTTCCCGAGGTGGATCGGGTCGCAAAACTTGTCCCCAATATTCCTGGAAAACCGGTCTCGATCTCAGAAGCCCTCGATGATATTCGCGAATTTCGTGAAGTTTATGATGGTACGTCATATATTCATGAACTGGTCGACACGGCTGTTCAATTGGAGGGTGTTGTGCGTAACGCAGGTACCCACGCTGCCGGTGTCATCATCAGCGATAAACCCATCATCGAGTACGTACCTCTCCACCGGCCAACCGGGAGCAGTCAGGAAGATTCGCCGATCGGCGCGGTGACTCAGTTCGAGATGCAGATCCTCGATTCGCTGGGTTTGCTGAAAGTGGATTTCCTGGGTTTATCGACGCTGACGGTGATGGCAAGAGCTTGTGAAATGATCCGGGATCGTCACGACGTAAACTTTGACATTCACACGATACCTGTGGATGACCCTGAGACCTACAAGCTTCTGGGCGAGGGTGATGTGCTCGGTGTCTTTCAGGTCGAAGGTGTGGGCATGCGCCGCTATCTGAAAGAGATGAAGCCTCGAGAACTTGCGAATGTCATCGCCATGGTCGCGCTCTATCGTCCGGGTCCGATGGATTTCATTCCTACCTACATTCGCCGCATGCATGGGGAGGAATCGGTTTCGTATCGCCATGAGACTCTGGAGTCCATCTTTGAGGAGACCTACGGTATTCCCGTATACCAGGAACAAATCATGCGCGCTGCGATGGAAATGGGCGGTTATACGGCGTCAGAAGCGGATGGGCTGCGGAAGGCGATATCGAAGAAGAAAGCAAAAGAGCTTAAAAAACTTCGTAAAAAATTCATCGCAGGAAGCGTGGATAGGGGCGTATTGGAAGAAACAGCGGTCGCTGTGTTCGATGACTGGGAGAATTTCGCCCGCTACGGTTTTAACAAAGCCCACGCTGCCGATTATGGCGTGATTGCCGTCAAGACAGCTTATCTAAAGGCACATTACCCACAGGAGTACATGACCGCCCTCCTTTCGGTATTTAAACATGACACGGACAAAGTAGCGCTCTATATCACGGATTGTCGTCGTCTGGGATTCGATGTGCTGCCGCCTGATGTCAATGCAAGCGGTCTGGATTTCACGATCGAAGAGCATGAGGGTTCAACCCCGGCGATCCGCTACGGGTTGGGCGCGGTGAAGAATGTAGGTGATAGCGCGGTTGAGATTATTCTCGATGCCAGACGGTCCGAGGGAGATTTCGAGAGTCTCGAGGATTTTACACGTAGGGTAGATTTGCGACAGGTCGGCAAACGTTCATTTGAATGTTTGATCCGGGTGGGTGCACTGGACAGGTTATGTGCCCGCATATCACTGCTTGAATCTCTCGATCGAGTCATGTCGTTATCGAGCGCATATCACCGAGCAGAAGAGGTGGGGCAGATGTCCTTCTTTGGCGCCGAAACAGGCGTTGTCGAAAAATTGGATCTCTCTCCAGCAACCTCTGATATTCCTTCACGCCGACAGCTCAGTTGGGAGAAAGAACTTCTTGGGGTCTACGTTTCGGATCATCCGCTCACACCGTTTATCGAAGATCTTTCAAAGCTGGTCTCTCATTTTAGCGCTGAACTCCATGAAGCTGAACATGGTCAGCATGTGTGCGTCGCTGGAGAGCTCAGTCATCTTCGTCCCTATCAGACGAGAACGGGCAAAACCATGGGCTTTGCGACGCTTGAGGATTTGCAGGGAACGATCGAACTGGTCATTTTCAGCAGGGTATGGGGTGAGGTCTCGCCTTGGCTTGAACTCGACACTATTCTGGTTGTTGAAGGCCGGATCGATAGAGAACGCGGGGAACCGAAGGTTTTAGTTGATAAAATAACGACACATTTTGACGAGGTCGAATCGACGGAACTTCTCCCTCAGTCCGAGAACTTCAAGAATGTTGATCCACCGGATGTCTTCGCCCTTCCAGAAATTAAACACGAAATTGAGCAGCCTGCTCCACGCCCAGCGAAGATGCCCCAGGAGGAGGTCCTCACGCCAGCCGTGGAATTAAAGAGTGCTATTCTCCCGGAGGATGTTAGAAGTATCGTGTCTACTACAGTAGATGAGGAGGCCTTGCACCCGGTGGAGGTTTTACCCATCCCGGATATTCTCAGGTCAGCTCCTACGGAGGCACAGATGATCACGATTAACCTCGAGACCACAGGAGATCAGCAAAGAGATGCATTGCGTATGCGCAGGGTGCATGGTTTGTTCACCTCCTATCCGGGAAATGATCGTTTCGCCTTCCAGCTCTTTGAGGCCTCCCGTCGATACTTGATAGAATTTCCGAGCCACTCGACCGGCTATTGTGCAGATTTACATGCGCAGCTTGTTGCTCTTCTGGGGGAGGGGGCGATCCGAGTCGAGCCTTTGAGGATCCAATGAAAATCAATAAGATGGGCATTCTTACATCCGGCGGGGATGCCCCAGGAATCAACCCATGCATACGAGCGGCTGTCCGCACCGCTTTGTATCATGACGTCGAAGTGATTGGGATACAAGAGGGCTTTGACGGTCTCATTCGGGGCGAGATGTCCTCTCTTCACGCACGGGACGTGGGCGGGATACTGCAGAGGGGCGGTACATTTCTCCATACAGCCCGCTGTCCGGAATTCCTCGAGCGGAAAGGCCAACGGCAAGCGCTCCGCGAGCTTAATGAATCAGGCATTGATGGGCTTCTTGTCATCGGGGGGGACGGTTCTATGCGAGGCGCACATGTGCTCGCTGACCTGGGATTCCCGACTATTGGGATCCCCGCATCGATCGATAATGACATCTGGGGCACCGATATGTCGCTGGGCGTGGACACGGCGCTTAATACGATCATGGGCGCTGTTGACAAACTCCGGGATACGGCATCATCTCATGAACGGGCATTCCTCGTGGAGACGATGGGGAGAAACTGCGGCTACCTTGCTTTGATCAGCGGGGTCATCTGCGGGGCGGAGATGATTATCATTCCGGAAAAAGAAATCCCGATCGAGAGCATTGCAGAAGATATTGAGCAGGCTTACGAGCGAGGAAAGACCCATGCGATTATTATCTTGGCGGAGGGTGCGTCCTATACGTGCGAAGATGTAGTCAACTCTTTGCGGGATAAGGACGTTGGTTTCGAAACAAGGGTGACCATCCTCGGTCATGTTCCCCGGGGGGGAGTCCCCTCAGCTTTCGATCGTATCCTGGCCACACGCATGGGGGTGAAGGCTGCGGAAGCTCTGCTTCAAGGTGAAACCGATGTCATGACGGGTCTGCGGGGCCGAGAAATCGTCCTTCGCCCGCTGGATAAGGTTATCAGTGAATCACGCGAAGTCAATTTAGATTTTTTGGAAATGGCGCGTATCCTTTCTCGCTGAAAACATCGATACTATCCTACAAGATACGCGTTGGTTGAGGTGAAATGATGAAAATCGGAATTCTTACAGGTGGGGGAGATGTACCCGGTTTAAACCCGAGCATCAAGGCCGTCGTGAACCGTATGCTGGATGAGGGACATAAAGTCATCGGGATACGCAGGGGTTGGGCGGGCCTTCTCGAGTGCCAACCCGATCAACGAAAATCTGTGGATAAGCACACCGTAAAGTTGGACTATAAACGTGTGAGGACTGTGGATCGATCCGGGGGCACCTTCTTGCATACCTCCAGAACCAATCCCAGCAAGGTAAGCCCTGCCGCCACACCCGACTTTCTCGTCGATCAAGTTAAAGGGGACGAGCCCCAGGATTTTACACCCTACGTGTTGAGTGTCATCGAAAAGCTGGGTATCGACGCGCTGATCCCTATTGGTGGAGATGACACCCTGTCTTACGCCATGCGCCTGGACAGTGAAGGCGTACCCATCGTCGCCATTCCTAAGACGATGGATAATGATGTAAATGGGACGGATTACTGCATCGGATTTTCCACGGCGGTGACGAGGAGCGTTTATTTCATACACAATCTTCGCACGAGCACAGGGTCCCACGAACGCATCGCGGTGGTGGAGTTGTTTGGTCGTTACAGCGGCGAAACGTCCCTCGTGGCTGCTTATCTCTCCGGGGTAGATAGGGCCATAATCTCGGAAGTCCCTTTCAATCCAGAAAAATTAGCCGAACTTCTTATGCGAGACAAAAAAAGGAACCCAAGTAACTACGCGATGATGACGATCTCAGAGGGCGCAACGATCGAAGGCGGCGAGATGGTCGTGCGGGGGAAGGAAGATGCATATGGCCACAAGAAGCTGGGGGGCATTGGGGCGATAACGGGTGATCTGATCAAGGAGATCACGGGTGAGGAGATCATCTACCAGCAGGTTGCCTACTTAATGCGCTCTGGCAGTCCCGATTCGCTGGATCTCATGGTCGGTTTCAACTATGCAACCATGGCCGCAGATCTCATCATGAGCGCGCGCTACGGGCGCATGGTCGCGCTGCGGAGTGGTATTTATACAAATGTTCCCATCAGCGTGATAGGCAAAGGCGCAAAGCGTGTCGATGTCGGCGCGCTCTACGATGTGGAGAACTATCGGCCCAAACTGCGGAATGTAGAAGGGATGCCGATGTTCCTGTCTTGAGCTGGTCTATCAAGTAGAGAGGGATTGTCTAACCTCCCGCGGGTTCCATACCTGCGGGAAGTTTTTTATACCTGCGGGGAGTTTGGGTTAAGACAGGGAGGCATGGGCTGTGCCTGCTAGCGGGGACGGGCAGCGCTCTGTTGGTTATCTGTCACCAGCGAAACACAGGATTGCGGCGTTCATCCAGTCGTGTGAGACCTGCCTTAGCAGCCATGCTCAGCGCCGCAATATACTCTTCCTTACGTAGGGGGCGATCGAGCGGGGGATATTCCTTCGCCCGATATGCGGGTCGATACTGCCCCATGATATTGATATATGTAGCTGGGGATATATCTTCTGCCAGAAATCGAACGACTTCCTCAGTGCCGGCGAGGCCTCCGGGCAGTACGAGATGCCGTACGAGAAGACCACGCTGTGCGATCCCGTCCGCATCGAGCCGCAGATCCCCCACCTGCCGGTGCATCTCGCGGACGGCTTTCCTGTTGATTTCCGGATAATTGCCGATCTTAGAGTGGGTCCGGGCGATACGGGCGTCTCCATATTTCATGTCGGGCATGTAGATGTCAATGACACCATCAAGCAGGGAAAGCGCTTCGAGGGAGTCGAAGCCGCCGGTGTTGTAAACCAGAGGGAGGTTGAGCCCAGATCGTGCCGCGAGCAGGAGCGCTTCCAGGATTTCAGCCACGACATGGGAGGGCGAGACAAAATTGATGTTGTGGCACCCTGAGCGCTGAAGGCTGAGCATGATGGCGGCCAGTTCTTCACTGTCGACTTCCTGACCCGCGGGAGCCTGGCTGATATCAGCGTTCTGACAATACTGGCATCGCAGATTGCACCAGGAGAAAAAAATAGTCCCCGAGCCAGCCACGCCGCGCAGGGGGTCCTCTTCCCCATGATGCGGACCAAAAGAGGCCAGGCGCGCTCTTATCCCTGTTTTACAAGCCCCGGTCCGTTTATATCGATCGATACGACAGTATCGCGCGCATAGATCGCACGCTCTTTCTCGATCGCGCGCTTCCCGCGCTCGAGACTCAAGTTCCCCGCTTTCCAGAAGTTTAATATAGGCAGGTTGACGCGCATCCATAGCCCGATGATATCAAATCAGAGTAGGTGCCCTCAAGGATGTTCTTCCTCTCCTGAGGAAAGGTCCTTCAACGGGAACTTCAGATGGCCTGATCCTTGCATCTAGATGATGTGCTTTTTTACAGCGAGGTCGATTTGCCCATCTGGGGAGAGGGAGAGAAATCATGTGGAGCAACTATGAAGATTCAACACAGCTCATCGACCGGATAGATTCGTTACCGAATCCATACCGAGAAAACGCCATAGAATGGCTTGAGATGTGCACCCAGGAGCCGATGTCTGATTTGAGATTAGATATGACTCGTTTCTTGGGAAAACTACATCCTGCAGTCAGACGTCAGTTCGTGATCCATACTGGCAGGCTGCTCGATACGGCCGTCCACTACTTCAGCACATCGTGAGGTACAAGATCAAACCTCAACATGGGCGATGTGTGAATGCATGGGAGATGGTCAGATCAGAGTTTTGTTAATCTTCGAAGCTCCCTAGAAGGTAGCCGCGAATACTTATCAGTGTCTGATATTTAAAGATTAGAGACGTTAATGGTTTTAGGCTGAGGGGTGGCAAGACTTCGTCTACCTTATGGAATTACTACGCAATTCTCCACACAACTTCGCCGCCGGATCCCCGGTCTGTTCCGCAGAGATGATTTGCGACCGGTATCTGCATTAGCCCCCTACCTTCTTCGCCACAAATATCAACTCGCCAGGATATTTCGAACCATAAGGACTTTTGTCAAAGCCAGCATATACATGTTCGATCTCAAACCCACTGCGCACCAATAAATGCTCTGCTTCAAATCGAAACAAGTAACGCATCTGGAACGAATGGAGCAGTCTCTCCTCCACGCCGTCAGGGTGGATCACATCGTAGATCAACTCCACATGGTTGATTTGATTGAAATAGTCTCGCGACAAAATCTTACGCAGACGAACCACGCGTCGACCGTCAGGCGTAATGAACTCCGGCTCCTCAGCAATCTCTTTTCCGATATCATCTTTGGTCAATGACCCCAGTGAGGGGTTGAAGATGTCAAGAATCAAGCAGCCACCTTCTACCAAGTGACGGTGAATGCGCCCAAGACACAGAAGCTGATCGCTTACCGTCGTCAGATGTTGAAACGGTCGAAATGGTATTGTAACCAACCTGAAAGCTTGCCCAAGCTCAAAATCGCGCATGTCGCCTTCCACAAGTTGGACACGTGCCTGTACTTCATCCATCTCATGCGACAACCTTTTCCGACACACATCCAGCATGGAAAGCGACGAATCGAGACCCACTATCTCGATTCCCGCTCGCGCAGTGGGAATAAGAACACGCCCAGTTCCACAACCCACCTCTAAAACTGGTCCGCCCGATTCTTTGGCCGCTTCAACGAAAAAGGCTACATCGGGCCGGTCTCGATACGGCACAACATGGTCATATAGGTCTGCGATGAATGCGTATTCCTCAGATCCATGGGCTGATTCCATAGAATGACTCCTTAAAGGAGATGTGCTTTGTTCACTTCATCTTGCCACAATTCGCAACGTTTTCGCCAGGCTCTTAGGGATGTTCTTCGTTCTCTTGCTGAAACTCAATTAATTGTTCTAAAGCTTCATGGTCATACCATCGCCCCGCGGCCATCACACCTCGTTATTCCGTCAGTGCAACTACATTCTCTAAAGGATTGTTGTCCATCAGAAGCAGATCGGCTCTTTTCCCAATTTCACCAGACCTCTTGTCACGGGTTTCCCATTAGGTCAAGAAACCATCTCTAGCCTGCCCCTCAACTTTGTGTGTCGTCCATTCTTTTCTGGTAGATCAATGACACTCCGTCACGATCCGGAACCGAGTCCTCACGCACTTTCTCAAAACCGCACTTCCGCTCGTAGAAGTAGTGATTTTTAACCGCCCAGTCGGGGGTGCCAGTTCCCAGCTCAGCGTATCTGGATAGGATGCTTCAATAAAACGCCATGCTTGAGTTCCGATCTCTTGATTCTGGAGATCTGGATCGACGAAGATCGTTCCCAGTTGATTCTCTCGACTCTCAAGGATCCAGACGATGAAGCCTCCAACGACTTGGTCGTCCAGAAGTATTTTGTAGCCGTGACTCTCGTCATAAGAGAACAGCCACTTGCGGAAGAACTCGCCGTCATCGTAGCCCTCTGGACCTCCCTGCTCCTCCCCGAGATGGATTTGAGCGTCGTGGTCGAAAGACCGCTTCATCACATCGGTCAATGAGGGAATGTCTTCTTCCTGTATCTCTTTAAACTGCAGGTTCATGGAATGCCTCGCCTAATGTTTATATCTGTGATCCTTCGTCGCGGTCTCCGCGAAGCAACTCTCCGCAGAGACCGCTGACCTGGCTATAAAATCAACGCTCTGAGACCGCTCCCCAGGCCATGATCAAACCCATGATGCCAAAGCAGATTAAAGGGATGAGAAGCTCAGTCGAAGCTCCCTCGATCGTTATCTTTCCCAGATAAATACCTGAGGCCCATGCACCACCGATGGATAGAAGCAAATACATCCAGCGGGGGGGTGTTCGGACACGACTTTTTTCCATGATTCTCTCCTGTAGATTTCTCTTAGCATGATGTTTCACGGTTTTTAGTTTTCAGTAAGCCAGAACTTGCCCGGCAACAATTCGGTATGCGATCATCTGCTTACGTTCTTACTCCACATTCCCATCATCCGGCAGTTGAAAGACATCGTCCACCGTTTTGCCAAACACTCTGGCAATCTTGATCGCCAGGATCAAGGAAGGCACATATCTTTCCTGCTCAAGGGAGATGATCGTCTGCCGGGTGCAGCCGCAAAAGTTGGCCAGTTGTTGCTGGGTCATTTCGCCCTGCTCGAAGCGCAGTTTACGGATCTGGTTAATAATCTTCTCTTTAGCCATTGCCGCTCATTTCTCTGTGCACCACCAGCGTGATAACGGCCTGCGCGAGCAGCCCGAAGCAAGCGGTGATATACGCCAAGAACCACATCCACCCGACGGGCAGGCTGCCAGCGGTTTCATAGCTGAGGAACAAGGCGATGCAAACGACGAAAACGAAGACCTGCACCGCAGTCAAGGTAATTTCATTTGCCCGACGGGAAATCTCCAGGTCTCGCTCGTCTCTGATAAGGGCTTTGCCATTTGGTTTCTCTCGGGTCAGGTAGAGCATACTTATGTGACAAATGAACCCGGCAGCCAGGATCACAGCAGCGACCAGCATGCGAATCGAGTCATCCGCGTAGGTGGCTGCACCTCCGCCCAGGAAGAAAACCAACCCGAACGCTGCTGTAACCGTGCCCCAGATACCTAATCCATAACGCGCTCTAATCTGTGTTTGTGTCATCGTATTTTCTCCTAATGTATAAGATATCATACAAAGTGTAACATTAATATTACATAATGTCAAAATGTTCTTACATTGATGTTTCAATAATACATCGGAAACCTTAGTCCGGGACAAGAAGAGGATCTATGAGGCACTCCATGGAAACAACGCGAGAAAAAATCAGTGTCCGATATTCTTAGATGTCGGACACTAGAGGTTTCGGGCTGAGCGGTGGCAGGACTTCGTCTTGCTTCCGTCGTAAGTCTTCGACTAGCTTACGTCGTAAGACTTCGTTTTACTTATTATTACGTCGTAAGACTTCGTCTACCTTACGGAATTGCCTCGTAATTCTTCACACAACTTCGCCGCGCATCCCCGGTCGTGCGAGTGGTTAGCCGGTCGGAGACTGGTCCGCAGGCGGAAATGCCTCCCATGTTAAATCCTCGGGGCGAAGGAATTCCCCAGCTGTAGTTGCTTCGAGGAATTTTTCTGGCGGTCGGTAACCATGGTCGAGAATGTAGTGAAGTATCAGCGCTGGAGTCATAAATATAGCGGTGCCGTGCCGAAGCAGGTGATGGCCATGACCATAGAGCCGAAGTTGCTTGCCACGCCAGAGGATCACTGGACCGACTTGCCCGTCCGAGTACCAGGATTCAGGGCCTGGGCAGAGCTCACAATCGTGCCAGCCAGCAGTTCCGTCCGAGAATACGGTCTTCGTCATGTAAGCTTCGACCAGTGCATCGATGACGTCCTCAGCTACAGGTCCATTTGAGTTCACAGAGTTTCCCAACCACCCTATTGCCAGTAGGGTTGATCCGTCTGGAAGGCGCCCGTACCCCCACTTATCTCCCGACTTCAACGGTAGTGGAAACCTATATGGTGAAGGCGGGTGGTCGGGGGAGAACATCGTGAGATCAGGGATTTCCAATTCGCGTTCCTCGATTATGTGCAAAGGTCGTCTAGCGGCTTTGAGCTCAGCCGTCCCGATTTCCATTCCTAGCTTGAGAACGGCGAAGCCGCTCTCTTAATAGTCAAGGGTTCTGCCCTTGACTCGTCGGCCATGCAGCGACTAGATGGGCGGCCATAACCTTGATACATTTTGAACTAAACCACCAACAATCATAACAAAGTACAGCGTTTACACTGCAAAACTTTAACCATCAAAAAAAATTCAACACCAAATCATTAAATTCATCCGCTCGTTCAATTTGCGGACAATGTCCACAAGCACCGAAAACGTAAATTTCAGTATTTGGCAATCTTTCCACCGCAATGTGTGCGTGATTGATAGGCAACACTATATCTTGATCCCCCCAAATGATCAAAGTTGGCATAATAATTTTGTGGAGATTGTCCAGTATCGGGTTAATAAACTCTTTTTTGGCACCCCAAAGGTTAAACATAGAACGATCCACCGCTAAAAAGGCTTCTTGTGCACCCGGTTGAGAATAGATTTCATAGATCAGATCGATGCGTTCTTCAGTGATAAAAACTGGGTCCAGAAAGATGCTCTTCAACATTTGCGTTGCCATGAAGTAGCTGGGACGAGACAGGACCTCTCCAATCAATGGCAGAGATATTATGCGAAGGGTAATTGAAGCTTCCTTGCCAAGACCTGCACTGGCGACAAGCACCAATCTATCTACCATCTCCAAAAAGGTGAGAGCGATTTGTAAGGCGATTGCGCCACCCATAGAATTGCCAACGAAGACACCCCGCTCTATCCTAAGGGTAGCCATGAAATCTCGAATAAATTCAGAGAGATATGGGATTGAATATGCCACCGGCGGCTTCTCAGATCGACCAAAACCGACAAGATCAATTGCAATGACGCGATGTTTTTTAGCCAAAGCCTCGATGTTATCTATCCAAAACTCGATAAAACCACCCAAGCCATGAATGAGTATGATTGGGACTTGACTTTCTCCTTCATCCCAATAGCGTGTATTTATTTGGCCAACGCTGGCAAATTTATCCTTGGGTAGCTCTCTAGGTGTCAACATTTTCCCCTCCTAAAAATATTGTCCTAACAATCAACTTTTGGCCTCCCAACTATTACTGAACGGGGAGTCGCCGTTAAACAGGAAACAAAACCATGCTGAATATGTTTACTTTTTCATTTGTGCGGAATATGCGGGGCCAATCCATCTAACCCATGGCTTATATAGGGATATCCCGTATAAGCAGCGATTCTATGGAATAGTTCCGCATCTTCCTGATCCTGCTATAGTATGAAAACCTAAACGTATGAAATATTCTATTGTGGTTATTGGGGGCTGAATTTGAAGGTTAAGATTTCAGTGTCCGACATGTGAAGATATGGGACGCTCGGTGTCTGAATCCTGCTTACATTCGAGTTCATCCCGAAACCTTCTTTTGCGCGTTCAGAGGGCGACAAATCACGGAATATGCATCCGTGCTCGGTATGCCCGTGAAGCGGGTTATAATGCCGGCAAAATCCAAGCTAATAAGCTAATGAGAGGAGAGGAATTATGAAGAAACTTGTAGTGGTTGCACTCGCGCTGATGATGCTGGGTTTGGCTGCATGCTCGACAGCTACGCCAACACCGGAAATCATCGTGGTCACGGCTACACCGGGAGTTCCAACCGAAGCGGTTCCTACGGCTGAGCCGCCACCCACCGCAGAGCCAACCCCGGACGACGGGAACCCGGCTGTGTTCCTGGCCATCATCTCGCCCAAGAACGGAACCGTATGGGAGAGCACAAACTTCATTGATGTGACCGGTTCTGCACGCGCGATGCCCAACGACGATGTGATCGTCTTCTTCGTCGATGAAGGCCGCAACATCCACGGCTATGCTTGCGCGGAGCTGGGAGCGCCGAATGACGCCAACATCAAGACCTTTCAAACGCGTATGACTGCTCCAGTCAACACGACGACCGATGGTAAGGTCATTGCGGTGGTCTTGGGCGACGACGGCAGTGTCGCTGGATCAGCCGGGGTCTTCGCCACCGCCGATCCGGACAAGGACGGCAAGCAAATCACGGTTGAAAGTCCCGGAAACCGCTGTGTCATAACGAACCCAAGCTCGTTCACGGTAGAGGGATCGGCACAGGGCGCGTTCGAGAATAATGTGGTTGTGCAGGCTCAGGACGCGAATGGCAATGTGTTGGCCGAGGGGATCACAACCTACTCTTCGAGTTCAGCCGGTGGACCTGGCTCATGGTCGGTTACATTGAGTGTGAGCGTAGCGGGGGGAACCGAGGGCCGCCTGGTGGCCTTTTCACCAGATCCAGCAGGCGGATCGCCGCTCAGCTCGCAGATCTACACATTGTTCTATGGAGAATGATTGATACTAGACATTGTTAGCTGTACAGAAGATAACGGGGATGTGCCAACGCACATCCCCGTTTAGGTACTTTCGCGCAACCCAAAATAAAAGGGCCGATTCTGACAGGCTCGCTTTTCCGGTTATGGTAATTACGGGGAAAAGCCATGGGGATTTCAGTATCCGATATCGATCAAGATCGGACACCGAGGCGTTTTTTTTAGAGTAATGTGTTCTGAATAATCAATCCGAGACGATCTCGTTCAAACCTTCAATGATCAGAACAAGTTCTTCAGGATCTACACCATCCCCCAATCGTGACGTAGATAGTATTCGTATCTGACTTATCTTGACCCAGGACTGTTTTGGGTAGCGATCTGGTTTTTAGTTGCAGCGTAAGGGGAAATCCGGCTCTCGGTGGCTGACTCGTAATCGCTAGTGCAATTACCGTCCCCGACCGTTCATTAAAGATGTTGTGACTGATTACGAGGACGGGCCTATGCCCCGCTTGCTCTCTACCAACCGAAGGACTCAGATCTGCCAAATATATCTCACCCCTCAGTATTCCGGCCATTCAGATAGGTCCCCCTCCAGCCCTTCATCCGCCACCAATTGCTCATAACCCGGGTCAAGTTTCGCTGACTCTCTGGCCAAGCGCGTCTTGGTGACCGCCTCTATTCTGTACTCCACCGCCTCCTGGATTACCTGGCTACGGTTTGAGTATTTCCCCTCCTTCACCATTCGATCGAGACGCGAAAGGAGATCTTCATCTATTGTTATGGCAATTTTAACTATGGACAAGATATTCTCCGGATGACACAAAATCAGAGCTGGCCCGGGGATGTAGCCAGACTGCCTGGATACGCTTACAACCAGGATGGCTCCTGGTACGTACCGAACACATCCTTCATCACGTCCATGATCTCGCCAAGGGTGGCGTAGGATCGGACGGCATCGAGGATGAATGGCATGGTGTTTTCAGTCCCCTGACAGGCAATTCGCAATCTATCTAACGTCTGGCCAACTGCGCCTGGATCTCGTGATGCGCGTAGTTCCTCGAGGCGGCCAGCTTGATGTTCGAATCCCTGTGGGTCCATTTCCAGTAAGCGAACACTGTATGGTTCGTCGTCCGTAAATGCATTCACGCCAACGATATATCGTTCTTTAGAATCGATCTCGCGCTGGTAACGATAGGCGGAATTGTGGATCTCTTTTTGCATAAAACCTGTTTCGATAGCCGGCAAAACCCCACCGAGGTCCTCAATTTGCCGGAAGTAGACTCGAGCTCGATCTTCAATCTCGTTTGTCAACGCCTCAAGAAAATACGAACCACCGAGAGGGTCGATGGTATTCGCGACCCCGGATTCCTCTGCCAGGATCTGCTGGGTGCGCAAGGCAATCGTGGCGGCATGCTCTGATGGAAGGGCGAGCGCCTCGTCCATAGAATTGGTGTGCAGAGATTGCGTTCCACCCAGGACGGCAGCTAGCGCCTGGAGGGAAATGCGCACGATGTTGTTTTCAGGTTGCTGCGCAGTAAGACTCACGCCTGCGGTTTGTGTGTGAAAACGAAGCAGCCATGAACGAGGGTCTGAAGCTCCAAAGGTATGCCGCATCTCATGCGCCCAGATCCGCCTTGCGGCGCGGTATTTCGCTATCTCTTCGAAGAAATCGTTATGCGCGTTGAAGAAGAACGAGAGCCGCGGTGCAAAACTATCCACGTCCAGTCCGCGTTCGATCCCCCAACGAACATATTCCATTCCATCAGCCAATGTGAATGCGAGTTCTTGTATGGCAGTGGATCCGGCCTCGCGGATGTGGTAGCCCGAAATGGAGATTGTGTTCCATTGAGGTAGGGAGGTTGTCCCATACTCGATCGTATCCACGACAAGGCGCATGGAGGGTTCGGGTGGGAAGATGTATTCCTTCTGGGCGATATATTCCTTCAGGATGTCATTCTGGAGCGTTCCACGCAGCAAGCGCTGCTCCACACCCTGTTTTTCCGCAGCAGCGATATACATAGCCCAGATCACCGCGGCTGGAGAGTTGATCGTCATGCTGGTCGAGACTTTATCCAGAGCGATCCCCTCCAGCAGGACTTCCATGTCTTTCAGCGAGGAGACAGCCACGCCACACTTCCCAAATTCTCCCAGGGCTTCCGGAGCGTCTGCGTCATATCCCATCAGCGTGGGTAAGTCGAAGGCGATCGAAAGACCCGTCTGCCCCTGATCGAGCAGATACTTAAACCTCGCATTCGTCTCTTCAGCAGTCCCAAATCCGGCGAACATGCGCATGGTCCACAGCTTCCCTCTGTAAAGCGTGGGATGAACACTTCGGGTGTAGGGGTATTCTCCGGGCATTCCAAGATCTTCGACGTAGTCCAACTCTGAGATATCCAGGGGTGTATACAGGCGATTTATGGGTTCGGAGGATGTCGTCATGAAGCGCTCCTGGCGCTCCGGTCGTTTTGAAATGCTGTTTTGAAGCGTCGATCCCTCCCAGTCAGATAGGGCGCTTTTCACATCTTCAGGTGAGTTGGATTTCGACATATGTATGATCCTCCGAATCTTGAGCGAATTATAGCACGCAGGTTTTTTGACGTTATTCTCCATGTTCTCGCATCAAGACTTACAGTGACCTTGCAAAGTGACCCACGCGGTCATGAGCTATGGCAAAATAAGTTCAGGTGAAGGTGGATAGCCTGTCTGAATATCATAGGCATGCTCGTCAGGAGGGAATGCGAATGTCCGGCAATAAAATCCTAGCGGTAGTTTTTACAGGATTGACATGGGTCTTCCTGGGAATTGGTTTTTTTTCAGCCTATTTAGGCTACCTGCCTGCAGGACAGGAACTCGCGGTTGAGGCCGTGGGTCTGTTTCTCGCGGGCGTGATCAGTGGTCTTCTCTATGCAGGAATTAGGACGCTGAGCAAATCGAAGTTCGGAGTTGGCCTGGTCAGCGTCGGATACATCTTGTTCGTGCCCGTTGGCATCATGCTGGCTCTTTTGGTTCCACATTTGATAAACATGTCCGAGGCACCAACTTCAATGAGGGTCCTCATCCTCACCCCATTCGCGATCGCCCTCTTCAGTAACATTTTGATCGCCGTTGGGCTTGGGTTAACCACGGGGCTGGCCCTCAGCGCGACAAGCCTTTCAAATCGCGTTCAGGGTGTGAGGGTATTGTCTGAGCCGGTACGAATTAAGTAGGACCTTTTATTGTTGCTCAGTGTCGGCGCTGAGCGCGAATCCCATCGGTTGGATCCCCCGATGGGATTTGCTCATTAATTCTGATGTGGATACTATCTCTGAAGCATAATGATGCGAACTATTCAATTGGAGGTCGACCGTGAGTGGTGATCAGTCGGGGTTATCAGCTAGCGCACAGCGGGTTCAGGAGGCTTTGGAAGCCAAAGGGGTCGCGCTTAAGGTCATGGAGCTCCCCGGAAGCACGCGCACAGCGCAGGAAGCCGCGCACGCGGCAGGTTGTGAGATCGGTCAGATCGTCAAATCGCTCGTTTTCAAGGGCGGAAAAAGTGGTGAAGCGGTGCTTGTGCTCACGAGCGGGTCCAACCGGGTGGATGAATCGCGCGTCAGCGAAGAGCTGGACGAGCCGCTCGGATTGGCGGATGCAGATTTTGTCCGTGAGACGACTGGATTCGCGATCGGAGGGGTCGCGCCAGTGGGTCACCGATCGGAGATCTCAACTTATATCGATGAGGATTTGATGGGTTATGAATTCATCTGGGCAGCCGCAGGTACGCCGCGCGCGATCTTCAAACTCACGCCGGATGAATTGGTTCGTATCACTGGAGGCAAGATTATAATCGTCACGTAGAATAAAGCTCGAATACAGTGGGGGATAGGATCTATGTGCGAGTGAATCTACAGCATGTATAGCGCGGTTCAAACAGGACGAAACCTCAACTCATGTCATCCCGAAGCAGCTTTACCGCTTGAGCAATCCCCTGCATCGCAGAGGGAAATCGCTTCGCAAAGAGACGCTTGAGATGACATGAATGTTCGCCTTGTTATCGGTCATAAAGTTCTTGCTTGCACCTCCCTCCAGGATGTGCTGAACACGAAGGCTCACCATTTCATAATGGTAGAAGCCAGCCTGAGGATGGTTCCGATGCAATACAACCTCCCGCGGGTTCCCAACCCGCGGGAGGTTAATAAAACAAGGTTGGATCGCAGGCTGCGACGGCTCACCCTAATCAAACATTGTCGAGCGTATTTTTAGGTGGGTCAGATTGATTGAATGGATTTTGTCCGGACCTGCATTGTGGGTGTGATGTCTTTATTTAAACCTCCCGCAGGGTAAAAAAACCTGTGGGAGGTTTTGGGTCAAACAAGGAGGTGCGGGCTGCGCCTGTGACCGGATGGCGATCTTCCAGACTCAATAGGATAGAGACAGATCCTGGATCGTTCGTCCGAAGGATCTTAAGGGCTCAGCCGGATTACGGATGAATTGAAACCAGCCAATATGAGCTAACGCATGCGCCCTTATGTCACACTTCCATATTATTAAAGAGGGGAAATGATTTTTTCTAGACGGCGCTGGGGTACTTGATATATGGGCGAAGCGAACACACCATTCAGGAACCTACTCGGTTGATTCCTCTATCGTTTCTTCCTCAGGCTCCTCTACCCGATCAATGCGAATTTGCGACTCCCATGGATAGCGCAAGATCGGTCTCCCTCGGAAGTACCCTTCGATAATGCGGCGAACCACCGGCGCGGCCCAGTCCGAACCCTCGCCCTGATTTTCGAGCAGGACCGCCACGGCGATGTCGGGGAGATCTTCCCGCTCCTCGAAGGTGTAGGCCGTAAACCATGCGTGTGACTCCGTGCCAATCCCGCTTGTGGCGGTTCCAGTTTTGCCGGCTACATTCAGATTGAGCCCGCGAAATTCACGATGAGCGGTAGCCTTTGGATTTTCGACCACGTTGACCATGGCTTCCTGGATGGAACGGAGATTTTCAGCGCTCAAGGGCAGCTGGCTCTGAACATCGGGCTCGAATTGCTGGATCACCTCTCCGTCGGCGGTCTCGATCCGTTCGATGATCTGCGGGCGGAGCAGCGAGCCACCGTTACCGATCGCCGCCACATAGCGGACGACCTGGAGAGGGGTCGCTTGCATGTAGCTCTGACCTATCGCCAACCCCACGTGGTCATATTCGCTCCACTCTTCCCCTAGAATATCGGGCTTGTTTTCCGGGTCCGGGATTAATCCGGCTTCTTCGTCGAGTTCAAATCCGGTTTCCTGGCCGAGCCCAAACGCTTTCGCCATATCAGGAATCGCAGTCGTATGTCCTTTATTAAATAGTTCGAGCCCTATATGGTAGAACCAGGGGTTGCATGAGAGGGACAATCCCTCTTGCAGCGTGATCTCGCCGGCGGGGTCCCACTCTTTTTCCTTACGCCAATCGTCGAGAACGACCCCGGGTAAATCATAAAATTCCAGTCCACAATCGTAGATTTCATCAGCTTCAAATTCGCCAGATTCAAGGGCTGCAGCCATGGTGATGATTTTAAATACCGATCCGACGGGATAAACCCCCAACGTTGCACGATTGAGGTATGGGATCGTGGGTGATGAAATCAACTCTCCAAGCCCCCAAGCTCCGTGTGGGTTTTCCGGATCGAATAAGTTCGGGTCAAAACCAGGCGCCGAGGCCAGGGCAAGTACTTTTCCTGTGTCCCGCTCGAGGACGACCGCGGCTCCCACAAAATTTTCAATGGCCTCTTGAGCGATCTTCTGCAGATCGGCGTCGAGAGTGGTGTAAATGTCATTAGGCGTTTCTGCCTCCCGACGTGCGATGATTTCTAGATTGGTCCCATCAGCGTCCGTGAGATAAACAGTCCCCTCGGGGACACCGCGCAGTTTCGCATCGAAGACTCTCTCCAGACCCATCCGGCCAATAAATTCGTCCTGCAAGTAACCACGTTCTTGATAACTTGCCAGGTCTTCTTCTGGAATCCAGCTCACGTACCCTAAGGCGTGGGGGGCGTAGCTTCCCGCATAAGGTGCGAGGCCATCCCCTGAGTAGAATCTTGAATCATATGTCCTTGCTTGTACACCTCCAACGGCGTCAAGCACACCGCTGTATTTCAAATATTCTTCTTGGGAAACCTCGCCTAGCGCGGTATAGAAATCTGTGCCTCGGACGGTGTCGTAGCGGAATAATATATCGTCCGTCGAGGCTGCATCGAATAATTGCCGAAGTCTGGAGAGCATTAAATCTTCGGCTTCCTCATCCCCGATCTGGTTGGGAACAATCCATAATGACGCCGCCTCAGCCGGGGCTGCCATGCTGGTCCCGTACTGATCGTATATGCTCCCGCGCTCAGGCAGGATAACCTGAAGCCTCATCCGTTTGTCATCCGTGAGCGTGGGGTGGAGGATCGTATTCTCCCAACTCACCTGCCAATCTGCTCCATCCCGTGTTAATTCCATCTCAGTCAGATATGGGATTTCCCCGGCTGCGCCGCTATGCAGAGTGACATTGGCTGCCAGGCTGGCCAGGTAGGGGTTATGTATTTGCGCAGAGACAATGTCGTAATCAATACTGCTCAAAGCTGTTCCAGATCGAAAATCTTCAAGCAGCTCGATAAACTCCGTCTCCGAGTTTGCCTCACGTGAGGGAGCGTCGAGGAGCGCGTACATCCCCTCATAGTCGCCATCATCCCAAAGGCTCAGAAACTGTTCGCTGACCGCCGCAGGATCCGGCGCTGGTGTGGAAAGAACGATGGGCGTGGGTAGTGCAGAAGGATCGCCTATCTCAGAGCTCCCCCCATCACTCCCACAGGCTGTAAGTACAGCAATCCCCAGGATCATCAGCCCAAGAATCCTTACGTTTCGGATCCGTGATTGGCACCTGGCAGACCCCGCGATCACCATAATTTGCTCGCCCATGGGCACTATGATAACCGCTTTGTTGATAATGTGGATTATTTTTTGATGAGTGTACTTAACCCAAGGAATAGACGCTGGATCAGGTATCTTTCGATCATATGGGTGATCGCTGTGGATTAGATGGTTCGAGGATACTTTTAAGTGTGAGTAAATTCGGTTCTTGTTTAAATGAACGTGTCTGAAAGGCAAAGCTAACGATATTGGATCGTTTGAGTCGAGGAGCTGGTCTCAGGAGACTTAGTTCTCCTCCACTCCAACTTCAACCAACTCAACGAGCACGCCATGGGTTGCTTCGGGATGAACGAACGCGACGCGGCTGCCTCCCGCACCGGTTACGGGTTCCTCGTTAATCAGACGCACATCGTTCTTTCTGAGATGTGTCAGGCAGGCATCGAGATCGTCGACTTGCATACAGATGTGGTGCATCCCTGGGCCGCGCTTGGCGAGATACCTGGCGACACCGCTGTCTGAAGAGGTGGGTTTAACAAGCTCGATCTCAGAGCCCTCAACAGGAAGGAATGCAACGAGTGATTCCTGCCCGGATACGTCTTCGATATGCTCGAGTTCCAGCTTGAGCGCATCGCGCCAGAACGATAGAGAATCCTCGAGATCATCCACGAGGATGGCGACATGATGAATCTTCAAGATTGAAAACATAGGCCCTCTTTAATTCTTGTGCTGGACGACATTAGGGTTTCATATCAGACTGCCAAAAATTCTAATAAAGCGCAGTTCCGGCATCGGTTCTAAGTCGTCAATTTTAGCTGAGCTAAGAGCTAGATCGTAAACTGTGGGCGATACTCGCCCCATACGTCACGCAGCACATTACAGATTTCACCAAGGGTAATATCTGCCTCAACCGCCTCGATGAAAATCGGCATGAGACTTTCTTCACCGGCAGCGGCTTTAGAAATATGATCCAGTATGGCCTCAGCTCGTTCCGGATCGCGTTCCGATCGGATTCGTTCGAGATGCCTGCGCTGTCCTCTTTCGATGGATTCATCGACGCTCAGTCGTTCCAATTTAACTGGTTGAGGTGTCTTGAACGCGTTCACGCCCACGACGATTTTGTCCTCGGACTCAATTTGCAATTGTGCTTGATAAGCAGCCTCGTGAATCTCGCGTTGGAAATAGCCGCTTTCAATGGCTGCGAGCGCGCCCCCCATCTCATCAATCTTCCGAAGGTACGCTTCAGCACGTACCTCAATCTCGTCGGTAAGGGATTCGATCGCATACGATCCAGCCAAGGGGTCGATGGTATTTGCGACCCCCGATTCGTGCGCAAGGATCTGCTGGGTCCGTAAGGCGGTGTGGACGGCACGCTCTGTCGGCAGTCCCAGAGCTTCATCCATGCTGTTGGTGTGAAGGGATTGGGTTCCACCGAGTACAGCAGCCAGTGCCTGAAGGGTCACCCGGACGACGTTGTTCTCAGGCTGCTGGGCTGTGAGAGTTGAACCGGCTGTCTGGGTATGGAAACGGAGCCGTAAGGAACGAGGATCCTTTGCATGAAATCGCTCTCGCATTATCCGGGCCCAGAGTCTTCTTGCTGCGCGGAATTTGGCGACCTCTTCAAGAAAATCGTTGTGTGAGTTGAAGAAGAAAGCCATCTGGGGTGCGACTTCATCGACGGAGAGACCGGCGCTTTGAGCGGCCTCGAGGTAAGTGATCGCGTTTGCGATCGTAAATGCTGCCTCCTGAACCGCGGTCGATCCGGCTTCACGCATGTGATAACCGGACACAGATATGGTGTTCCATCGTGGAACATTTCGGTGACAGTAGCTGAATATATCGGTGATGAGGCGCATCGCGGCTTTTGGGGGGAAGATGTAGGTTCCTCTGGCGACGTATTCTTTCAATATATCGTTCTGGATGGTTCCACGAAGCTGGTTGATTTCCAGACCTTGTCGTTTGGCCATGGCGATGTACATGGCCAGCAATATGGCTGCTGGCGCGTTGATCGTCATACTTGTTGATACTTTGTCGAGCGGGATTCCGTCGAAGAGGATTACCATGTCCCTGAGGGAAGATATCGACACACCCACTTTTCCAACCTCGCCCGCAGCCAGTGGATCATCAGCATCATAGCCAATTTGTGTTGGGAGATCGAATGCGACGCTCAGACCCGTCTGGCCTTTTTCAAGCAGATACCTGTAGCGCGCATTGGATTCTTCAGCTGAGGCGTAACCCGCATACTGGCGCATGGTCCAGAGACGCCCCCGGTACATGGTAGCCTGCACACCACGTGTGTAGGGGTACGCTCCCGGGAAACCAAGGTCATCGATGTAGGATTCTGCGCCGTCCTTGGGTACGTACACGCGGGACACCTCGATATGCGAAGAGGTCTCAAATTCTTCCTTTCTTTCGGGGAATCGCTTGAGCGAAGAGGACAGGGTGTTTTCTTCCCAGGACTCAACTGCATCTGAAATTGATTTCTTCATGCCGAATCCTCATCAGATGGCGCAGCTTGATCTGTAAAAGGGTAGCCCAAATCGTCCAGAGTTAGATCCTCGTAATCTTTGAAGTTGTCGAAGGTCGCATCTCGAAAGGGAAGATTCATACGCTGGCGAAGATCTTCGAATACCCCAATGTAATTCGATGCCACACGGCGTTCCCATTCTAAGTTCAATCGTTCCGCAAGTGATGTAATCTGTTCGATGTCTGGACCTTCGATTTCGGCGAAATTTCCGAATGGCAGTTCGTCCAGCATGACCTCGGATGATTCGATCGAAAAAGTTTCGCGGTACTTTTCATACATGAAAATGATTTTATATCCGAGTGCGTCGAGTATCTCACGCATACGATCGAAGTCATCAACTTCGACTTCGTGTTCTATGCGTATTTCATGCCGCTCCTGTGGCTCTTTGTAGGTGAGTGTAGCACGGGAATCCTGCCTGAGGCGTAAGACGATATGAGATTGAACGAGCCTGGCATCAGTTGTATCAAATCGAAGGTTGCGCTCCAGCGTCCGAGGGGTCAGGAGGCGAGCGCCTTCGTCTAACAGCCGCTTTCGAAGGTGAATGAGGTGGGGGAGATGGAACTTTGCTTCGATTTCCACAGTATCCAAACAATCAGGAGAGTGTCAGAAGGAGCTGATTCTGGTCGACGCTGTCTCCGGCAGCGACTCTCAGGCGAGTGACTTTTCCATCACGCGGCGCCTTAATCTCATTCTGCATCTTCATGGATTCAAGAATGATGAGGTTGGCGCCTTTCTCGATCTCCTGTCCATCCTCGACTGGAACAGTAATTACGAGACCAGGCATGGGTGACTTGATTTGTAACTCTCCGCCGTGGACAGGGATCCCCCCCGAACTCTGCCGCAACCTGCGCTGCCTCTCATCCTCGACGACGACCTCGAAGAGCCGCCCGCGGAGCAGTACCTGAAGACCTGTCTCGGTAGAGTGGATCGAGGCTTCATGGGATTGCCCATCCAGGATCATGGAGTAAACGGGTTGATCTGCAACAGATTGAAAATCCACCGACAGCATCTGCCCATCGATGGTAATTTCATCATCGGAATTGATTTCGATTTCAAATTGCTGATCACCAATGCTCGTGATGTACTTCATGTCAATCTCATACTTTCAACTGTGCTTCCCTAACGGTTCCCTTCAAGTCGGATTGCCGGTGGAACGATAACACACTGTCCCAATCACTTCTGCATACGCTCCCAGCGTCCGACCCATTTCCAGTTGCTCGTGTCTCGCTCGCTCTGGCGAATAATCTGAGAGGCCAGTTGACCCTCTCGGTGTGCCCTGAGTGTGGCCATCACAGCGGCAATACTGTGCATGTCCTCCTTGCCCTCTTCTATTTCATCCATCGAAAATCGTTCTTCGACAAACCGAGTATCGAAATTCCCCGTGAAGAATCGATATGATTCCATGATCTGCTGGTGGAAAGGGATATTCGTCTTCACGCCAAGGATGCGATACTCTTCGAGCGCTCGACGCATGCGCAGGATCGCCTCTCCGCGAGTCTCACCCCAACAAATCAGTTTCGATATGAGGGAATCATAGTAGGGGGAGATGACGAAGCCCGCGTAGACACCCGTATCGACACGTACGCCAGGTCCACTGGGAGCGATCACAGAACTGAGGATTCCGGTCGAGGGCATGAAATTATTGTAGGGATCTTCCGCATTTATCCGGCATTCAATCGCCCATCCATTTAGTTGCACCTCTTCCTGGGTGTAGCGTAATTTTCTGCCTCTCGCGATGCGGATTTGTTCTTTCACGATGTCGATGCCGGTTACAAACTCGGTGGTGGGATGTTCCACCTGCAGCCGGGTGTTCATTTCTAGAAAATAGAAGTTGTGATCGCGGTCGACAAGGAATTCAATTGTCCCGGCATTCAGGTAATCCACCGCGCGGGCGGCTTTGCAAGCCAGCTCACCCATTTGGCGGCGTAAGTCCTCGTCCATAAAAGGCGATGGAGATTCCTCAAGCAATTTTTGATGCCTTCTTTGAAGGGAGCACTCACGTTCGCCGAGATGGATGACATTTCCATGCGTGTCCGCCAGAATTTGAAATTCGATATGATGCGCGTTGAGGATCAGATTCTCGAGATATACGTTGCCATCTCCGAATGAAGATTCAGCTTCGCGCCTGGCAGCACGCAGCAAACCAGGCATCTCTTCCAGGTTATTAACCTCCCGCATCCCTTTGCCGCCGCCCCCAGCGGTCGCCTTGACCAGGAGGGGGAAACCGATCTCTGGAGCGATGCGGAGAAGGTCGTCATCACTTAAACTTCCCTCACCCTCGGTTCCGGGAACCACGGGAACGCCGGCCTCTGTAACAGTGGCGCGGGCGACGGCTTTGTCCCCCATCGCAGCGATGGCGGATGGCCGCGGCCCAATAAACACGAGACCCTCATCTTGGATAGCTTGAGCAAAATCATCTCTCTCGGCAAGGAAACCATATCCGGGGTGGATGGCGCCCGCGCCGCTCTTTTTTGCGATTTCGATGATTTTATCGCCCCGAAGGTAGGAATCGCGGGCGGCAGCAGATCCGAGGAGATAGGCTTCATCTGCCTGTCGAACGTGCAGCCCGGAGCGATCAGCTTCAGAATACACTGCAACCGTCGCCAGTCCGAGTTCTCGACAGGCGCGTATCACTCTTACTGCGATCTCCCCTCGATTTGCTACAAGGACCTTATTAAACATTCGTTATCTCGATCTAATATTCACTTTCAGTAAGCGATGGACCCTAAGAACGCGCATACGCGCTCGTTGAACTCATCTGGTTTCTCGTGCATCGGCATGTGACCCACACCAGGGATGAGCCACAGTTCACTGTTCTCAATCCGATCCGCGATATCCTCGGCATGCTTTGGGCTTGCATGCTCATCACCCTCGCCTTGAATGACAAGGGTAGGAGCTTGAATAGCTTCCAGGCGATCCGTGATCGATAACAATTCTACATCACTGTTCGACCAATGGCTGACCCAGGCGTCCACGAGGGAGTTCGCGCGGTCACCATGTTCCCGTTGCAAAACTGTTTGGAGTGGTGGCACGCGGGAGGAATCCTGAATGGTCTTCAATCCAAGCGCCATTTTAGGCTCATAGTACGCATGTGCGGCGACGACGACAAGACCAAGGACACGTTCCGGATGGTCGCCGGCGATGATGAGAGCGATGGTGCCGCCATCGCTGTGACCGATGAAGTGGGCGCGCGGAATGCCCAATTCATCGAGAAGCTGAATGGTGCCCTCGGCATCATGCAGCAAGAAATTCTCCTCGAATGTGGGGCGGTTATCTGAACGCCCATACCCCCAGCGATCATATGCCATGACTCTGAAACCCGATCGTGTAAGCGCCGGGATCTGACGACGCCATGACCTGACCGAACCCAACCCATGGTGCATCAAGATGATGGGGGGAGCATCGACCGGACCGTGCCTCTCCCAGTATAAGTGATGACCATCGATGAGGACGAGGCCCGAAGTGACGGCGTCTTCTGAAATGTGGGGGCTCTGCGCTTCTACCCGCGAGAATCTGTCCATCCTAGAGTGGGATGTTGCCGTGTTTCTTCGCGGGATTTGAATCGCGCTTGTTTGCGAGCATCTCGAGCCCATTAATGAGTCGCGGGCGAGTATGGCGTGGCTCGATGATGTCGTCGATATATCCACGGGATGCTGCGATATACGGGTTGGTAAATTTTTCCATATATTCTGCCACCAGCTCGGCTCGGCGCTTCTCTGGATCTTTTGCCTCGGCGATTTCTTTCCGGAAGATGATATTCACCGCCCCTTCCGGACCCATAACAGCTAATTCGGCTGTTGGCCAGGCGAAATTCAGATCGCCGCGTATATGTTTGGAAGACATAACGTCATAGGCGCCCCCATATGCCTTGCGGGTGATGACGGTGAGTTTTGGAACGGTCGCCTCACAATATGCAAAAAGCAGTTTAGCGCCGTGACGGATAATCCCGGCGTGCTCTTGACCGGTTCCAGGGAGGAATCCGGGCACATCCACAAAGGTGATGAGAGGGACGTTGAAGGAATCGCAAAATCGTACGAACCTGGCAGCTTTGTCGGATGCGTTGATATCAAGTACGCCCGCGAGCATGCCCGGTTGATTCGCAACGATGCCCACACTGTGGCCTCCCAGACGGGCAAAACCCACCACGATATTCTGCGCGTAGTTCTTGTGAATCTCGAAGAAAACGCCATCATCTACGATTAGCTCGATGACTTCGTTCATATCGTAAGGTTTGCTGGCATCATCTGGAATTATCTTGTCGAGCGCGGTTTCCGTCCTCAATCGATCATCGCTTGATGGAGTGAGCGGCGGGTCCTGCATATTGTTCTGAGGTAGGTACGAAAGGAGGAGCCTGATCATGTAAAGGCAATCGGCCTCGTTTTCTGCGACGTAATGGCACACACCAGAAGTGGAAGCATGCACATCTGCACCGCCAAGTTCTTCAAAGCTGACCACTTCGTGCGTGACGGCTTTGACGACATCTGGCCCGGTGACGAACATGTACGAGGAGTTTCGCACCATGAAAATAAAATCCGTCAAAGCTGGAGAGTAGACAGCACCGCCGGCGCAAGGTCCCATCACGGCGCTAATCTGTGGGATAACGCCGGAAGCGAGAGTGTTTTTCAGAAAAATGTCCGCGTACGCCCCTAGCGAGACGACGCCTTCCTGTATTCGTGCTCCACCGGAGTCGTTTAATCCAATCAGAGGCGCACCATTTTTTAATGCCAAATCCATGATCTTGCATATCTTCTCAGAATGCACCTCGCCAAGGCTTCCACCGAACACCGTGAAATCCTGTGAAAAAGCGTATGCGAGTCGACCATCGATGGTTCCCCATCCCGTCACAACGCTATCACTGAGTACTTTGCGTTGATCAAGATCGAAATCATGTGTCCGATGGGTTACGAACATGTCGGTTTCACGAAAAGAACCCTTATCAAGAAGCAGCTCAAGCCTCTCACGCGCGGTGAGCCGGCCTTTGTCATGTTGGATCTTTATTCGATCCGGACCTCCGCCCACTTGGGCGATTTCACGTTGTTTGCGAAGGAATTCGATTTTGGAGCTTTCACTCATGCGGGTTCTCCCCATAGAAGACTTTGGATGACGGCTGCCTGAGTATCCAGAACAGCAAACTTAGGGCGACCGTAGATAACAGTGCATGTGCCATAAAAGACCTTGAGGCGTATGCAGAACGTTTTAGGAACAGATGATCAAGTAGAGACCAGATGTATATGACCACAAATGCCCATCGCGCGAAGCGCGGCGACCACCATTTTCCGAAGAAAAGTCCTATAGCCGCGATGAACGCAGCCGATGCCCAGATCGCGATTCGGAAAGGGAGGTACCAACTCGGAAGGGCCAATGGCAGCTCTGGAAGCTTAAACCATGCCGCCAATCCGATGAGGTTAACCACCCCAAAGGTTAACACTCCCAGGCTAAGGATGGTTACGACTTTCGATCTACGATGCGATGGCAATGATGATTTTCCCCATCTGTTCACCCGCTTCGAGCCTGTCCTCAGCCTGAGGGGTTTCTTCAAGAGCATACGTTCGATCGATGGCGGGTTTTACTTTCCCCTTGAAGACCAAATCCATCACTGTGGTGAAATCTTCATTCGTCCCCATGGTCGATCCAATGATGGAAAGGTGTTTCCCAAAAATGAACCGGTTATCAATCTCAAATTTCGGACCACCGGTGTTGCCCACAGTGAGCACTCTTCCTCCTCGTCTTAATGCGCGTAAGCTGAGCGGCATGGAGCCTGCGCCGACATTGTCGACGACGACGTCCATCCCCTCGCGATTAGAGGCCAGGTAAGCAGCTTTCGCCCAATTTTCTTCTTCCGAACGGTCGATGGTGATGTCTGCACCGAGTGACTCGGCGAGATCGAGCTTGGCGCGACTCGATCCGACCACAAAGACTTCGGCGCCTGCATATTTTGCGATTTGAATGCTGGCTGTATTCACTCCGCCAGATGCGCCAACGATGAGCACCCGCTCGCCGTTTTGAAGATTCCCACGGGTCATCAGAGAGTGCCAGGCTGTGAGGAAGACGAGACCAGCGGCAGCGGCGGACTCCAGATTAAATTCATCTGGCACCTGTAGGAGATTCTCCGCCGGAACGATGGCATACTCGGCGAGCGTCCCCCGGACGGTTTCTCCCAACAGGTGCCACTTACGACACATATTTTGAAAGCCATCCAGACAATTTGGACATTCCCCGCAGCTCAAGTTGGCATTGATAACGACACGATCACCGATCTCAAAGACCGAGACGCCGATGCCGATGGCCGATACGACGCCGGCGCCATCCGCGCCGGAGATGTGGGGATATTCGATCTGCAAGCCAGGCCATCCTTCTCGCACCCAGAGATCCAATCGATTGAGGGCTGCTGCTCGCACCTGGACTTGGACCTCGCCCGCTTGAGGGGCAGGGGTGGGTACTTCTCCGTATTGCAGGACTTCCGAGCCTCCATGTTCGTTGAAGTAAACAGCGTTCAATTTGTGGCTCCTTTTTGGGAAAAAGACAGAATACCCTGAAGCTTGCTGTAGGGATAAAGAGCAAGCGAGGGACGGGGGTGGCACCCCCCCCCGCTATGACTTTTTCCTTGGAAGATACCCCGCAGCGAGCTGCGGGGTTCTTCACTGATTCCAGTGCTCAGTTCCCGGGTGGATCACTCGGATAAGAGCACATAGAAGAGCAGCGTCCCATGCCGATTATAGCGTGGTACGGTCAATGTGTGGTCAAAATTTTGACCGATAATCTCGAGAGCCTCCTGTTCGTCTGGGAGGATGATGAACACTTTCTTGATGTTCGAGTTCGGCCATGGGTCCGGCAGCGCATACGGATATATGAGATCCGTCCCAGTTATTGAGGGGCTCAGGTAGGCTAAGCTGGGTATCGAGTCGAAGTTCATACGTTCCCCGCCGATGAAGAAGTAAGCTGCATCCCGCCCTTCCTCGTGGATGAGTTCAATCATCTCAAATGTGACTTCACCATTCACGCTGCCGTAGGTTTCTCCAGGGAAATAGTCCACAAAAAGGTGCCTCAGGTTCTGGAACATCGCAACCCCGAGGATACAGGTCATCAATAGAGAAATAAAGACGCTGATTTGCTTCCACCGATTCGAGATCCACACCGTGATCTCGCCCAATGGGAAGACGACCAGAAGCGCGAGAATCGATGGCAGCAGCAGCATCCTCTGCGCATTCGGCGCTTGAATACTAAGCCCGCCAATGACGAATGTGGCGATCAAGGTCAAGATCGGTAAATTGTAGCGTGGGTTCCGAATACGTACGATGCAAATGAATGCGCCGAAGACGACAAGGATGGTGGAAATTCCAAAGAGCATGGGCACCCCCGGATTGCTATAAATGCCCTGAAGCTCTGCAATGAATAGCCCTAAGAAAGTAATCCAGGCTTGTTCGAGAATCAGTCCTAAGGGTGTGGTTCCAAGCGCTCGGGCTACCTCGGCGGTCCATCCCGGCACCAACATCGAGACGCGGCTTGCGGTGAAGAGCAGGCTCTCGAGATCGGTGAGGTAGAGAAGACCCAAGGGGAGAAAAACACTCAACGAGACGAGCGCCATACTTATGACTCCAGACTTCTGAGCCCTCGCCGGTCGCTTATATAAAAACAATAGGATGAGCCACGCCAGAATGATGATGGGAATAAAACGGGAGGTGGTGTAGAAGAATTGGGAAAAACCAATCGCAAGACCCCCCAGGATGAAAGAGCGTCTCCATCCATTCTCCCAGCCCTGCCAGATGGCTCCGAACGCAATCGTGAAGAAGAGACCGTCCCAGATGTTGTTGTATGCGATGCGACTGAAAAAAAGGTGTACGTGAAAAGTTGAGAGCCATGCGGATGCCCAGAACGCCGTCCGACGGCCGAACATCCCCCTTGCCGCCCAGTACAATGAAGCGACGGTCAGTGCTCCACCGAGCGCGGAAACCCATCGAATTGCCTCTGTGCTCCTTCCGAACATCGTCTGGGAGATGGAGATCAGCCAGAAATAGAGCGCGGGGAACGAAAACCAACCGAGAGATAGCAGATTGTCGCGGTTCCCCTCCACAAATTCCCAACCAAGGAGGCCTGCCGAACCTTCATCACCGCTCAGCACAAACGGCATCTCGGCTGCGCCGTACGCTCGGAATGCAAAACTTAGTATGACTATAAGGAGGAGATAGAGAACTTCGATGCGTGACCAGGGAACCGCATCTGCTCTGCGCTCGCGCTTCCAGCATCCTATGAGCGTAAGTGCGATCCCCATGATCCATAGCGGAACTGCTGCCTTGCTTTGAACGAGAGGGCCGCGACCAGCAGCGAACCAGGCAGCAAACGAAGCGAGCAGACCAAGCAGGATCAACGCTACCTGGGATGGTTTTACCTCGAGCCATCCCGCAATGGAGGCTGTGAACCTCGCTCCTGAAAGGCGAGAGCGGTTGGAGGCCGCGCCCGCTGATTGGGCAAGAAGCCCCAAAGGAGCAGCTTTTTTAATCCTCCCTAAAACAGCATCAGTCATGTGGTCCACCCCGGAGAGCAGAACCATGGAGAGTTTCTGCCAGACGAAGATGTTTGAAACCAGGATGAGCTAGATTTCTACTCATTGATTTTTGGACCGTTGAGATCTGAATTGTCACTCAGAACAGTTCGAGTTCGCGGACATGGATTTTGTAGGGTGTCTGTCCCTCAAGGCTGAAAATTTCGATTTCAACCACGGTGATATCTGAATTGGGGTGGTCGAATTGGATAACGACTGTGGGGTCATCGGGTTGATCGTAGTACGCCTCACAATATGAGCCGATCTCCTCGGATGGGGCTGAATAGAGTCGGACACATATCTGGAAGTCCATGCTCCCGGTGGTGGCGCGCAATCCCATCAGAAACCTTGGTGTCTTATAGGATAGGGTGAAGACAGCCGGATTGGCGTCGTAAACTCGTGCGAATGTAAAGGTGTCGCCGTCGAACATGTGCGTAACATCCCCCATATCCAGGTATGGGTATTGGATTTGAACCGTCTCTCCGTTCAGATCCAGTTCCCCGAACCTGGACCGGTTCCTTTCCTCCTCTTCGGACGCAAAAATGGCGGGGGCGTCCGGGGCGTATTCCATGCGGACGAAGTAAAAACCAGGGCGTCCATCGGGATAATAAATGATTTGTTCTATACGAATATTGGCTAATTTTTCGTTATCCACAATATCGTTATATTCGGGCACAGGGAGGACGAAAAGCAATTGAGAATTCAGGTTGCCCATCTCTTCGAGAAATCCGTTGACATTCCCCATCCTGATATTCAGGTCGTCGGGGATAAAAAAACGTTTGATGATACCGGTGCCATTAGCCCATGTAGGTGAGACATAGATGGTGGTACTAGGATCTTCATTGCTTAGATGCTCAACCTGAGTGAACACTTGTCTGGCGCCGAACTGTAGGCCTGTGATTCCATAATCATCATACCAAGTAGGTCCGTTGACGAGTGCATCTCGCGTCATCGCAAATGCAGACAAGCTCAACAAGGTGAAGATTGCTGCAGCCAGCAGCTTGTAGGGGAACCATCTCTCCAGCCACCGCCCTATCATGATGATCCCGATCGCTGTCCAAATCGCCGCCGCAATGATGAAGGAGAGGTTGCGGGTGATCCCTGGTGCGACGACCACCCCACCTAAGGGAGCCGTAATCGCAACAATCAAGATTGTTCGATACTCGCTGGTCTTAATCTTCCTTAGGGTTTGGAGAAACCCCAGAAGTGCAAATGGCGCTGTTAGGATCAGGAGATGTCCATAGCCGCGCATGAAATGTCGGGGGGATTCATCCAGCTCTGGGTTGTACCAGTAGCGTGGATCCAACCCAGTGAGGTAATTTTCTGTGAGCGCCTGCGCTTTGTCCACGACGGGAATGTCTCGGAAGAGCACGGACTCCATCAATCGGAGCTGAAAGTAGGTCTCCCCTGCATGTTGAATCTGGAAGCGGATATAAGGAAGGGAAAGCAAGATGGCCAGAACCAATCCGCGAATGAGTACGTGATTTTGCCGCTTGTGATATTGAAAATCGGAGATGAGCAAAAGGATGGTCAAACCTATGAGGACAATTTGCCCCCCGCGGTAGCTGTAGAACGCTAGCGCCCCAAATACGATGGCCGCATAGATGTAGACCGGGTTCTCCTTTCTGTAAAGCAGATAGAAGTACAAGAACCACGTGAGGAATGATACAAAAAGTGTAGCTTCGAATGCTGTGCGTGAATGGAGAAACCATGCTGGCGTGATGGCCAGCAGGAGCGTGCCCAGCCACCAGTAGCGCAATCCAAAAATGCGTTTCAACGTGAGGCTGAGTGCGCCCGCCGCTGTGAGCGTGATGAGTGCGGGTACGGCTCGGGTAATAAAAATGGATTTACCAAAGATGAGATAGGGGACAACTTGAAGGTAGACGGATACGCTCAAGTTGAACAGGAAGGAATTCTCGAAATAGGTCGGCAGCAGCACATGGTCGTAACCATGCAAACCATCCCGAACGAAGTCCGATGCGAGTATAGTTTGCACCGCCTCGTCGGTGAAGAAGTAGATGGGGAAGTCCTCTAATCGGATGAACCTGGTGAGCGCGTAGATCAGGAGAGCGAGCAGGAAGAGCAGGAGATCGAAAGGAGGCGCCCAATACCTTATCTTGCGTCCGATCTCGTGGTGGTTGATCTGAGCCATCATCAGCTTTCGAATCTCTGGGAACGCGGGTTCATGTCACGTTGTGTTGTCACAAAGCATGGACATCATCAGATGATGAGCTTGGCAGGAAATTAGCATTCGAATGTGATTCGAACAGAACGTCCGAAACAGATTTGTGTTTATGGGAAAAATCCAGAACACTCGGTCGCTCGCCGCAGGGATGAATGGCAAGCGGGGGGGCTTCTTCCTTGGAAGATATCCAGCAGCATGCTGCGGTGTTCTTCACCTCAAACCCAACTCCAGGCGTGAAATGACCAGCCGTTGGATTTCGCTCGTGCCTTCGTAGATCTCGGTGATCTTCGCATCTCTGAAGTAGCGTTCTACCGGGTATTCCTTCGAATACCCCATCCCCCCGTGGATCTGCACGGCGGCGTGTGCGCAGAACATTGCCGTCTCTGAAGCGAAGAGTTTCGCCATGGAGGCTTCGAGCGTATACCGTCCGCCTTCAGCCTTAGCACGCTGTTTGGCGAGCGCCGCTTGATAGATGAGCAAACGACTGGCTTCGATCCTTGTTTTCATATCGGCGAGTTTGAAGCTGATGCCCTGGAATTCTCCGATCTTCTTCCCAAAGGCTTCCCGTTCACGTGCATATCCAAGACTGGAAGCGTAGGCGGCTTCCGCGATCCCGAGCGATTGTGCCGCGATGCCAATTCTTCCTGCATCGAGGACGGTCATGGCGATCTTGAATCCCGCGCCCTCTTCTCCAAGACGACATTCAACCGGGCATTCATAGTCCTCAAACACGATTTCGCTCGTCGCCGAGGCTCGAATTCCTAATTTCGGCTCGGGTTTACCCAGCGTGAAACCGGATTGTTTTGTGTCTGTAAGAAATGCCGTCACGCCTTTATGTTTCTTTTCGGGGTCTGTCATGGTGAAGACAAGGATGAAGTTGGATTTAGGAGCGGATGATACCCAGGATTTGCGGCCGTTGATGATATAAATCTCGTCTTTACGTTCGGCCCGCGAGCGCATCGTCCCGGCATCGGACCCCGACATTGGCTCGGTAAGGGAATAGGCGCCGATGGCCTTGCCCGACGCGACCGGTTTGAGAAATTTCTCTTTCTGTTCTTCCGTGCCAAATCGCAGAATCGCATAACAGAAGAGGGAATTATTAACAGACATAATCGTGCCGTGGGCAGCGTCAATCTTAGATATTTCCTCGAGCGCGAGTACGTAAGCGAGCGTGTCCAAGCCGGCGCCGCCATAGTTTTCAGGTATTTCGATGCCCATGAAACCCATCTCTCCCATTTTTCGAATCGTTTCCTCGGGGAATTCGCCGCTCTCATCAAACTCGGCGGCGATCGGAGCGATTTCGTTCTCGGCGAAATCCCTGGCTGCCTGGCGGATCATTTCATGCTCAGCGGAAAGTTGCAGATTGGGTCCAGATTCGTCTGCCGAATGCGATGCCATGGTGTCCTCCAGAAGGTCAATAAGTCGGGGGAATGAAGAGATTATATAGCATGTGCTTTGAATGGGTTAGCGACCCGAATCTAGAATTCACCACATCATCCCCCTGAAGATTACGATCAGGATAATGGGAAAATCCAAAATACCTCGTAGCTACAGCGATGAATGGTAAGCGGGGGGCTTTTTCCTCGGAAGATGCCCCGCAGCTCGCTGTGGTGTTCTTCACTCGACAATTGAAGCTGATGAATGGATAGGTTTGAGAATTTAGATAAA